>ENA-ORDI01001482-ORDI01001482.1-marine-metagenome-genome-assembly--contig:-NODE-1482-length-12763-cov-1.893189_pt1 | contig 12763 bp, 8 predicted proteins | sample MGYA00248628_ERZ508525 | MGnify/ENA primary metagenome ERZ508525 (study PRJEB26195, sample SAMN05422138) | marine metagenome | isolation source: East of Porto Seguro, South Atlantic Ocean | place...
GTGCTCGATCTTGGGTGGCTTCACGATCACCCTGCGGTAGAGCGCGCCGAACGTGCCGATGGCGGCGAGCAGGTAGCCCATGTCCACGAGCAGGTTCCACAAGTTGGCGAGCATCGGGCTGATGCCGGCGAGGAGGGGCTCGAACCTGCCGCCGGTGGCGAGGTCGAACATGTCGGTGGCAAGCGCCAGAAACCCCCAGAAGATCATCGCGTGCAACGTCCCGATGAAGCGGTCCTCGAGTACCCGCTTCTGCCCGAGCCAGCCGCTCAGCCACTCGCGCATGCGCCCACCGATGTCCTGGAAGCGGTCATCGGGTCCGCCCAATCGGATCAACCGCGCCGCCTGAACCACCTGCGTTGTGAACAGGATTCCCGCAGCACCCCAGATGAACATGATGACCGCCCAACCGGGCACAGACCCGAAGTACGTCGCTTCGAAAGCGTCAATCATCCGAATCGTCTCCCTCGGCACGCCAGCGTGACGTGATTCGCCCACTCCAAACCCGCCCTTCAACCAACCGCTCGACCCCCCAACCCCTATGGCCTCCTGCCGCCGACAGCCCTGTCATGGTGGCCGCCTCCGCCCCCGGGAAGTGCATCCTGTTCGGTGAGCACGCCGTGGTCTACGGTGAACCTGCGGTAGCCGTGGCCATAGATGCGCGGGTCTCAGTCGCCTTGGAACCGTGTCAGGGTTCCTGGAAACTCGGTGGTGCCCCGCTCGACGAGCGCCATCCGCACGCTCGCTTCCTGCACAGCCAGTTGGTAGGGGATGACTCCGAGCCGCACTCGCTAATTGTGAACAGCGAGTTGTTCCCGGCGGCGGGGCTCGGCTCGTCGGCGGCGCTGTCGGCGGCGATCAGCGCGGCGCTGATGCACAGGGATGGCGACGGAAGTGGCGAGTTGGACCTCGAGCGCATCTCGCACCTGGCTCACAACGCTGAGGCGGAGGCGCAGTCCGGCCGGGCGAGTCCGACCGACACCTCGACGGCGACACTGGGCGGTTGCGTGCTCGTATCGGACAGACGCGAGGAGAGCGCCGAGTGGTGCTGGAGGCGCACTCTGGACACACCGGAAGGAGAGCGGCGTTGGGAGATTCACAGCGTCTCTCTGCCTGAATCCGTGCGCCAGGCACACCTCGTCGTCGGCTCGACTGGAATCCATTCGCCGACTGGCGAAATGGTCGCCAAGATCGCTCGGATGCTCGAGCGACTGCCAGACAGAATGGATGAAATCGCGCGCATGGGGGACTTGAGCAGGGCCGGTGCGAGCGCGTTGGCGAGCGGGGAACTTGCCGAGGTCGGTCGGTTGATGGACGAAGCCCACGACCTGCTGGCAGGTCTCGGCGTGTCCTGTCCGGAACTAGATCAACTGGTCGCAGCCGCCCGTCCGACATCGCTCGGAGCGAAGTTGACTGGAGCAGGCGGCGGAGGTTGTATGCTGGCGCTCACCACCGAGCCAGAAGCGACCGCGGAAGCCATCGAGATGAGAGGCGGCAGAGTCATAACCACGTCTCTCGGGGCGCCGGGTGTCAGAATTGAGCGCTGACAGCCGCTCATCCACCCATCCAGACTCTATTTTTCGCTGCCGTCCTTTTATATAGGGCGGTCAGGTGCCGGCGCTTCATGAGCAGTGATGAAGAACGCCTGACCGTCGTGAACGTGGTCGCCTCGACCCGAGTGGCCGAGGAATTGAATCTCCCGGACATCGCCATCCAACTGAATTGCGAGTACGAACCCGAGCAGTTCCCAGGTGTCGTCTACCGCGTCATCAACCCGAAACTCGCCATCCTGATGTTCCGCTCCGGCCGCGCTGTGTGCACCGGCGGCAAGAACGAGGGCAACATCCATGCCGGCATCCAGATGATGATCGAGGATCTGGTCAACTCTGGGATCACCACTTGGAGCCTGAGTCCCAACAAGGACCCTGTGCGCGTGATGGCCTCCTCCCCTCTTCCCGGAAAGCCGACCTACAACAACAAGGACTGGTACGCTGATGAGGCGTTCGTCCTCAAGGCGAAGGAGAAGCGCAAGAAGATCGAGGGGGAGCTCAAGAGCAAGATGGAGACCGTCAACTGGCGGCACATCGAGGACGGCTCGAAGAGTGCCAGCCCAGCCACGCTGCTGCGCGGCGGAGTCGGCGCCACGCTGACCTCACGCAACAAGACGCTGACCGTCGACGGAGTCAAGCTGGCTGTCGGCGACAGACTGCTCGTGGCGGGAGAAGAGAACTCCACACACAATGGAATCTACGTTGTGACCTCGCTCGGCCCGACGGTGCTGACCCGGTCCGAAGATTGTGACAACCTCGACGAAGAAGACGAATCAGGTGTTCCCAAGGGCTACCCCGGCATCATCGGGAGCCACAAGGTCGCCACCGGCATGCTCGTGCCCATCACTGAAGGCAAGGAGCACGCGGGAGAGATATGGATTCTCGAAGGGACACACCAGATCGCTTTGGGAGTGACACCCGGCGGAACCATCCAGGGAGATGGCACGATGAAGTTCTCTCTGGATGACGAAGTAGTCACCGATGATGTAGTGGTCACGGGAAGCGGCATGTTCTCCATCACACTCACCCCTGAGAGCGATGAGAAGCGCAGGGTACGCGAGAAGAAGCAACTCATCCAACACGAGATAGAGTCTGGGCTGTCCAAGAAGAAGTCCGAGGAGGCCTACAAGGCCGCGCGGGGGGAGATGCACAGAGAGAAGGCGGAGTATCTGCTTTCGATCATGGATATCAAATTCGGTGGAGAAGTTCCCGACGGTGAGGGCGGACTCAATGAGGAAAAGGCGAAGCTGCAGCACGCCAAGGATATCATTGAGGAATCACTCTCTGGAGAAATCGACAAGTTCCCCTGTTTGGCTTCGTTCAAGGCGCGCTGCACCCGCTACCCCACATACGCTGAGTGGTTCAAGGTGACCTACGCCACCTCGCAGGACTACACTCTGCCGATCGACGACAAGGGGACCTTGGAAATCTCTCCGAGCCACCTCTGGTGCGATGGCAAGTCGGGCGACGTCACCATCGAGGTGCAGAACATGGTCGCCACCTATGCACTGCACTACCCTGAGGACTACGATGGGCATGACCGCTGGACTGGTGAGGCCCAGGCCGACCAGCCGCGCAAGTTGAACCTCAACAGCCTGACCTTCCATCTGCCGTTCGACAAGGTCGAGTACGAGCCGGAGCAGTTCCCCGGTCTCATCTACCGCCTCGATTACCCCAAGGTCGTCTGCCTCATCTTCGGCAGCGGCAAGATGGTAATCACCGGAGCACGGCACAAGGACGAGATCCTCGAGGCTGTGCAGATCATCCAGGACGAACTCGCCGACCTTCTCTGAGTTGCTCGGCACCGAGCCAAATGAGATAGAGTTGAGCCGGATAGGCACACCATGGAGTCGGGTGCGCACGTCGACGCGGAGTTGCCGCTGGACATCGGCAGGATTCGCCTCACTTCCGCCGAACTGGTTCGATTGCTGCATATCAGCATCGTCATCTTCACGGGAATCGGTTGGGCCTTCTCATCCGTACAGGTTCTCTGGGTTCACCTGGTACTCGTGCCCGTGATGAAACTGCACTGGCTCACCAATGGTGGAATCTGCTTCCTGACGACGCTCGAGCATCGCCTGCGCGGTCACCCCACCGCTGGCACCGTTGAGCAACCTGGATTCATCTACCAATTCGTCTGCATGTTAATGGACGATCCACCTCAGGAGGAGAAGGTCACCCTCTGGATGGAGCGCGCAATGTGGGCTGGCTGGCTTGTCACCATCCTGAAACTGTTCGTGCTCTGAGGTGAACCGGTGGGGCATCAGGTCTCCCTGCTTCGCCGCTCGCTCGCGAATGCGACCCGGCTGACACACTGGCTGATCAGTTTCTTCATCATGCTCGGCTGGGCCCTCCCTTGGCCGCTCGCCTGGTGGGTACATGTCATCCTCACCCCGCTGGTCCGCGCTCACTGGAGGTTCAACGAGCGCACCTGCATCCTCACCACGTGGGAGCACCGACTGCTCGGCATTCCACTCGACGAGTCGCACGAGGAGGGCTGGTTCGTGCGTGTCCTGCTCAGGTTGGTCCACCGCGGCGAACTCTCGAATGAGTTCGTGCGCCGCCTGATGTTCTGGGTGATGTGGCTGGGTACTGCGATTTCCACTCTGCGCCTCGCCGACCACCACAATCTGCTCTGAAAGAGCAGCGTCAGGACAGCGATTGCTTGATGTGTGGACTCAGTCTGCCCATTCCATGCTCAGACTCGGTCACGCGCCCGCACGGGGCATCGTTCCTCTGCTGATTGTCGCCATAATGCTCGCCTCGAGTTGGGGCATGACTGGCGTGGACGAACCATCCCCAGCCGAACCTCTCCAGGATACCGAGTCTCCGCTCGAAGCGTCTGCTCGCAGCAGCGGGGGGCGTGTGGACGTCGGCAACTGGCAGATCGGTGATGAGTGGATCTTCGCCGGAGCGATGGACGTCGATGAACTGGTGGCCACCGCTGAGACAGTCACTTCGGACGCTTCGCTGCTGCTCACCAACATGACCCAGACGGTCGTCGACATCTACGAGATGGACGTCGATGACGAGCCCACGCTCGTCTACGAGGTCTTCGGCAGCGGCCTGTTCGAGGAGGACAACGTCTCGATGGACCGCTACCGCGGCGATCTCGACGTCATCTGGGAATCGACCGACGTCTTCCGCGCCAGCGACCTGTCTATCGTCTACACGAGTCTGGCCGTGGAGGTGGAGTTCACAGCATTCGATCGCATCGTCGTCTACATCGCCAACATGTCGGTCATCGACACCTTCCACCCCCCGAAGGAGGTTTACGACTTCCCGCTGCGGGTAGGTGATTCGTGGACGAACAACTACACCCACGACATGGACTATTCTGGATCCAGCCCCTACTTCCCGGTCTCAGAGGACCAAGTGAGGTTCAACGAGAGCCAGCACATGGTGGTGGCGCAGGGCAACCCCAACGTGCCCTACGGCAATGGATGTGCGAACTCCTACAACGTCACCGACACCAACGAGACCGGGCTGGTGCAGGACTACCGCTGGTGGTGTCCCGAGGTGAACAACTACGCTTGGCGGCACTATCGCAACAACATCGGGCTGTGGATCGATTTCAAGCTGAAGGAATACAATCCTGTGCCCCGTGACCTGAACATCGAGGTGGACCTGCTGTTCCCCTCGTGGGCGACGAACGAGGACATCGACGCCTGGGTGAATGTCACCGACGACCAAGGCGATCCGGTCGCCGGTCAGGACCTTCTGTTCCGCTATGAGGTGGGCGGCTTGAACTCCACCATCACCACCGCCGCCGACGGCTCTGCGCACGTCGTGTTCAACACCGGTCAGGCTCTCGATCCATCTCCCTCTCCAGACGACACCGCCAGCCATGGGGTGCTCGCCTGGGTGGCTGGGGTCGACAGCAGCACAGGCAGTTGGACATGGGTGGCTGGCGGCGGTGCCACGATGGTGCTCGATGACGGTCTGCTCTCGCTCGACTACCAGCCGCGGGCGGCGGGGGTTTCAGTCGAGCGGACGCGTAGTGGCGACGTGGTCGTCCTGAATCCAGTGTTCGGATTCCATGCGATTCCTGGAGACTTGCTGGAGTTCACTGTCCCGGTGTACAATCGGGGCATCAATGGTGGTCCTGCCACCGAGTTGGAGGTCACCACTCCCGATGGGTCGACCAGCCGGGCGGCCGTCTCCGCACTAGGGCCGATGCAGGAGGAACTGGTCGACATGATTTGGATCGTTCCGGGCGGACAGGCGGTCGGGGACGTGACCATCACGTTCACCGTAGACCCCGATGGACTCGTCACCGAGGATGCGGACCCCTCGAACAATGTCGGCACCTTCTCGATGTTCATCGGCAGATTGCCAGTCGTCGGCATCAACCATCCAGCGCCGGTGTTCACGCAGGTGGCGATGCTCCTCGACGCCACCCCCTCCAACGATCCTGACGGTGGGTCGGTCACCTGCACCTTCACCATCGATTCGTATGACAATGCCATCGGCGAGGGCATCTTCCCCGAGGACGATTGCCAGATGGAACACACGTGGGACCAGAACGGCGTCTACGGAATCCACGTGGCCATCATCGACGAGGAGCGCGACACCGATTCGCTGAGTTTCTCGGTGGAGGTGCTCAACCGCCTGCCGTGGGTGAACATCACCTCGCCGAGAGAGTCGAACCCCGCAGAGAGCAGCATCACATTCGATGCTTATGACCACGGCGATCTTGACACCGAGGACGATGATTCTCCAGTCAAGTTCCTGTGGGACAGGCAGTGCGAGGATGTTCAGGTGGCGATCACCTGCACGGTGACACCGATGATCGAGGGCATCTACACCATCTCGTTGACGGCAGAGGATGACGACGGTGCCATGGTGAGCACCTCATACGACCTCGTGGTCACCAACATCGCCCCCTCCGAGGTGGATATGACCGCGTGGTCGGGTACACAACGGCTCGAAGCCGATTCGGATGGAGTCTGGCAGGTGTATGAGGATGCGCCGACCACCCTGCGCGCCACCGCCCATGACTCGACCAACGACATGTATTCACTCTCTTGGACATGGCTGCCGGACAGCGACATCGACACTGACTGGACCGTGCAGACCACCGGTGCCGACTCGCAGGCGGACGTCGCTTGGACCGAGGCCGGAATGCACACGATCTCCCTCGAGGTCATAGACGACGATGACGAGAGCAGCGGGATGGAATACAGTCAGGTGGAGGTGCTCAACGTGAATCCGACCGTCGAGGAGATTCCACCGCAGTTCCCCATCGGCGAGGATCAGGAGTTGCTGCTCACCGGCGAGTTCTGGGACACCTCTTCGGACGTCCCGACGATGGCAGTCTGCTGGGATGTGGACCTCGACACCGACGTCGACGACGACAACAACCGCACCAACGACTGCGACGTGGAGGGTGTGGAACTCAGTTGGTCGTGGGGGAAGAAGGGCACGCACTCACTACGCTTCTTCGTGACAGACGACGACGGGGCGTTCGCTGACGCGTTCATCGACATCGAGGTGCGCAACATGCGGCCGAAGGCGGCGGCTGAGGCGGAGCGGACCACGGTTGCGGTGGGCGAGGAGGTCGTCATCTGGTCTAACGGAACCACCGATTCACCATCCGACATGGGCTGGCTGCTCTACTCGTGGGACCTCGACATCAGCACAGACTCCGACGGCGATGGGGATCCTGCCAACGACGCCGACGTCGGGGGTGCGACTCTGCGGCACGCGTTCGATTCAGGTGGCACCAAGAACATCCGCCTGATCGTCCGCGACGAGGAGTTCACTTCCACCTACGACATACAAGTCGAGGTGACCGGCGGTGGGATCCTGGCAGTGTTCGGCGGAGGGGATGGAGGGAGCCCGCTCATCCTCGCGATCATCGGACTTGTGCTCGTGCTCATCATCGCGGGAACAGCTCTCCTGTTCATGCGCCGCGGTCGGAGGCCGTCCGACGACGGATGGGAACCTCCCAGCGTCATGGGACACGAAACAGTCGACGACGGTTACGATTCAGAGGAGTGAATCTCCTACAGAAACGGCTTGTTTCTGGGGCAGGTATACTTTTTGAGAGGAACATGCACTGCCCATTACATGGGCAGGGATAATCGCGCATTCCTCGGGGGTCCGATTACTCTCGTGATACTGCTGCTTCTCAGCGGATGGGCGGGGATGCTCATCCCTGAATCGACCGAACCTACCGAACTGCAATCTCAGCAGTTCCGCTTGGCAGGCGCCAGAGGTTCTGGCGGCGATGTCGATGTGCCTTCGTGGCGAATCGGTGACGAATGGTCGTATGACGGTTTCATGGATGTGGGGACGTTGCTCTCCAGCAACGGAGTCGCATCCAACATCCAGACCATCACGGGTCCTTTCGATATGGAGATTCAGGACATTTTCACGACGACTGTCGATAATCAGAGCACGCTGGTCTACGAAGTGGAATACGATGGCTTGTTCGAGGCTAATGGCGTGTCACTGGACGGATACAATGGAAATCTGGACGTCGAATACAATGAGATCGACTACATCCGAGTCAGCGACCTTTCCGTGATCGGGATGACGATGGACATCCAAGTCACGTTCACGGTCTTCGGATTCATCAACATCGATGTCGGTCACATCATCATCAACAACGGGTACAGCCCGCCGCAAGAGCAGTATGACTTCCCACTTCGAGTCGGTGAGTCGTGGACCAGCAACTACACCAACACGCTCACTTGGGGAGGACAGTCGGATTACTTCGCGATTCCTGAAGATTCTGAGGAACAATCATCCAGTAACTACGCCGTAGTCGCTCAAGGTGACCCGGGAGTGCCATATACGGGATGCAGCAACTCCTACAACGTTTCCTCGTACAATGCCACAGGGGCCTTGAACGGATTCCAGTGGTACTGCCCCGGGGCCATCAACAACGCCTGGAGGTACATCGAGATTGATTTCGGGCTGCAGATCGACTTCAAACTGACGAGCATGTCTCTGGTGCCTCGATCCACGGAAATCAACGTCGACCTCGAATATCCGGCGTGGCCGCTGGACACCAACCTATCCACCTGGATCAACGTCACTGATGGCTCCGGGTCTCCTTTGGGTAGCCAGACTCTCGAGTTCCGTTACGAATGTGTTGGGTACTCCGCTTCGCTCACCACCGCGTCCAACGGTTCCGCCTTCATCCAGTTCGACACCGGCCACGAGTTGGACTCCTCACCGACTTCTCCCCGAGTCGACTATGCCAGCCACGGCGTGATCGCGTGGATGAGCAGCAGCAAGAAGGTGGGAGTGGACACCATCACCATCGATGATCAGCTGTTGACGATTGACTACACACCTAGAGCCGAAGGTGTGTCGATCGAGCGCACCAGGGGTAATGTGGTCCAAATCCTGAACCCGAGCGTGGGCTTCAACGCCATACCCGGTGACTCGCTGATGTTCTCCATCCCAGTACAGAACTTAGGAATCCTGCCAGGCCCAACCACAGAACTCGAGGTCATCGCGCCTGATGGAACGACCAGCCGTACCGCGGTCCCCTCGCTGCGCGGGATGCAGGAGGTTGTGATCCAAGCGACTTGGAACGTGCCACCGAGCCAGCCGGTGGGGGATGTCTCGATCAGGTTCCACGTGGATCCTGACGGCCTGATGGTGGAGGACCAGAACCAGAGCAACAATGTCGACACATTCACCCTGTTCATCGGCAGGTTGCCGATCGCCGATCTGGTGCATCCGCCACCTACACGCACACTCGCCGAGGTGGTGCTCGACGCCCGCGGCAGCATCGACCCAGATGGTGGTAGCCCGGTCTGCACCTTCGTGGTGCAGGGGAACGGTTCGATCAACGAGACCTTCTCCGAGGAGGGCTGCCTGATGTCTTACACCTGGGACGACGACGGCGTCTATCTCGTATGGCTGACGGTCACCGACGACGAGAACGATCAGGACCATGCACACATCACGATCACAATCCTGAATCGGGCACCTTGGGTCAACATCACCTCTCCAGTAACGTCGATTCCGGTCGAGACCGAGATTCGCTTCGATGCGTTTGACAACGGGGACCTAGACACACGGAATCATGCTGCTCCGGTGAAGATCGAATGGGACAAGGAGTGCATCGAGGGTAGAGCAACTCTCGTGTGCACCGTCACTCCGATGGAGGAGGGCATCTACGTGATATCGTTGACCGCCGAGGACGACGATGGTACGATCACGTCCGCCGAGTACAACCTGATCGTCAGCAACATCGCTCCGTCCGATGTGGCCATCACCGCTTCATCGGGTGGGGAGGAACTGGTCGCGGACTCGCAGAGGCGTTGGGACGTGCTCGAGGACGAACTGGTCACGTTGCACGGCACCGCCTACGACTCGATCAACGACAGGAACTCGCTCACCTGGGGCTGGCAGCCAGACCTGGATGTCGACCCGAACCTGTTCTTCCAGACCACAGGCGCGAACTCCAGCATCGACCATCATTGGTCTGAGTCGGGAACGCACGTGATCGCCATGGAGGTCGTCGATGACGACGGAGCTACCAGCGGTGTGGTGAATGCCTGGGTGACGGTGGCTAACGTTCCCCCGACAGTGGGGAATATCACCCGCCCGTTCCCCGTGGGTGAGGATCGGGATGTCACCCTGACCGGGACGTATTCGGACACTGAATCAGACCTTGAGGACCTGCGGGTCTGCTGGGACGTCGACTTCGGCGCCGACCTGGATGACAACGGCGACAGCATGGACGACTGCGACGTCACCGGCGCCGACTTCAGGTGGGCGTGGTCGAAGAAAGGAATTCACACAGTACGCTTCCACGTCACTGACGACGACGGAGTTCAGAACTCTACTCTGGTCGATATCGAGGTTGTGAACAAGAAGCCGGTCGCCCACGCGGAGGCGGAGTTGTTGACGCTCATGGTCGGACAGGAGTTGATCATCTGGACGAACAACACCACCGATTCGGAGTCGGACATGGCCCTCCTCATCTACACATGGGATCTTGACTACTTCCACGATTCCGATGACGATGGTGATCATGCCAACGACCTCGATTACGAGGGCACGCCGTTCCGGCGGTCGTTCGACACCCCGGGCACCAAATACATCCGGTTGACCGTCTGGGACGAGATGTACTCGGACACCTACGATTTGGAGATAGTCGTGCTCGAGGACGAGACAGGCGCGCTCGGATGGCTCGAGGACTCCGGGGTCAGCCTGCCTGTTGGGGCGCTCGCGCTCGTCTTCGTGGCGTTGCTGATGGTGCTGGCCTTCACGATGCTGCGCAGGCCTTCTTCCCACACTGACGATGAATGGATGGAGGTGATTGGAGAAGTGATGACGCGTGAACGGTCGATGGCACCGCCGAGCTACGCTCCAGAGGGGGCGGATGTGGCCGGTCAAGGCGAACTCTCCACCCCTCCAATGCAGGAGGCCTATCCGGCCGTTGAAGCAGCCGCGCCTCCGGCATATGATCCGACAGCACAGCCCGAAGCGATTGATCCAGGGGAGCCCTCACAGCCAGCGCCCGCAGAATCACCTGTCTTCACGGGACCCCCGCAGATTCCGGCTGATGGACTCCCCCCGGGTTGGACGCAGGAGCAGTGGAATCACTACGGCAGGGAGTGGTTGGAGCAGCAGTCTCAAGAGCAGGCAGGGCACGACACGGGTCTGGATCTCGATCTGTGAGCGTGAGCCGCTTGACCAACCTCTACACCTTCTTCGGTCTGCCAGACCCTACTGAGCCTCGCCGGTCTGACGCTGATTCACCCCCCCTGCCGGCTGAAACTCCCTCCTCCCGTTCAGCCACCTCCGTGCTCGCTGACCAGTCGTTCCACGACCTCGGTGAAGTTCGCTGGCAGGCGTGGGTGCGGAGCAGGATTCCGGTTGCACGTCGGGCGATCCGCTACGTCACGCCCGATGAGATGTATCGCCTGCCGACCCACTCGATGGCGAATCGGCTGCTCACGGGTGACATCATCGTGGTCGACCTGCGCGACCTGCTGCACATGAACGCGCAGCAGGATGCGTGTCGCAGAGAGGTCGGAGGGCTCTCCGAGCGGCTGGGGACGCCGATCTTCGCGCTCGACGAGGAGGAGATGCTGCTACTGGTTCCGGGCGCCGCCTCGATCATCGACACCCAATCACACCATCTGGGTGTCCACGACGAAGTGCTCGAAGCGACCTGACCTTGGCCCGCCCTGATATTCACGATGATTCGTGACTGCCGACGGTGAAGGACCAGTCGTCTGGACCGGGACCGGGGACTAAGCGGCAGTTGCCATGCTGGGCGAGCAGCGCCCCGAGTTTCGTCAGGTCAGGTTCGTCGCTGGACAACTCGTCGGGCAGCAGGATGGCGAAGGGTTCGTCGCCGACGATCTCGCGCGCGACCCATATGGCGTGGCCCAGGCCGAGCGGCTCCTGCTGGCGGATGAAGACGGCATTGCCAGGCATCAGCCGCGTGCCTTCCAGCGCGCCCAGATCCTTGCCCCGTTCGCGCTGGGTAATCTCGGTCTCGAACGCAATGTCGAAATAATCCTCGATCGCGCCCTTGCCGCGACCGGTGACGAAGATCATCTGCTCGATGCCCGCCTCGCGGGCCTCGTCCACCGCATATTGGATCAGCGGCCGATCGACGACGGGCAGCAATTCCTTGGGCACCGCCTTGGTGGCGGGCAGGAACCGGGTGCCAAGGCCAGCAACGGGAAAAATGGCTTTGCGAATAGGCTTGTTGGACATGCTGCTCCATTCTCGCTGCAACGCGGAAAGACGTGCCTGACTTCGCGGGCGCGGCCGCAAAGGTCAAGCATTTGCGCACGCCTAACGCATCACACCGCCAGAAGTCTCTGCGCGACCTCCTCCAGAGCGGAAATTTCGCTGTCCAATTGATCCAGGGAAACATGAATCCGGTTATTGCGCGGATCGCGGCAGGCAAAGCCGCCGGCCTCGGGCTGCTGAAATCCCTGGATGATGAGCGCGCGGAACCGGTCGATCCGCTGCATGTCCCGCTCGATCGCCGATATTTCCATCAGCGCGCTGGCGTTGCGCCGGTCGCGCATGGCAACCATGGTGCGCAATTCGGTCATGAGCTTGGACATGCTGGGCCGGGTGCGCGCGCCCACGGTGCGCACATCGCCCATGCCCTCGCGCATCAGCCCGACCTTGGCCTCCAGGCTCTGTTCCAGCATGGTCCAGGCGCAGATCAGCCGCCCGACCGAACAGAGCAGCGCCGCATCCTCCGGAACCCGCTTTTT
>ENA-ORDI01001487-ORDI01001487.1-marine-metagenome-genome-assembly--contig:-NODE-1487-length-12744-cov-2.520013_pt1 | contig 12744 bp, 14 predicted proteins | sample MGYA00248628_ERZ508525 | MGnify/ENA primary metagenome ERZ508525 (study PRJEB26195, sample SAMN05422138) | marine metagenome | isolation source: East of Porto Seguro, South Atlantic Ocean | place...
ACCGCCGCGCGGCACTTCACGCTGTTCCAGCTCGCGCTCGATCCGGCGGACCCGACCCGGTACGTCGTCGACGGCAAGCCGATGGAGATGACCAGGCGCACCGTCAGCGTGCCGATGCCCGACGGGGCGGAGCCGGTGGAGCGCACGCTCTATTCGACCATCTACGGCCCCCTCGTGGCGATGCCGCAGGTCGGCCTCGCGTGGACCGACACCATGGCCTTCTCCATGCGCGATGCGAACAGCGCCAACCAGCGCGCATTGGGCACCTGGGTGCGGATCGCGCAGGCGACCAATGTCGACGACGTGCGCAAGGCGGTGACCGAGACGCTGGGCATTCCGTGGGTCAACACGATCGTCGCCGACCGCTATGGCAATGCGCTACACGCCGATGTCACCTCGGTGCCGAACGTCTCGGCGGAGAAGGTCGCGGAGTGCGCCACGCCCTTCTCCGGCCTCGTCGCCTCGCGCCTGACGCTGCTCGACGGCGCGCGGTCGGAATGCAACTGGACCGTCACCAAGGGCACGCCGGTCCCCGGCCTGCTGCCCGCCAGCGAGCAGGCGATCCAGCAGCGCCGCGATTCGGTGACCAACAGCAACGACAGCTACTGGCTGAGCAATGCGAGCGCGCCCAACAAGCAGCTCTCCCCCATCCTTGGCGCATGGGGCGAGCCTGTGACGCTGCGCACCCGGGCCAACTTCCAGGAGACCGACGCGGTGCTGGCCATCGGCCCGCTGACCCACGAGCGCGCGCAGGCGCTGGCCTTCTCCAACCGCAGCCTCGCGGCGGAGATGGTGGTCGACCCGCTGCTCTCCGTCTGCGAGGCCGAACCGGCGGCGAAGGGGGCGTGCGGCGTGCTGGCGGGGTGGGACCGCCGGGTCGAGATCGACAGCCGCGGCGCGTTCCTGTTCACCACCTTCTGGGACAAGGTGAGCAAGCGCCCCGACCTGTGGAGCACCCCGTTCGACCCTGCCGACCCGGTCAACACCCCGCGCGATCTCAACACGCAAGGCGAGGCGGGCACCAAGCTGCTCGCCGCGCTGGTCGAGGCGGCAGGCGAGGTCGAGGCGAAGGGCATCGCGCTCGACGCGCCGTGGGGCGAGGTGCAGTTCGCACCGCGCAACGGCACGCGGATCCCGATCCACGGCGGACCGGGCGATGCGGGCATCCTCAACGTGCAATACGCCAACCCGATCGAGGGCGGGATCACCCCGTTCCACGGAACCAGCTACATCCAGATCGTCGGCTTCGACGAGGACGGGCCGGTGGCCGACGCGATCCTGAGCTACTCGCAATCGACCAACCCCGCCTCCCCGCATTACGCGGACCAGACCGAGGCCTACGCGATCAAGGCCTGGAACCGCCTGCCCTTCTCGCCAGAGGAGATCGAGGCCGCGCGGCAGGGCGACGTGCTGCGAATCGCGGAGTGAGCACGGCGTGCCGGGGCCGGCCGGAGGGTCGGCCCTGACACACCTGACACACCTGACACACAGTCCAGGGGGCAAAAACCTGCGGGCCTTTCGAGGCGGGTTTCCGGCGGCAGATCGACGGTGTGAAAGAGCGCCGTCCGGGGTAGCGCGATGGGCGCGTGTAGGACAGCGTGACATTCACATAAGCATATGAAGATCAACAGTTGGCGCTAAAGTACCGTTGGCAGCACGGGGGCAACTGTGAACGAAACAAGATTATTCGATCTCAATATTGAGAGGATTCTCGAGGCTTGGGACAGCGCTCATGCAGTCCGGGAGCTCATAGCCAACGCACTGGATGAGCAGGAATTAAGTCAAACCGGCGACATCGAAGTGTTTCAGTTAGACGACGGCGGATGGGTGATTCGCGATTTCGGCCGCGGCCTCCGATATGAACATTTCACCCAGAACGAAAATGTCGAAAAACTGCAAAATCCCGGACGAGTTATAGGAAAGTTTGGCGTCGGCCTCAAAGACGCAATGGCGACGCTCCACCGGAGCGGTATCGAAGTCGACATACAATCTGCACACGGTAAAATTGCCTTGGCGCAATCCGCGAAGCGCGATTTCGAAGACGTCGTAACCCTCCACGCTGCGATAGAACCTCCATCCGACCCGAAGATGGCGGGGACCATGATTCTTCTACGAGGTCTAAACGATACGGAGATGGAGAGAGCCAAGGGGTTCTTCCTTCGATTTTCGAACGAGGAACGACTTGAGGAAACAAAGGCTGGCGAGATTTTGCGTCGGAAGCCCGGGGCGGCAGCTCGCATTTACGTTGCTGGTCTTCTTGTAGCTGAAGAAGAGAATTTTGCCTTCTCGTACAATATTACCTCCCTCACGGAGCCGATGCGCAAAGCGCTGAATCGAGAGAGAACGAATGTCGGCCGCACTGCTTATACCGACCGGGTGAAGCAAATGCTGCTTAGCTCAAGCGGAAGCGAGGTGGGCGACGAGCTCGCCAGCCAGCTACAGGCGATTCAATCGGGCCTTGGTTGCGATGAAGTGAACTGGAAAGAGGTTGCGATTCACGCCGTACGCATACTGAATGGTCGAGGAGAATACTTATTCGCCACGGCAGATCAGTTGATACGCGAATCCTCATCGATCGATCACGCTCGTAGCGACGGCATACAAGTTATCACTATTCCTGACGCTATTCAGCGTGATGTTGTCGGATTGACCGATTTGTCGGGTGTGCCAATACGTGACCTTAGACACTACCAAGAAGAATGGAACGATAGCTTTGTTTTCGACTTTGTCGATAGTCGCAGCTTATCAGAGATTGAAAGGAATGTATTCGACACTAGGAACATTATCATCGATCTTTTTGGAGGTTTGCCAGCGCACGTCTCCGAAATACGAATCAGCAGCACCATGAGATTGGATCACTCTACTGGGGCCGATACTCTTGGATTGTGGGATAGTTCTACTAGCTCCATCGTTATACGCCGGGATCAGCTGCAATCATTGCCTGCTTTTGCCGGCATTCTGCTGCATGAGTTAGTCCACGCACGAACCGGTTACGACGATGTCACTCGCGATTTTGAAGCCGCTCTGACCGAAACAATGGGTCGGATGGCAGCGTCGGCCATCACTACAAGGCCGGCGCAAAAGGCGAGGCTGCCTTTCGGTTGGCGCCTCTAAAAACGTATTCAGAGATCGAGCTGCGCCGTCCTCCGAGACAGGGTAGCCCGAGTTTGGATAAGGGCTGGACGCTGTGCAACCGCAGACTACCAGCTTCTATCTGGCCTTAGCCCGCCACCCCCTCCAGCGTCGCCCGTGCCTCGTGCGCGATCCGTTCGGCTATCTCGGCGAACATTGCTTCGAGTGGGGAGCCGCGGCGCCAGACGGCTGCGATCGAGCGGCTTGCGGACCAGTCCTCCACCTCGATCCGGCGGACCGAATTGTTCGCGCTCGCATCGGACAGCAGGTAGAGTTCGGGCAGCAGGGCCAGCCCCAGCCCGCTGGCGGCCATCTGGCAGATCGAATCGAGGCTGGTCCCCTCGTAATCGCCCAGCACCTGCGCGCCCAGTTCCTCCGCCGTGCGCATCACCTGCCGGTGGTGGTGGTGCCGCTTGTCCAGCCCCAACAGCGCCGCCCCGGCGAGATCCGCGCGAGTGACGCTCGCCCGGTCGAACAGCGGATCGTCCGGCGGGGCGACCAGCACCAGCCGTTCGCGAAACAGCGGCTGGATCTCGATGTCGTCGCCGGTCAGCGGGAGGGGGGCGAGCATCAGGTCGAGATCGCCGCGCCGCAGATCGTCCAGTTGCTCGTCGGGAATGCCGTCGCGCACGTGCATGCGGACATCGGGATAGGCGCGGTGCAGGCGGGCGATCACCACCGGCATCAGGTAGGGGCCCAGCGTGGGCGTCACCCCGAAGCGGATCGTGCCGACGAGCCCGCCCGAGGCTTGCGCGGCGAGCTTGCGGATGTCGTCGACCCCGATCAGCACGTGCCGCGCGCGCTCGATCACCTGCCGCCCCACCGGGGTCGGGATCGCGCCGGTAGACGTGCGCTCGACCAGATCGCAGCCAAGCCGCGTCTCCAGCTGTCTGACCTGCTGGCTGAGCGTCGGCTGCGTCACGTTGAGCGCGTTGGCCGCGCGCCCGAAATGGCCGTGATCGTCGAGCGCGACGAGATATTCCAGCTGGCGGAGCGAAACCATGCGGTGATAGATAGTGCCTATCGGATCGGCTCTGCAAATCAATTGGTATCAATTGCAGCGCGACCCTAGGTTGTTTCCAGCACAAGGAGAGCAAGCATGAGCCAGCCACGCCTCGACAACCTGCGGCAGCGGCCTCTTGCGCTGGATCGTCTGATCGACACCACCCGCGCGCTGGCGCGGCAGGAAGAGGTCAAGCGGCTCAAGCGCCTGCGGCTCCGCCTGAAGGACAGGATCGCCGCGCTTTCCCAGCCCGATCGCACCACGGCCAAGGGATAGGCATTTCATGATCGTATCGGCAGCAGCCGCCCTGCGCGACTTCCTGAAGCAGGAAAGCGCGGGCGGCATCGTCCTCATCGCCGCCGCGGCGCTCGCGCTGCTGGCGGCGAACACCATCTTCTCGGGCAGCTATTTCGGCGCGCTCGACACGCCCGTCAGCGTGGCGGTCGGCAGCTTCGCGATCGACAAGCCGCTGCTGCTGTGGATCAACGACGGGCTGATGGCGGTGTTCTTCTTCCTCGTCGGGCTGGAGGTGAAGCGCGAGGTGGTGGAAGGCCAGCTGTCGAGCTGGAACCAGGCCTCGCTCCCGCTGGTCGCCGCGATCGGCGGGATGGCCATGCCTGCGCTGATCTTCGTCGGCCTCAACATGGGCAGCCCGGCCAATATCTCCGGCTGGGCGATCCCCGCCGCGACCGACATCGCCTTCGCGCTGGGCATTCTCTCGCTGCTCGGCCCGCGGGTGCCGGTGGCGCTCAAGGCGCTGCTGCTGGCGATCGCGGTGATCGACGATATCGGCGCGATCACCATCATCGCGCTGTTCTATTCCGGCTCGATCGACACCGCGATGCTGGGCGGCGGCGCGCTGGCGCTGGCGGCGATGATCGTGCTCAACCGGTTCAAGGTCGGGTCGAGCATTCCCTACATCCTGCTCGCGATCGTGCTGTGGGTGTTCATCCTCAAGTCGGGCGTGCACGCCACGCTGGCGGGCGTCGCCGCGGCGATGACCATCCCGATGCGCGCGCGCGACGGCTCGCAGCCGCTCGAGCGGATGGAGCACTTCCTCCACCCGTGGGTCGCCTTCCTGGTCATCCCGATCTTCGGCTTCGCCAATGCGGGCGTTTCGCTGGGTGGGCTGGAATTTGCCGACCTGCTCGCGCCGCTCCCGCTGGGCATCGCGCTGGGCCTGCTGATCGGCAAGCAGCTGGGCATCTTCGGCTTTGCCTTCATCGCGGTAAAAACCGGGCTGGCGCGGCTGCCCGAGAACGTCGGGTGGCGACAGATCCACGGCGTCTCGCTGCTCGCCGCGATCGGGTTCACCATGAGCCTGTTCATCGGCAACCTCGCGTTCGACAGCGCGGCGCAGGTGGATGCGGTGAAGATCGGGGTGCTCGCCGGCTCCGTGATCGCCGCTCTGGCCGGGTTCTTCCTCCTCAAGGCGGGCCTTCCTGCTGCGGCAGACACGCGGGAGGAACAGACCGCCCCCGCCTGATATCCTTTCCCCTTCGCCCGGGTTCCCCTCCCCGAACCCTTGCCCGGGCGACGGTTTGCGCGTGGCAGGTCAGGCTTGACCTTGCCGCGCGCAGGCCGGACCACGGCGGGCATGACCAAACCCGTCACCCTTTGGGGCCTGCCGCATTCCCTCTACACCGGCCGCGCGCGCAGCTATCTGCGCAAGCAGCGCATCGCCTATACCGAGCGCCCGCCGACCGATCCCGATTTTGCCGAGCGCGTGATGCCCGCAATCGGCCGCGCGATCATCCCGGTGGTCGAGTTGCCGGACGGGACGATCATCCAGGACACGGTCGACATCATCGACCATTTCGAGCGCGAGGGGACAGTGCACGGCCCGGTGCCGCACCCCGCCTACCCCACCGACGCAGGCCTGCTGGCGCTGGCGCATCTGTTCGAGCTTTACGCGGTCGACGGCCTCACCCGCCACGCGATGCATTATCGCTGGAGCTATCTGGGTGAGCAGGAGGCTTTCCTGCGGCACGCCTTCGCCACCGGCAGCGATGCGAGCCGCGCCGAGGCGACGATGGGCCGGATGCATTCCTACCTGCCGATGCTCGGCGTCGATGCGGCGACGATTCCACAGATCGAGCGAAGCTATCACGAGCTGCTCGCCGCGCTGGATGCGCATTTCGCGGTGTATCCGTTCCTGCTGGGCGCGACGCCCAGCATTGCCGACTACGCCATGTTCGGCCCGCTGTTCGCGCATCTGGGGCGCGATCCGGTACCGCTCGCGATCATGCAGCGCGAGGCGCCGCACGTGTTCCGCTGGGTCGAGCGGATGCATGCGCCCGATCTCGACAGCGTGGACTATCCAACGCCCGCACCCGAGTTTCCCGATGGCGAATTGCCCGCCACGCTGGCACCGCTGCTCGCGCAGATTGGCCGCGAACTGATCCCCGACCTGACCGACCGGCTCGCCTTCGTGCGCGACTACGCGGCGCAGCATCAGCCCAAGGTCGGCGATCCGGTGACGAACAGGCCGCACCGCCGCGTGATCGGCACGGTCGAAACCTCGTTCCGCGACGTGGCCTATACCGGCGGTGTGCAGCCTTACACCTTCTTCCTGTGGCAGAGGCTGATCGCGGCGGGGCAGCATCCGGCGGCCAGGGCGCTGTTCGCCGAACATGAGCTGTCCGACCTGATCGACGTCGACCTGCCGATCCGCGTCGAACGTCGCGACCAGATCGAGGTGTGGGGCTGAAGCACGCGCGATAGGCCGCCCGGGCAAACCTGACAGGGTTTGTAACTGGAGCCCGGCCGCACGCCGGCTACCTTGCGAACTCCACTTCGCCGGGAGCTTCATCCATGAGTATCGCCTTCGCCCTCGGGCTCGCCCTGTCGCCTGCCTTTGCCTTGCAGAGCCTGACCATCGTCGACGGGCCCAAGCCCGACGCGAACGGCATGGCGGTCGACTATGGCAACGGCGTGTGCCGGGTCAGCCTGTTCGGCAAGGATGGCGATGGCGAGCAGATCCGCGCCGAATTCTCGCGCCGGTTGCGCGACGGCAATATGGGTGTGTCGCTCTACGGTCCGTTCATCCGGAAATTCCGCCAGGCCGATCCTGACGCGAACTACCCCGTCACGGTGGCGTTCGACACCGGCAGCAGCGCGCCATCGCGCTCGGGCGGATACGATGTCGGCGGGTTCGAGGAATATGCCTGGGCCGGCTGGGGTCCGGGTGCGGCATCGTATGCCACCTACGCCGCGTTGAAGGGGGCGAGCTCGTTCTCCGTCGAAATGGATGGGAACAGCTACGGCCCCTTCACCTGGACCGGTACGGGCGCGGTGTGGACCGCGCTGGACGCTTGCGAGACCGATAACAGCTGATGCCGTCCCGGCTGGTCTCGTTCGTCCTTGCCCTGCTGCTGCTGTCGACGGGAGGGGTCGCAGCAGCGCAGGGCACCGATACCCAGAGCGCACGTGCCCATTGGTGGTCCAGCCTTGAAGCGTGCAGTTCGCAGAACCGCGCCGCATGCGATCAAGCGGTCGAACTCGCCGCGCAGTTGTTCGAACGCACCGACCGCGATGTCGCAACCACCTGGATGAAGGCCTGCCTTGCCGGGGATCAGGACCGCTGCGAAATCGGCTATCGCCGGTTCAAGAACACGACTTTCGCGGAAGACCCGCACCCCATCTCCCACATGTTCGCGCGCGTTTCCTGCTTTGCGGGTATCTACGATCTGTGCCGTCCGTGGGACGATTTCGAAACCACCGATCCGGGCAAGCGCGCGCTGGTGATGGCCGACATGTGCATGCAGGGCGCCCTGCCCGACACGTGTTACCGCGCGCTGGCGTACTTCCGGAACGAGAAAGGCTTCTACAACGCGATCACCTACGACCTCGCCGAGACGCTGTGCGAGCGGTACGAATCGGGCAGCGCCTGCCGCGTCTGGGCGGAGGCGCTGGAGGCCAACTGGGATCATCGCCGCGCCTACCGGTTCCATCGCAAGGCGTGCGAAACGGGATTGCAGGAAAGCTGCCCCGACGCCGCGCGACTGAAGAAGCGCGTCGACTACGAGGATCGGCAGGCAGACGCTGCCCGAGAGGCGCAGGTGCGGCGCGAGGCGGCTGCACAGCAGGCCAGCGCATGGCGATCGCAGGCCTATAACGCAGGCTACACCTCGCCCGGCACCTACCGCGCGCCGACCACGCCCTTCGGCAGCTCGGCGCGCGATATCGCCAACTGGCAGCGGTACGAGAAGAACCTGTGCCTGGGCAATCCGGTCAACAAGTACTGCTGAGCGAGAGCGCTACGTCGCGAGCCCGAAAATGCCACCGGCGGGCACTGGCGCTAGATAAGCCCGGCGGTGAAGGCGATATAGAGCGCGTAACCGGCTACCAGCGCCAGACCTTCGATCCGCGAGATCCGCGCGCCGGTCCATGCCAGCACCATCACCCCCAGCGAGACCGCGATCAATAGCGGCAGATCGAAGCCGAGGATCGATTGGGGCACCGTCGTGGGCGCGATCGTCCCCGTGACGCCGCCGATGAAGAGCACGTTGTAGATGTTCGATCCGAGCACGTTGCCCAGCGCGACTTCGGACTGCTTGCGCAGCGCGGCCACCGCCGAGGTCACCAGTTCGGGCAGCGAGGTGCCGACCGCCACGATCGTCAGGCCGACCAGCGTCTCCGACATGCCGAATTCTCTGGCGATGGTGACCGCCGCGTTGACCAGCAGCGTGCCGCCCCCGACGATGCAGGCCAGCCCCGCCAGCAGGAAGGCTGTCGACACGGCCCAGCCGGGCTGGCGCTGCGTCTGCGTGTCGAGCGCGGGGTCGATATTCTCCAGCGCCGCAGCCTTGTCGAACGCGGCGCTGTGCGCGGCGGCGCGCTTTTCCTGCCGGTAGGCGAGCACGAGGTAGCCGACCATCAGCACGATCAGCGTCAGCCCGGCCATCCTGCCCAGCCCGGTGGTCAGGCCCAATGCCAGCAACGCGACGACTGCCAGCACGCCCACTCCGCCATCGCGCCACAGCGTGCCGCGCGCGACCGCTATCGGTGCAAGCAGCGCCGCGACGCCGAGGATCAGCATGCTGTTGGCGATGTTCGAGCCGACGATATTGCCCAGCGCAATGCCCGGCGAGCCTGCGAGGGCCGCCTGCACGCTCGCGGCGAGTTCGGGCATCGAAGTGCCCATGCCTACGATGGTCAGGCCGATCATCAGCGGCGATACGCCCAGCTTGCCCGCGATTGCGACTGCGCCGCGCACCAGCAGCTCGCCGCCCAGCACCAGCAGGACGAGGCCCGCAATCAGAAGAAGGATCGTCATGGGAGGAAATCCAGCAGGACGCGCAACCCACCCAGAAGGGCAGCTGCGGCGGTCGCCTTGGCTGCTCTGGCATTGAGGATCTGCGCGCGGTTGAGGGCGACGACCAGCCGGTTGATATCGGCATAGTCGAAGGTTTCGTACTTGCTGACCCGGCGCACGCGCTTCCCGCTCGCGCGTAGCCAGAACCACGCGGAAAGCACGGCCGCGATCACGATCGCCGCATCGAGGAGATAGACAATGGCCTGCATCACAGGCGATCCGCCTTATGGGGCAGCACTACCGAAGGTGCGCAGGGGGATGAGTGCCAGAAGGACATGGGAAACGGACCGGGTTGAGCTGCGGAAAACATCTCGTTCCGACATCACGAGCGCGCAAAACGCACTCGCCAGAGGGGCCCGGTAACGTGGTGCTTTTATAATCCGGAGGCGCGCCCCGCGCAATCAATATCGATGCGCGAACAGCGCCTTGCGCCAATTCGCCTAGCCTGCCTTACGCCCTGTCAGATCGGGGCGCGCAGTCGGTTACTCCGCCGCTTCGCGCGGCAGATCCTGCGCGGCCTCGCTGTCGGCAGGCGCACCTTCGCGCCGGTCGCGCCCGGCTTCGGGCAGATCCTTGCGGGCCATCATGTTGAGGTCCGCCGGGCCCAGAATGCGCCCGTCATGCGCCAGCATCGCGACCGGGCCGATCGGCATCCGGTCGCGCTCGTCAACGATCACCGGGTCCATCCCGATGCCTTCGACGCCGTATTTGAGGCCCCAGTGCCGCAGCGAGACCATCGCGGGCAGCAGGTCGAAGCCCTTTTCGGTCAGCGCATATTCCACCCGGCGGCGATCCTGTTCGTCCTGCACCCGGTCCAGAATGCCGTGTTCGACCAGTCGGCTGAGGCGGTTGGACAGGATATTGCGGGCGATGCCCAGCTCGCTCAGGAATTCCTCGAAGTGGTGCACGCCGTTGAAGCTGGCGCGCAGGATCATGAAGCTCCAGCGTTCGCCCATCACCTCCAGCGCGGCGGGCAGCCCGCAGGCGCTCAGCTCCTTCAGCGGTTCGCGAACGTCTGTACCCATCGTCAACCTCTCCAAATGGCAGGCTTACCCCAAATGCGCGGGGTCACAAAATTGAAACTCGGTTTTTAGTTGCAACCTGCAACCTAGTCAGATAGGTAGTGATTCGCAACCTAAACTGTCCGGCCAATTCTGCGGCCCGAATTATCGCCAACAGGAGATCGAGATGACCAACCGCGTGAACCCCCTTCGCCAGCTAGCCATCGGCAGCGTTGCCGTGCTGACCACCGCGCTCACCTTCGGCGCCACGGTGACCCCGGCACCGGCCTACGCGCAGTCGGGTGCCTATTACCGCGCCACGCTGCAGCAGCCGGTCGAAAAGCGGACCGAGATCATCCGCGGCGGCACCTTCATCTGCTCGGGCACCGTGTGCGTCGGCACCAAGGCCCGATCGCGTCCCGAACTGGTGTGCAAGAAGCTGGCCGGCGAATTTGGCCCGGTCGCGAGCTTCTCGGTCGCGGGCAAGGACGTGGACGAGGCAACCCTCGCCAGCTGCAAGACCGAAGAAGCCTGATCGAACGATCCACCTGCCGGTAGGCCTCCCAGACGACCGGCAAAGGAAAAGCCCTCCGGCCATTATGGCCTGGAGGGCTTTTTCATGGCGTCGCCAACCGACGCAACGAAGGGAGCGCGGGGCCTTGTGGCCCCACGCTCCGCTCGCGAAACTCTATCCGATGATAGCAGCCACCGGGGCGAATCAGCCCTGGCGCGCCTTCATCCGCTTGTTGGTCTTGTTGATCACATAGGTCCGGCCGCGACGACGGATCACGCGGTTGTCGCGGTGACGGTTCTTGAGCGACTTGAGGCTGTTGCGAATCTTCATGGCACTACCCTGGAAAAATCATCGACCGAAAAAATCGACTGCAAAAGAAACGGCACCGCAGAACAGCCTGCGATGCCGGCATCATTGCCGCGCTATCTAGTCACGAAGGCTCTAAAGTCAAGCATCGCGGACGCGAGCACCGGCGCGGCCCACGCGACGAGGCGCGCGACAGGGCACGCTTTGCCCGGTCCATGCGTTATCGCGATGCCAGACCCGGTTTCGCGCCCGAATTCAAGCACTATCGCCAGAGGATGCCCACCGCCATGATCGCCCACCGAAGGACATTCGCCCTCATCGCAGCGATCGCTGCGCTACCTCTTTCAGCCTGCACGACCGCGCGCCCTGCCGGCCCGATCGAGGTGACCCGCTTCATCGCGCCCGATTCGCGCGCGCAGCTGGGAGACACCACGCTCAGGGTGGAGACCGCGCCCGGATCGTCAGAACAGGGCCTCGCGATGCTGCCCTATACCGAGGCTATCGCGCGCGAGCTGAGCACGTTCGGCTATACCGAGAACGCGCGACCCGCAGCACGCCAGCTCGCCAGCGTCAGCGTCGAGCGCGAGCAGCTGACCGAAGGCGGGCGGCGCAGCCCGGTCTCGGTCGGCGCGGGCGGATCGGCGGGTAGCTATGGCGGAGGCGTGGGGCTGGGCGTGGGTATCAACCTGGGCGGCGGCGCGGACGAGCGGGTGATCACCCGCCTATCGGTCAGTCTTCGCGACGTGACAAGCGGCACCGTGTTGTGGGAAGGGCGCGCGCGACTCGACGCGCCGGTCGGCTCCCGTCTTGCGCAGAACGACGCGGCGGCAGCGGCTCTCGCCGAGGCGCTGTTCCGGGGCTTCCCCGGCAACAGCGGTGAAACCATCGAAGTGGAGGTCAATCCTTGAGCAATATCACCATCGACACAGGCTTCGACAGCGGCAGCATCGAGGTCATGACCGTGCACCAGGCGAGCGCGATGCTGCGCCTGAAGAACGACCACCAGAGCGAGTTCAAGCAGTGGTTCCACTTCCGCGTCGCCAATACCGGCGGGCGCGAGCTGGTGATCAAGATCGTCGGCCTGAACGACAGCGCCTATCCGGCGGGCTGGCCCGATTACAACGCCTGCGTCAGCGAAGACCGCGCCTTCTGGGGCCGCGCGCCCTCCACCTTCGACAAGGACGAGGAAGGCGGCACGCTGACGATCCGCTTCACCCCGACCTGCGATCTGGTGTGGTTCGCCTATTTCGCGCCGTTCTCGATGGAACGGCACCACGATCTGGTCGCCGAGTGCGCCAGCACCGAAGGCGTGACCTACCGCAAGCTGGGCGAAACGCTCGACGGGCAGCCGCTCGACTGCCTCGAGATGGGCGAAGGCGAGACGCAGGTCTGGCTCTACGGCCGCCAGCATCCGGGCGAGAGCATGGCCGAATGGTGGATGGAAGGCGCGCTCGAAGTGCTCGGCAATCCG
>ENA-ORDI01001488-ORDI01001488.1-marine-metagenome-genome-assembly--contig:-NODE-1488-length-12730-cov-6.273295_pt1 | contig 12730 bp, 9 predicted proteins | sample MGYA00248628_ERZ508525 | MGnify/ENA primary metagenome ERZ508525 (study PRJEB26195, sample SAMN05422138) | marine metagenome | isolation source: East of Porto Seguro, South Atlantic Ocean | place...
TTGAGTCGTTCCTATTATTCACGCTTGATTCCAAAAAATCAGGCAGCAGAATATTACGGATTTTACAATATGCTCGGTAAATTTGCCGCGATTATCGGACCGGCATTGATGGGAGTAGTCGGCTTAATGATGCGGAATGTACTGATGCCGGATTCTCCTACCGCCGAACAAATTATTGCGGTTGGTCAAGAGGCTTCTCGCTGGAGTATTGCCTCAATAATAATTCTGTTTGTGATTGGTGCCGGACTTTTCTATTTTGTCGATGAAGAAAAAGGCCGGAAGGAGGCAGAGTATCTAAATCGGATTTAGGTGCTTTGTAGAAAACAGTAGATTAAGTCAATTATTTTTCCCAGAGGGCAACCCGCTGTTTATATGCTTCCCGAGAAATTCTTGCGTCTTCAATAAACTTTGGCAACTCATCCAGAGTCAATGCCTGTGGACCATCCACCAGGGCTTCCGAGGGTGAAGGATGAAAATCAACCAGCACCATATTCGCACCGGCGATAATTCCCTGCGAAGTAGAATGCAAAACATCCAAAACTCCATCAGGAGAAACTTCTCTTGTACCAACTGAATGCGAAGGGTCGATACAAACAGGCATACGTGTCAGACGTTTTACTATTGGTAAATGCGCAAAATCAACCATGTTGCGGTGTGGAGCATTGAATGATGTTTTCATGCCTCTCAAACAAAAAATGACTTGGTTGTTTCCTTCACTGGCCAAGTATTCAGCAGCATTGAGAGACTCGTTCAACGAAATTCCGAAACCCCGTTTGAGTAAAACAGGGTACGTATGCTGCCGCCCGACTGCTTTAAGCAACTCAAAATTTTGCGTGTTGCGTGTACCAATTTGCAACATCACGCCTGTCGGTCTTCCCAGTTTTTCCAGACAAGCATCAATTTCCGCAATGTGTGATTCATGTGTTACTTCCATGGCAACCACTTTGAGTCCATATTTGCCTGCCAATTCAAAAACATAGGGCAGACATTCCTTTCCATGTCCCTGAAAAGAATAAGGATTTGTACGTGGTTTATAGGCTCCCATTCTGGTACAAACCTGCCCATTTTCCTGCAACGCCCGCAACATTCGCTCAACATTTTTTGGGTTGTCAACTGCGCATAATCCGGCGAAAATGTGAAAGCTGTCCTGGTTAAAATGAACTCCGTTGTATTCAAAATCAATTGAACCCTTTTCTTGCGAGTGACGTCCCAGAATTCTGAAATCATGAGAAATCCTGACCACACGCTCCACGGCGGGAAGGGATTCGATTTCTTCCTGGTTTATTTTGGACGTATTTCCAATTAGGTATATTTCTGTCAGACCTTGCCCTCTGCCTTGTACTTTGTGTTTTTTTAAACGTATTTCTGACAAGCTGCGAAGATGTTTCCACGTAAGTTTATATTCTTCACTGGATTCGTCTGAGTCCGGATTTAAAATGACTAACATTTACTGTTTTGATGAGTGTTGTTGTGGCAGAGACTAGCAGAAGGAAAAAGTGCTTAAAATGGCAAATCGTCTGAGGTTTCATTTTCCAGCCAGCCGGGTTGTTCCTGAGGTGTCGGACCGGATCCGGCTTGGGCCGGTTTAGTTGGTGAAGGAGGATTTGCCGAACTTTGTTCAGCAACGAGTTTCCAGGCCTGGAGGGAGTTAAAATATTTTACTTGTCCCTGTGGATTGGTCCACTCGCGTCCTCTTAAGTCGAAAGAGATTTCAACTTGCTGTCCTTCTTTAAAAGAATCCAGCAATTCGCAGCGGTCCTGTACCATTTCAAACTGGAGGGGTTGTGGATATTCCGGATTGCTTGCGTATTCTACCACAAATTCACGTTTGCGAAAGCGATCCGAGATTTGAACAGTTTCTGATATTTTTTTAATTGTGCCTTTTATTTCCATAATATTTGTGTGTAATTTATTTTTGTTAAGCGGGAAGTTCGTTTTTTACCAATGTCGCCCAGTAACTGGCTCCGGTTGGCAATACATCGTCGTTAAAATCATAGTGAGAACTGTGCAGCATACAGCCGAATTCTCCTTTTCCGGGACCGATCCCCAGCCAAACATAACATCCCGGACGTGCCTGCAGCATGTAGGAAAAATCTTCAGCTCCCATACTGGGTGTCGGATTACGGATAATTTTGTCTTCACCGAGCAAATCAACAACTGCCTTTGCGGAAATTTCTGATTCCGGAACTGCGTTGATTGTTGCCGGATAACCGGTCTTGTAGTTAAGTTCGCAAGTTGCCCCGTAGGCTGCGCAGACACCTTCTGCTACACGTAACATGGACGAGGGAATTTTGTCGCGTGTTTCCGGAAGAAAGGTTCGTACAGTTCCATGCATCCGCACACTGTCCGGAATGACATTGTAGGCGTCACCTGCATGGATCTGTGTGACGCTGATCACAACAGAATCAACCGGATGAGTGTTGCGGCTCGTAATGGTTTGCAGAGCGCTTACGACTTGTGCCGCGATCACGATCGGATCGATGCATTGATCCGGCAGAGCAGCATGTCCGCCGCGTCCGTTTATGGTTAAATCAAATAAATCTGCCGCCGCCATGATTGGTCCGGCACCAACTCCAAAAGTTCCGGCAGGCATTCCCGGCCAGTTGTGTAAACCATAAACTGAATCAACCGGAAATTTTTCAAACAGACCTTCTTTTATCATCAATTCACCACCACCGCCACCTTCTTCAGCAGGCTGAAAAATAAAATTAACTGTGCCTTTGAAATTCTTGCTGGAGGCTAAATATTTTGCCGCGCCGAGTAACATCGCGGTGTGTCCGTCGTGACCGCAGGCATGCATTTTGCCGGGATTGCTGGAAGCATGTTTGAAAGTGTTTTTTTCCTCTAAAGGCAAAGCATCAAGATCCGCGCGGAGACCAATCGACGGTCCGTCGCCATTGCGGATTGTGCCCACAACTCCGGTTTTAGCGAGTCCCCGGTGAATTTCTATCCCAAATTCATGAAGCTTTTCCGCGACTAAATCTGAAGTACGATTTTCCTCATACTTCAATTCGGGATGCCGGTGAATGTCACGTCGCCATTCTGTCATTTCGGCATGAAATTGTTCAATCTCTTTAATCACTCCCATTTTACTCCTTTAACAACTCAATTAAATTATACTAATGAACCATTTTTAATTACACAACGGTGATTTTCTTTGTTTGAAACCGCCGAAATATCTTCCAGCGGATTTCCAGAAACAATCAGCAAGTCGGCAAAATCTCCTTTGCGAATCTTCCCCCGGTTTTCCATTCCCATCAAGTCCGCAGCATTTGCAGTTGAAATCTTAAGCGCATCACTGTTAGAAATACCAAGATCAACCATGTACTGCAATTCCTGACTGTTGTCACCGTGGACGTTAAATGGTGTTCCCGCATCGGTTCCCATTGCCATTTTACCGCCGGCTTCATAAAACATTTTAATTGACTGATGGTGACGTTCACGGACACGGATTGTTTTTTCCACAATAAATTCCGGAATCCCGTTGTCTCGATTGAGATAAATATTGTTGACTGCCGCAAGTGTCGGCACCAAATAAGTGCCGCGTTCCAGCATGGCTTCCAGACATTCCTGAGTCATGAAAATTCCGTGTTCAATCGAATCCATTCCGGCTCGAACAGCATTCAAAATCCCGGCTGATCCTTGTGCGTGACTTGCGCATGTGCGGTTAAAACGATGTCCTTCATTGACTCCGACTCGCAATTCTTCCTCAGTATAATGAGCGTCTTCCGGATTAACTCTTGGTGTCATTACACCACCGGTGGCCATCAACTTGATCACATCTGAACCGGCATGAATTTGCTCTCGCACTGCTTTCAAAACTTCATCCGGTCCATCCGCAATTCTACCAAAAGCATTTCCATGTCCGCCTGTCATGCAGATCATTTTACCTGCGGCCATAATTGTTGGACCAAGCTGTCTACCAGAATTGCAGGCATCACGCACGGCAAATTCCAAATAATCGCGCCCACCTAAATCCCTGATTGCAGTAACGCCGCTACGCAAAGTTTTCTGGGCATTTTCGAATGCGTTCATCACAATTTGTCCTGGACTTGATTTAAGCAAATACGACTTTGGGTCAGCCTCTCCGCAATAAACAAGATGGACGTGACAGTCGATCAACCCCGGCAAAAGTGTTCCGCCTGCTGTGTCAATTACTTCATCGCTGAAGCCTTCAAATTCTCCGATGGGCGCAATGCTGGAAATCCGTTCGCCATCTACTAATACTCCATGATTTTCCAGCAAATTCCCCTTGCCGTCAAATACCAATCCGCCTGAATATAATGTTGTCATTAATTTTTTATTTTCTGTGTATCAGTGTTTTTATATTAAAAACGAAATCTCCATGTTACGCTTTTATTCAATAGCTTGGCAAGACACTTGTGAACAAGAGGGTGCAAAATACGGTTCTGAGAAATTGATTTTTACTTTTTGGGGTCAGCTTACATTGGTAAAGCTGAAAGGTATGCTTTTTGGTTGGCGGGAAGTATCACTTCCAGTAACTCCAGATCGTCCGAGCATTCTGTGAGGGAGTGACGTAGCTGGGCAGGGATCACGCAGGAATCCCCGGGCTCTAGCCTTTGGGAACCGTGTCCCTCGCAGGTGAGTGTGACTCCACCTTCCAGTGTAAACAAAAAGCAAAATTCTCCGTTATGTCTACATTCTTGTGGTTTGGCAACTTTCAAGGGGCGAACAATCCGCACTCCTGCCATCCCTTTTGTAGCTTTTCCGATTCCGGTATCTCTAAATTCGAAACCATCAATTCGCCAGGTTCTCCACTCAGCTTGAGATACTTGGTGGAAAACGAAGTGCTGACCTCCATAATTACGCTTGGGTCGTACTTCCGCTGTTGGTAAGTCAAGTTCCGGGTCGGCCCAGGTTTCGTGTTGGGCTGGACAGCCGATTTCAATTACCTCCAGTCCGGGTGAACTTTCCAGTACACGGTGACGTATTTCCGGAGGTTGCAGAACACAGTCTCCGGCATGCATCACGAACGGAGGCCCCTGATCATCATAGACCACACGTACCCAGCCTTTGTAACAGTAGATCATTTGAAAACGAATTTTGTGGAAGTGGACATAATCCGGAACCAGTCCTCCTTTTGGTATGCGGATGTGAGAGGCAATGAAGCGTCCGCCCTGTCGATCCGGGATGAGGTCCCGGTACTGCATTCCTGCTCGACCGACTTGCCATACAGCCTCACCACTGATCCGGTTCAAGACAAATGACTGTTGTTCTGGTGGCAGGACCAGCGGAAGGTCTGCCTCAACTAGTTCGATTTTTGTACCATTTGGTGCAGTTAGTTTGGTTTCACCATCCGCAAAATTGGCCAGATTCCGGCAAAGCAGGCGTAATCTTCCCGGAGAGCCGGTATCACCTTTTTTCAGCCGGATTCGTATGCCATGTCCGCTGATCACGGACTCTTCCGGGGCATCCGCTGGAAAGATAGCGTTTATTCTGAACCCAAGTTTCTCTGTGAAAAACTCTAGCGTAGTGTCTAATTCCGAACACGGCAGAACGATTTCAGCAGCTTTGATTTGGTTTTTAAAACTATCTGGCATTACGTTGAAATGGCTGTTTGCGGGATTTAGTTGATATGTTGAATGTTACAATTATTTAAAGATTTGTCGAGATTTTTAAAAACATTAATTTTACGGACTAACGGTAAAAACTGATCCATACTCGCTTTGACGAGTTGATGTTCTTTCATTTAGTATATTCACCAGCAAACCAAAGCTCCAGAGAGCAAGTAACAGCGCCATACTCCAAAACATCCAGGAATAATTTTGCCAATGTATCAGCAATCCTCCGAGAATTGGACCGGTGACTTTAGCAGAATTTTTTAAAGCACCAATCATTCCGGCACCTGTTCCGGTGTGACGCGCATCCATTTTTTTTGCAAAGAGAGCAAGGGTTGACGGAAAGATCAGCGCTTGCGAAAGTCCAAAACCAAGCGCGAGCATGAGTAGGCCGAAAGGACTTTGCACCAGGGGTATCAGTCCCATTGCAAAAGCGGCCAGTAGCATTCCGGAAGCAGCGATGGGGAGATAACCCAAACGGTCACTCAATCGACCTCCAAGTGGACGTGCGATCAAATGGATTAATTCCTGAGCCGAAAAGAAAAGTCCAACCCACAAAATAGATATTCCTCTTTCCAGCGCATAGAGCGGCAAAAAAGTTTTGGTGGCGTAAATTCCGAGATAGACTACACATTCAAGGCTACCCGCCAACCAAAGCTCTGGAGTTTTGATTCCGGCCCGGAATGCGGATTTTGTTTGTTGACGAAAGGTAACGCAGGATGTTTTTGGAGGTTCGGTTCTTTTTAGTAAGAGTACGGGCAACAAAGCAGTGGAGCTCAAAAGGCCAATGAGCGTAAAAACGGTTGAGGGTTCAAAGACCAATAAAAGTGCTGCGGCAATCGTTGGACCCAGCAAGTATCCACCGCTTCGAGCCATACCGAACCAGCCCAAACGTTCGGCGCGGTTTCGAGCGGAATTTCCGTTTTTTTGATCCTGCTCAATGACCCATGCAATTGTAACAGGGCCGTAAATCGCAGTGGCCAATCCGTGGATGAGACGTAAAATTAGTAATTCTTCGGGAGTCGTTACCCATGGATAAAGGAATGGAATTCCGGCAAAAAGCAGTGTTCCAGCTAACAGCCAAATCCAGCGCCCCCAACGGTCGGAGAGGAAACCGAAGATTGGTTTGAGCAACATTCCGGTCAAAGTTGAGACAGAAACTATCAAACCCAAAAAAGTGGCATTCGCACCCAGGCTCGCGGCGAAGAGCGGCAGCAGCGGAGTCTTGCCCATTTGATAGGCAGTACGGACAATGAAATCTGCCGCAGAGATTTTGAGCAAACCGGTAACGCCAAGCATCTTAACCCTGCAGTTTTTGAATTCCGGCTTGTTCAATCTGTTTGTTAACTCGCGGCAAATCTTGTTTTTCGAGCTTGCTCAACAGCGCAAGTTGATCGTCTATTTTACTGCTCAAGTTTTCATAAACAGCATGTGCCTGTTCGGGAGGAGAGGCATCAGAAACTGAAACTACACTCACTAAAGCTTCCATTCTTTCCTTGAGCATGGTGGGATGACGCAACCGATCAGAAGGAGTTTCATATTGGTTTTGCGTCAATTGATTTTCAATCTTGCTGAGTTTTTCCCGGAGCGTTTCCGCCGTTTTCCGAACTTCTGTTATTTTCTTTTCAGCAGCAGAATTGCTGAATATTTCGCGTGCCAGTAATGCTGTAATTTGATGGTTGATTCTCCGGATTTTGTTGATCGCGAAGTTTGTTGCTGAAACTTTGTCTCTGATTTTAGTCCATAGATTAAATTGTTCCGCAAAATCCTCAGCAGTTGTTTTTAAACGTGGATCTTTAATGATTTCAAATGAATGAGTAATTTCAGTCTTTCCTGTTTTTAACTGAACTTGATAGTTTCCGGGAGGCGCAACTGGACCTCCGCTGGAGCCTCCACCAAATGGCGCGATGCGTCCCAACTGTTTATAACCAGGTTTTTCCAGCGCCTTATCAATTTTGATTTCAGGTCCGGGGTAGCGCATATTCCATACGAAACGGTTGAAGCCAAGTTTAGTCGGCAAGCTCGGTTTTTCTTCTTCTTTATTGTCTTTATCTTTAGGGTCAGAATCGAATAAATTACTAGAAAAGCGTTCAATTTCCTTACCGTCGTCGTCTAAAATTACTAACTCCAGAGGCTGTTTTAGTTCTGACTCCAGGAAATAATTCACAATCACACCTTCCGGAGGATTCTCGCCCATATCCAAATATCGGAATCGTTTTTCTCCATCCGGTGTAGTCTCCTGATAATGAGTTCCGGGCAAACCAAAATCCGGACTGTAGTTTTTTCCGTCTCCGAGAAACAGATTTACGCTCCAGTTTAAGGTGCGTCGGAAGGTTGTACGTGGCGGGAAAAACTGTATGCCTCCGGAAGTTCCTTTGTTGCTTCCGGAAGATTTACTCGCAAATTTCCGCAGCGGAGTCAGGTCATCCAGAATCCAGAAAGAGCGTCCGTGTGTACCGACGACCAAATCATCCTGCTTAATTTTCATATCGTAAACCGGAACAACCGGAAAGTTTCCTCCAAGTTTCTGCCAGTTTTTTCCGGAATTGGAACTCATAAAAATTCCGGTTTCAGCACCAACAAATAGCAAACCCGGACAAGTTGGATCTTCGCGGATAACCCTGCTGATTTCATTTTCCGGATAGTCACCGTTTATACAACTCCATTTTTTACCACCGTTTGTTGATTTGAAAAGCAAGGGTCGGTAATCATTCAGTTTGTAGCGTGTTGCCGAAAGAAAAATGGTTTCCGGATCATGCACGGAAACTTCAATGCAGAAAATGTAAGACCATTCCGGAAGTTCATTCGGCGTAATATTTTGCCAGGTTTTTCCGCCGTTCCGGGAAGTATGAACTAAGCCGTCATCGCTGCCGGTCCAGAAAATTCCGGGTTGGTGTGGCGATTCCGCAAAAGTTGAAATACTCGCGTAGTGTTCTGCACCGCTGCTGTCAATGGTCAAACCGCCGGAAATTTGAAGCTTACTCTCGTCTGCGCGTGTCAAGTCCGGACTGATTGATTCCCAACTGTGACCTTCGTTTTTTGTCCGGAAAACATGGTTTCCGCAAGCATAGACTGTTCCGGTATCATGTGGAGAAAAGGCAATTGGAAATGTCCAGGAAAAGCGATATTTCAAATCTTTAGGAGCCCAACCGTATTTTTCTTCGGGCCAGATATTGACGAGCCGTAGTTGTTTTGTTTTGTGGTTGTAGTGCTGAAGCGCGCCTTCGCCGCCGGGGGAACTCCCGACCGCACCGATGTAAACGATATCGGAATCATCGGGTTTAACCGCAATGAATCCGCTTTCACCGGTTCCGGGAAAAGTGCTTTCCTGAAGTGTAATTGCACCGTAAGAGCTGGCACTCGGAACACTGATGCTCGTGTTGTCCTGCTGGGTTGCATAAACTCGATATGGAAATTCATTGTCAATGTCGATACGATAAAATTGCGCAGTGAGCTGGTTATAAATCGTGGACCATGTATCACCACCGTTGTATGAAACACAAGCTCCACCATCGTTTCCTTGAACCATACGCTGCGGATTATTCGGATCGATCCAGAGGTCGTGATTATCTCCATGTGGCGTGGTTATTTCAGAAAAATTAGTTCCGCCGTCAGTTGATTTCCACATTTGCAGATTGGTGATATAAACCGTGTCGGCGTGTTGAGGATCTGCGAAAACGTGGCAATAATACCAAGGACGGTGTATCAAATCACGGTTGCCGGAAGTTTTAATCCAGCTTTCCCCACCATTGTCTGAACGGTAAAGTCCTGCTTCTTCCGCTTCGATAATGGCCCAGATACGTCCGCTCTTTGCAGGAGAAATACTGACACCGATTTTACCCTTTGTACCTTTCGGAAGTCCGGGATTGTTTGTGATCTCTGTCCAGGAATCGCCACCGTCTTTTGAACGGTAAAGGCAGCTGTCCGGACCGCCACTGTTCATGCTCCAAAAATTTCTGTAGGCTTCCCAAAAAGATGCATAGAGAATTCGAGGATTTTTAGGATCCATGCTCAAGTCGATGGCACCGGCTTTTTCACTGCGGAAAAGAATTTGTTCCCAGTTTTCTCCTCCGTCTTTGGAACGGTAAATCCCTCGATCTTTGTTTGGTCCAAAGGCATCACCGAAAGCCGAGACATAGACCAAATCAGAATTTTCCGGATGAACACGAATTTCGCTGACGTGCCGAGTTTTCTTGAGTCCAATGTTTTTCCATGTTTTTCCCGCATCAGTAGATTTGTAAATTCCGTCACCGAACGAGACATCAATCCGGATGGTTGACTCTCCCATTCCGGCATAGATCACATTATTGTCGGAAGGCGCAACTGTTAAAGCACCAACTGCTGCACTATTCAAAAAACCATCTGACACATTTTCCCAGTAGGTTCCACCGTCCACGGTTTTCCAGATACCTCCAGCAACCGCACCAAAATAAAACACCTGTGAATTGACCGGATCTCCGGCAACGGCAACTACACGGCCTCCGCGTGAAGGGCCGATACTGCGCCAGCGGAGTGTGTCTAAATGAGGGATTGAAGCGGAAGTTTCGCTGTATTTGGAAACAGAATTTTTCATGAAAGTTTTTTCTGGGATTTATTTTTGTTCTTTGTTAGGAAATGTTGGTGGTTAATTTGATGGAATATTAAAAAGTAAAATTGACGCACTTGTTTGTCATTCCCCGATAAGGCCGAGGACAAGCATTTCAGATACTTACAAGTTTCTGGATTCCCGCTTTCGCGGGAATGACAACTGTTTACGATTCAATCAAATATATCTTAAAATTGCATTGTACGAGCTAGGCACTGAGGCAACAAGGCACAAAGTACAGTTTTTTTATTCTGTGGTGATGCAGGTGCTTAGTGCCTTAGTGCCTTTGTGACTGAATTCAAACAGGAACATTTCTCAAAATCACCACAGTTTGCTATATCTTTGCAAAGTGAGCACACTTTATAGTAGTCACCGTCCACGTAATCGAGGATCAAGTGCGTCTCGCAATCCGTCTCCGATGTAGTTGACGCTGAGGACAGTCAGGGCGATAAAGAGTCCGGGCCAGATGACACGTGACGGCGTGATTTGGATGAAATTTGCACCGTCGTAAAGCAGTCTGCCCCAAGTGGGAAAATCCGGAGGAAATCCCAGACCCAGGAAAGATAAGGCCGATTCGGTGATGATTGCATTGGCGATTCCCAGGGTAGCCGAAACCATTATCGGACTCAGGATGTTTGGCAGGATGTGCCTGAAAATGATACGCCGTGTCGGTGTGCCGATGCTGTGAGCGGCTATTACAAATTCACGTTCCTTGATTCCCAGCACATCACCTCTCACTATTCGGGCGGTGTGCATCCAACTGGTAATGCCGATCACGAAAACAATCAGCATAAAAATTCCTGCTTCCGGACCGTAAAGTCTGCGCAGCGTATCACGGAAAAGCAGAATGATCACCAGCAACAGAGGCAGGATCGGCAGCGCAAGAAATAAATCTGTCAAACGCATTAATGGTCCGTCCAGGGATTTGATGAAGCCGGCCAGCACTCCCACAAATGTTCCCAAAAAGAGTGCGATCAGCATGGCCAGAAAACCTACCCCCAATGAAACTTGGCCGCCGGCCAACATCTGGGCCAATGTGTCGTGACCGATGTTATCGGTGCCGAGAGGATGAGCCAGTGTTGGTCCAAAATTTCTTTCACTAAAATTGATCGCACTGGGTTCAATTCCGTGAATCAGCGGGCCGAGAGAAACCATAAGCGTGATAAAAGTAAAAACAATCACACCGGTCATTGCTCCTTTGTGTTTCCGGAACTGCCGCCAGACATCGCCCCAAAGTGAACGGTGTTGTGTGACAGACTCGATTGTTTCTGCTGTGGCAAGATTTTCAATCATAACGGATTCTTGGATCGAGTATGCCGTAAATCACATCGGCGATGAGATTGAAAACAACAATCAGCACTGCAAACAGGAAAGTCAGCGTCTGTACCAGAGGAATGTCAGCGCCTTCAATGGCAATGATTAAGAGTTGTCCAAGACCATTCACGCGAAAAATTTGCTCGGTAATGATGGCACCGCTAAAGATTGTGGGTATTCCCAAGGCAATCAAAGTTACCACCGGGATCAGGCTGTTGCGTAGAACGTGAATCAATAATACTACCTGTTCAGAACGTCCTTTGGACCTTGCTGTTCGCACATAATCCAAATTTAGATTATCTAGAATAGAAGCACGCATAAAACGGCTGAGTTGTGATGCGTTGTAAAGGGCAAGTACCGCGACCGGCATGAACATCTGTTTGACTTGCAGAACGAAATTATCCCAACTGTTGACTTCCAGAGTTGTGTCATAAATCATCGGGAACCACCTTAGTTCCACACTGAAAAGTATAATTGCAACCACTCCTGTAAAAAAAGTTGGCACAGAAAAACCGACCATGGTGACGAAGGTTCCAACCTGGTCGAACCATGAATATTGCTTGTAAGCGGAAATAATACCGATGGGAATCGCGATCAGGATGCCGAATAAATATGAAAGCCCGACGACCCAAAGAGTTTGTGGAGCGCGCTGAATTATCAGGTCCACGACAGGACTACGCGTGGCCCATGAAAGAATTCGAGTTCGGTTTTCCGCATCTCCGATGGTTATGCCAAAACCTTCTTGGAGTAAATTCAGTGGTTCATTGACGAAGAATTGTACAAGCCACTTGCCAAAGCGCACGTGCATGGGCTGTCCAAGTCCGAGTGACTCACGGATTTTTTCACGTACATCCGCAGGCACTGTCATCGGTAAATTTCCCGTGGGATCGTTGGGAGCTAAATCGAGGATGGCAAAAATGATGAAACTGATTACCAGTAAGGTAGGAATGGCAATCAAAATGCGGCGAATGATGAAGTGGATCAAAGTTCGTACGCCTTGAGGTTAAATAAAAAACGGTTTGCGAACCGGAATCCGCAAACCGTAAAGTACTGAATGGAACTCAATTTACTTCCGAGCCCAATCGGCAATATTCCAGAGTTCTGAATCCCAGGGATTCATCCGTACCCCGGAAATTCCATTGGAATGAGCTGAAACATTACCCCGATGAATCAGTGGAATCATCGCATAATCCTGCATCAACATATCATTCATCTCTTTCGTAAGACGAATACGATCTTTCATGGCTGACGA
>ENA-ORDI01001491-ORDI01001491.1-marine-metagenome-genome-assembly--contig:-NODE-1491-length-12720-cov-1.965040_pt1 | contig 12720 bp, 9 predicted proteins | sample MGYA00248628_ERZ508525 | MGnify/ENA primary metagenome ERZ508525 (study PRJEB26195, sample SAMN05422138) | marine metagenome | isolation source: East of Porto Seguro, South Atlantic Ocean | place...
GGTCAGGTTGCCCGTCTGGTTGCCCGTCTGGTTGTCGGTACCGTTCCCGGGACCAGGGTCAGGAGGGTCTGGGGGGAAGGTGCACGAACCGTCATCTTCGGTGGCTTCAGAGTTGAAATTCTCCGCTTCAGGGTCGGTGCATCCCGGTACTGGAGGGGGATATGTGCACGAGCCGTCGTCGTGGGTGGCCTCCGGGTCGTGGTTCTCGGCGGCAGAGTCCGTACACCCCCAGACAGGTTCTGGTCCCGAGCCTGTCGGGCGGAAGCCGGCGATGATCGGCGCCATCTGGATCATGATCGGCAGGTTGTCAGAGGTGGAGTTGCCCAATGATGTCTCATCGATGAAGGTGCATGTCTGCATGCTTCCCGAGCTGGTGCTGCAGGGAACATTGCCGTGGACGGTGACATTCTTGTCCGAGAATTGCCGGACGTACATCGCATTTCCAAGTCCGAGCGGCTCGCGACTGGTCATGATGGTCCGGTACTCACGCAACTGCGCATCACCTCCGTCGAGCGAGATGTATGTGGCGCCCTGCATTCCTACCTCATGTCTGCCACCGAACAGGTGTCCGATCTCATGGGCGACGATGCGCGGGTTCATTCCTGCGAAGTTCAGTTGGATGTAAGCCTCGCCTTCCGTGGCTGGAATCACAGCCGCTCCGTTGGAACCCGGACCGCCGTCGCCGCTCTGGCGCCAGTAGATGACGATGTCCGCCTCGACATCGGAGCGCAGTGCCTCGATCTCCTCGAGGTAGGGCTCGTGCCAACTGAGACCTAGGCCGCTGTTCATCAGCACTGACGACAATTTGTCCTTCCAGTCATCATCGATATGAGAGAAGTTGATCTGCTCGTGTCCTGAGATGTTGAAGACTGCGGGAATCCCACTGTTAGCAAAGATCCCTGACACCACTTCGAAGTGGGCGTCGAGGAATCCACCCATGGTTGTCTCACCGAACATCATGTCCGCCGAGATAGGCACCTCCAACTGAACGTCCGCCGACTGTGGATAGATGACCAGGATGTCGACCAGATGGGGCTCCTCAGGTGTCGGGAGTTCGGTCTGGTCGTCACTCACCGATGAGAAGATGGCGACGCTGTCGGCCTCCATGCTGACCGTGGCGGCTCCGCTGGCGTCCACGGACATGCTCCTGTTCGCCACAAGGTCGTTGTCGGGGTTGCTCCAATCTCCAGTTACCCCCGAGAGATCGAAGCCGACCTGCGTGGCCGGTCCACGGTTGAGGATGACCACGGCGGCATCGTCGGCGGTCTGCATGGCGTAGGCGAGCGTGTCGCTCGAGTTGTGCAGCGAAGTGTAGGTGCCGCGGCGCAGCGGCTCCTGTTGCGCTCGGATCGAACCCAGCAGCGAGATGTTCTCATGCAGAGCGGCCTCTCGCTCGTTCCATCCGCTGGAATCCCTCAGCATGTGGCGATTGTCCGGGTCGGCCCCGCCGTACTCCCCGTATTCGTCGCCCATGTAGACCATCGGGGCTCCAGGAGTGGAGAGCAGCCAAGCGAACGCCTGCAGCGACGCAGTGTAGGGGTCGTCCGTGCCAGGCTGACCCGGAAGGCCGTCCTCGACCCACTTGTTCCCCTCGTCCGCCGTTCCGGGGTCTGCCCGCGACATGAAGCGTGAGGAGTCGTGGCTGCCGACGAACGGCACCATCGTCGCTCCGTCGACATACTGGTCCTGACTGCGGGCGGTCCAGTAGTCGAGATGCTGGTAGTCCATCGCTCCGGAGGTGAACACGTTGTCCACGACTGCGTGATAGAGCACGAAGTCAGCCTGTCCGTCAAGGCCATGCCCCTCCATGTAGCGGTTGATCATGTCGTACTCACCCTGATTGGCGGCCAGGTCGTGACCAGTCCAGCCCATCGCCGTCTCGCCCTTCAGATAGTAATCCACACCACCGGTCTCGAAGCGCTCCTCGACACGTGTGGCGAAGTTGTAGACAGCGAGGTCGTCAACGTGCTTGACGGCGTCGATACGCGCGCCATCGAGGTCGAACCGTTCCAGCCACCAGAGACCGTCAGCGATCATCTGCTCCGAGGCGTCGCGGTTCTTCCAATCGAGGTCCGGCATGTAGCTGCGGAACAGGCAGTCGAGCCGATGCTCGGTCCAGTCGCAGTCCTCGCTACCGCACAGGCATCCCTGAGTGAACCAGTCCGGATGGTCGCTGGAGTAGGGGTGGTCCTCGTGGACGTGGTTGACAACATAGTCCATCAGCACCCGAATCCCATGAGAGTGCGCCGCTGACACAAGCGCCTCCAACTCGGCATCCGTGCCGAGCCGCGAATCCACCGCCCGCGGCTCCACCGGCCAGTAGCCGTGGTAGGCCGACACCCGATGCTGCCCGTCGCCGGCGAGTTCGGTGCCGTTGGCGGCGGAGTTGAACGGCGTCAGCCAGAGCGCGTTCACGCCCAGGTCGTCGAAGTAACCCGACTGGATCATCTGGGTGACGCCGGCGAAGTCCCCACCTTGCCAGTCAGCCCCTTGGGAAGCGTTGGTGCTGGCTGGGTCATTGGAGGCATCCCCATTGACGAAGCGGTCTGTCATCAGCATGTAGATGAGCGCATCTTCCCAGATGAAGTCGGCCTGCTCACCGACCCAGAATGGCACCAGCAACTCTTCTGATATCCCTCCATCCTCATCGGTGGCGGTGGCGCGCAGCGTGTATTTTCCGGGCGAGAGCGAGTCGAGGAAGAAGGTCAGCGACCAATCGTCCGGATTCCAGATTCCATTGACGGTGGATTCGATGAAGTCGTGCGTCAGCGTGGTGGTGAACGTGTCGGGCGGCGAACCGCTGTCTCCCGCCCAGAACAGGATCTGTCCAGTGAATCCGTCGTCGTAGGAGGAGGAGGCGAGGGTCAGCGCCGGGTTGCCCGTGTCATCGATGCGCACGATGGAGTTCTCGAACGCTCCACAGAAGCCACGGTAGGGGTTGTTCTCATCGAAGCGGTAGTCGTTCTGTCCGATGACGAACTTGTAGCAGTACATCCCCGGTTGCAGGCTCAGACTGGCCGACCATACATCGGTGTTCGCATCGAAGGTCAAGTCGGTATGTGTGTCCCAATCCCATTCACCGATCAGGCTCACGTTCGAAGGATGTCCATCGTACACAGGGTCTCGTTGCCATGTGAAGGTGGTCTGTGATTCCCTGATGCGCACCCCAGGAGGATGCTCCACAGTCACTGTTCCAGTCATCTGGGAATGCAATGAGCATTCATATTCGTATGCGCCAGGGGTGGTGAATGTGAAGGTGAACATCCTCGCTGCAGGAATGATGTCCGAATCGAACGACTCCGGTCCGCTGGTGCTGGTGACCGTGTGGCTGTTCGAGTCCAGATTGGTCCAGGTAACGCTGTCCCCGATGAACACCGTGATGTCCTGTGGGTCATAGGCGAAGTTCTGGATGTCCACCGCGTGGGTCGCCTCCCTGCCCTCACCTGCATGGACAGCCATCGCAGGCAGCAAGGAGAACAGCATCAGCGCGGCGAGCAGCAGCGGCTTCCAGCGTCCCAAGGTGTCACCTCTCCTCGAACAGTTTCGCTGCTGTATCAACGATTTCGTCGATATGCTTGCACAAAAATCCCTTGACGAAGTCGTTCGCCGGCTGGTTGTACGCCGTCAGCGGCGGAGCGTGCTGCTGCAACACACCGTCGTTCATGATGGCGATCCGGTCGGCCAGAGTCATCGCCTCGATCTGGTCGTGCGTGACGTACACGGTCGTAGTCCCCAATTCGTCGTGCAGACGGCGGATCTCAGTCCGCATCTGGTTGCGCAGTTCAGCATCGAGATTGGAAAGCGGCTCGTCCATCAGCAGCACCTTCGGACGGCGCACCAGTGCTCGCCCGAGAGCGACCCGCTGACGCTGGCCGCCAGAGAGCTCCTTCGGCTTCTTCGCCAGGTGTTCGGAGAGCCCCAGCAACTCGGCTGCCTCGGTGACACGGATGGCGATCTCGGAATCGGAGAGCCGCGCCTCCCCCTTCTGCATCCTGAGGCCGAACGAGAGATTGTCACTGACCGTCATGTGCGGGTAGAGCGCGTAGCTCTGGAAGACCATACCCACATCGCGAGCGCCGGGGGGCAGGTCGTTCACCACGTTGCCATCGATGAGGATCTTCCCTTCGGTCACATCCTCGAGTCCTGCCAACATGCGCAGGCTGGTCGACTTGCCACACCCGCTGGGCCCCACGAGCACCAGGAATTCGCCATCGTTCACGGTCAGATCCAGGTCGATGACCGCCCCCGTTCCGTCATCGTAGCGTTTCGTCACCCCTTCGAACCTCACTTCCACCATTCGCTCACCCCTTGACGCCTCCTGCTGAGAGTCCTTCGACAAGGAACCTCTGGAACAGTATGAACAGAATCACCACTGGAATGCTCACGAGCAAGGAGGCGGCGGCGAAGTCACCCCAGGACTGGCTGGTGGCGGAGATCATCGAAGATAGACCGACCGGAAGGGTGTACATGTCGTTGGAGGTGTTGAAGGTGAGCGCCAGCAGGAACTCGTTCCACGCCGCCAGGAAGGAGAACAGCGCTGTGACCGCCACCGCCGGCAGGGAGAGTGGCAGGACGATCCTGCGGAAGACCTGTGGTTGCGTGCAACCGTCGAGCAGTGCCGCTTCCTCGAGTTCGCGGGGAATCGTGTCGAAGAACCCCTTGAGCATCCACACGCACAGGGGCAGAGCGGTGACGGAGTAGGCGAGGATCAGCCCGAGCGACGAATTGAGCAGACCGAGGGACTTCATCACCAGGAAGTAGGGCACGAGGATGATGATTCCCGGAAACATCTGCACCAGCAGGAAGGAGAACATCGCAGGTTCACGCCCCCTGAACCTGAAGCGGCTGAAGGCATAACCGGCGGGAACCGCCAACGCCAGCCCGAGCATCGTCGTGCCGATGCTGACCACAAGTGAATTTCGCAGCCAGATCCAGAACGATTCTCCGCTCAGGACCTTCGAGAAGTGGGCTAAGGTGAAGGCGTCGAACACCTCTCCTCCGAGAGCATTTCCCGGCGAGATGGCGGTGTCGAGGATCCAGATGACCGGAATCAGCACCACCGCAACTGCGTGAAGCAGGACGATGTGCACGCCGGCGGCTGAAAGCCGCGGCCCGAGGGAGCGGTTGCGGGCGAGACCGCGTTCGGCTCCCTCGACGGTCATGTCACCTCTGACCCAGGCGGATACATGCGGCGCCGAGAGCCACCAGATGGCCGCGGCAGCAGGCAGCATCAGCCACGCCCTCGCCCACACGTCGAACAGGACGAAGTCGGACATGGCCAATCTCAGCAACCCGGATGCCATGGCGAACCCGGCGACGACGATGGCGAAGTCCCGCCGGGCGCCCTCCCCCTCAGCAGGCAGCATCATCAGCAGGATGCCGAGGATGCAGACGTCGAGCCAGGAGAGCAACATCCCGTCACTGCTGCGCAGCCACTCCACCGGGATGATCGCCAGATTGACGCAGATGGCGAAGGTGAGCCATACGCGTAGCGTCGAGAGCTCCACCGGGCGGTAATGCCGCTTGGCCAAATCCGAACTCACACGACCGCCTCCGTTGCATTGGTCCGCTTCAGGTAGACCCAGGAGAATGCGACGAGCATCGCGAAGATGACCACCGACCACGCCGCGGCAACGCCGTAGGCGCCATCACGGAATGCCACGTCGTAGACGTAGGTGATGAGGATGTCAGTGGATCCGGGTTCACCGAACCACAGGTCAGGACCGCCGCCGGTCATCAGGTAGATCACGTTGAACATGTTGAATGTCCAGATGAACCCGAGCAGCGACAGCGGAACCAACGCAGGCTTGAGGTTGGGCAGAGTCAGGTGCCTGAAGCAGTCCCACGCGCTCACACCATCCAATTCCGCCGCCTCGTACATGTCCCGCGGCAAGGCCTGCAGCGCACCTGAGAGTGACATCATCATGAATGGTATTCCCAGCCAGATGTTGACCATGATGACCAGCGCCTTGGCGCCGGTCGGGTCATTGAGCAGGTTCAGGTCGGTCCCGAGCAGGTCGTTCACCAATCCAGCCGGCTCCAGCATCCCCCGCCAGACGAGCACGGAGATGTAGGATGGAATGGCCCACGGAAGCAGCAGCACCGTTCGGTAGGCGGTACGGCCGCGGATGTGCTTGCTGTTCAGCATGATGGCGAGCAGCAGCCCGAATCCGATGTGCGCGGCGACGTTGACGACCGTCCATACCAGCGTGAACAAGGTCACCCTGAGGAACCCTGATGCGGTGAACACCTGCACGAAATTTGCCAGACCGACCCACGCCTGCTCACCCAGATGTGTCTGGTCAGCGTCGGTGAACGAGAGCCAGATGCCGTAGAACACGGGATAGAAGGTCAGGATCGCCAAGGCGAGCAGCGCCGGTGCGACGTAGAGGTGGGCCAGACGAGAGCTGGTCCTGCCGGCGCGTGCGTCCTGCCAGCGCAGGAATGACAGCAGGGCGACGAGCGAGACGGCGATCGCTCCGATGGCGAACAGGATGGGAGAGGTGTCCGGCGCAGGTGGAAGGACGTCCTCCACCTCTGTGGAGGCCGATAACTCGTGCAACAGGGTCCAATCACCCCCCCCTGACGACGCATATACCTCGATCTCGTGCATCTTGCCAGGCACCATCCCGGTGAGGTTGCAGGTCAACGAGGCGTCGGCGGCCCAGCAATCAGAGCTGGCCGGGTGCAACGAATGGTTCTCACCATCCACTACGAGCAGGTAGGATTCGGCCATCGGGTCCGAATCAACCGTGATCGTGATGCTGCGATATCCCGGGACAGGTGGGAAGGGGTCGGCCACCTCGGTTCCAGCCAGCATCGAGATGAGTTCGATGTTGGCGGCGGCCAGCGCCTCTTCGGCGGTGGCGACCCCGGTGTAGACCTGGTTGAATGCCGTTCCCATGGGAGAGTAGACGAAGGACATCCCCTGGGTCGAAGGTGCTGGGGTGCCCTCGCGGGCTTGGGCGAGGAATCCCGAGATGACAGGATCGGTCGTGAGTTCCTCATCATCGTAGAGTTCGAGCGCGGTCGGCATCGTGTAGGTGTCGAGCGCGAAGTCGCGCTGGACTCCAGCAGAAGACAGCCACAGGGCGAGGTCGACCGCCGCGACCTTCTCGCTGCTCTGCTTGGTCACGGACCACCCCTTGAAAGTGACCAGTGGCGAGGCGCGCAGCCCGCTCTCGCTCATCACCGGCAGGAGCGCCTGTCCGACTTCGATCCTGCTCGCCTCATACATCGCCCAGTTCCACGGACCATCGACCACCATCGCCGCCTTCGACGAGATGAACTGCGTCTTCATCGACTCGATTCCCGTACCAGTGGCCACCACTCCGTGCTCCTTCTCCAAGGAGATCATCCAGTCCATCGCTGCTGCTGAACCGTTCGAATCGAGGGTGGGATTCCCCTGCTCGTCGAACAGATGACCGCCGAATCCCTCCTGGAACGGGAACCACCAGTAGGTCTCCTTCACCGGCATGGCGAGCCCTTGGACATCGCCATAGGTCAGGTTCTCCGCCGCGGAGAGGAGATCGGCGCTGGTCCAGTTCTCATCAGGATGGCTGATTCCTTGCGCATCGAACAGCGCCTTGTTGTAGATGAGCGAGAGGCAGTCCTGGCTCGCCGGAACGCCCAGCAGGGCATCTCCGTAGTGCATCGCTGAGAGTGCCCGCGGGTCGAACTGGGCTCGTTCAAGCGGAGTCAGGTGGGGGCGCAGGTCCTCCAGCAACGGATAGCCATCGACGCGCACCTCGCCGATCTTGCCGAGCTGGTCGTTGGAGAGGCGCACCAGATCCGGTGCTTCACCGCCCTGCGCCGCGGTCATGAACACCTGATCTGCGTTCTCGAACGGAACCCACGTCGCTTCGACCGTGATCGACGGATTGGCCGCTTCGAAATCAGCGACTGCTGCGAGGAAGGTCACCTCCTCCTTGCTGTCAGCGTTGAATGTGTACCACACCTCGAGTGTCTTCGGGCCTTCATCGCCATCAGCGACAACGGATTCAGGGCCGGCGTCATCCCCACCTATGCATCCTGCTGACAGCAGGCTCAGAAGCAGCAGAATCGTCACTGACGCCCTCGACTTCACGAAAAGACGCTGACTTGCGGGGTTATTGGCGTTCCTCATTCATCGCCTACGGCGATGAATGATTCTCCGGGAAACAGGTGAGGCCAGATATCTCGCAGGTCGTCTGAATCGACCACCGGAACACCAGCGTCAGTGAACGCATCATGAGCATCGGGGCGCCTCGGGTTGAAACCGATGAACTGGGAGCCGGGGATGTGCATCGAGAGGTCCATGCTGCTGTCGCCGACCGAGGCCAGTTCACTCGGTTCCAGTTGTCGTATGCGGACAAGTTTGTGGATCAACGTTCCCTTGTCGTGCGCGGGGACCGTCACCACTCCTTCATCGAGGAGATAGCCATCATCGTCGTACTGGAAACCGTTAGCCGCCCAATCATCCACCCCGAGCAACTTCGCGATGGAGCCGATCATCAGGTCGACCCCCGCTGATACGATCACCGACGCCACGCCTCGTTCGCGCAACGCCTCCACCACCTGCCGCGCACCGGACATCAGTTTCACGCCTGAGTAGCAGCGGAGCAGCTCATCGCGGTGAATCTGCGGCTGGACCGATTTCCACTGCCTGATATCGTCGGACATGAACTCGGCGTCGCTGATCTCGCCGGCGATGAAACGGGAGAGCATGTCGGTGTCACCGGTGCCGAAGTGCTCGTGGATGAGCACCCACGAAGAGATGGTGTCGGCGAGTACGCCATCGCAATCGAAGCAGACCACCTTGAGCGTCACTTGACCACCGAGGATGCGAGTCTGTTCCCGTTCATATCCGAATCGCCCCTACAGGGACGTCAGAGGGTCCACCCCTGCACCTGCTCGAACGCTGGCGCAGGCACAGTGTGTCGGACCACCCCGGGGCAACGCCCCAGGGTGGCCCTGCATTCCAGCACCGCCCCCCGAAGGGCGGGCCTTCAATTCAGACCGTAGTCCGCTCAGCGGATGCTGTTCGGGGTGGCGTCGTACTGCTTCAGCACGTACGCTGCCCCTCTCGGCACCTTGTACTGGACGTGGATCTCCAGGTTCTGGATCAGTCCATCGTTGTCGTTCATGCGGATGTAGATTCGGTCACCCTCGTTGAACGTGGTGATGCACGGTCCGGAGGCACAGTCGAGGTCGTCGAAGAAGGTGATCATGTTCGGGCTGTTAGAAGGCACCCGACCATAGACCATCTCGCTGTCCCCACCGGGGTAGGGAGCCATCTGGGTCTGGTAGAACTGCTGACCGCTCGAGTTGGTCCACTGCACCGAGACGACGATCGCCTGTGTGGCGAGCGGCGTGGCGGCGTAGGTCGCCTTGATCATCCAGAACCAGTTCGCCTGGTCCGCATCGGCGGTGTTCGCCTCAGCCTGGAAGGTCAGCCGTGGAACACCCTTGATGTTGGTGTCCGCCAGCGAGCCGGCCCAGACATAGATCACACCAGCCAGCACGACGGTGATCGCTACCATCAGGATGGTCGCGATGACCGGGCTCACTGCCTGCTCATTCTTCATTTCATTCTTCATTTTCAGTCCTCACTACCCCAGAGGGGCTTCCTTCGGTAGCGTGGCTATTGATATTAATATTGCCACCGGACTGAATCAAAAACGAGCGCTTCTAACCGTTGCACTGCACTGAAGTGAATATACGATTGATAATTTATCGGCAACTCTCTTCACACTACCCGGACCGCGTTGGTACGTTCCATTTGTATGCTGTTACTGATTGCTCTATATTATTCAATTAATCATCATTGGAGATTTCGCTGCTCACCTCACAAGATCCGACTCGTGGTGACGATGACTCCCGGCGCGCGCGAAAGAGAATCTGATTGGATTTACAGCCTGACGGCCGAACCCGCAGAAGGTGAACAGGGTGAGAGAGCCAGCGTAGAGGGGATGGGATGCACACTCGACGAAGAACTACTCAACAGCCCTGTTCGATATCGTGCACTAATTGGCGGCGCATAAAAGTTTTCAAGCGAAAAACGAAGATTTCCCCCCCGATTTTCCCTGATTTCGGGGGATTTTTCCGCGCTACTGTGTGTTTTCACTCGACTATCCATAGGGTTTCACTCGATGGTGAGCACTTCAGGGCCGCTCGGGGAGATCCAGACCGTGTGCTCGTACTGTCCGATCATCCCCCCGTCCGCGCATCTCAGCGCGTGGTAGGTTTCCAGGAAACGGATGCTTATGAGTTTCTTGACCAACGCGTCCCACTTGCTCTGGCGGCTCTCCTCGCCTTCGGTGGGGAACGGCTTCTCGAGCAGGGGGAAGGCCCAGCGCTCGGCGAACGGAAGGGTGTGGTATCTGTCCTCGATGTAGCGTGCGATCGTCGCACCCAGGGGTTTCAGCTTCCCTTTGGCGAGGGCTTTCTTGATCGAGATGTCACCGGTCACCCTCCAGATGTTGCTCGAATCGCGTGGTGGGATGTTCTCCACCATTCCCGAACTGCCAGTCGTGTTGAATGGCTCGACGGCGAATATGCTTCCTTCCTGAACGGTTCCCTTGAACTGTGGGTGGTCCGGACCGCAGGCGTACGACGGTACCGATGTACCGGCATGCAGATCCCACATCTTCAACTCGTGTCCGCACAGGTTGACGATCGGCTCGAACCCGGCATCCTTCGACGCCTGCTGTGCTGCCGCGCCCACCTCGTGCCATGGTGTTCCAGGAGTCATCTTCTCGATGGCTGCATCGCGTGCTTCCTTGGCAGCGCGGATCTGCTCGGTATGCTTGCCAGCGTTTCCCACCTCGAGCGTGAGCGCGTTGTCGGCGATGGCGCCGTGGATGTGCACTCCTATGTCCAACTTGACGAGGTCTCCCTTCTGGAATGTCATCTCACCCTCCCATCCCTCCAGTGGGGTCAGACTGTGGTCGGTGGTGTAGTGGGCGGCGATTTCGTTGACGGCGAGGGTACACGGGAATGCTGGTTTTCCTCCATGGCGGCTGATGTAGCGCTCGGCGGATTCGATCACGCTGTGCCAAGTGGCACCCGGTGTGATCTCGTCACGAATCGCTTCCAGCGTTCTGCGAGCGACGTGCCCGGCGTCCCTCCAGAGTTTCAAGTCCGACTCGTCGACCATGACATCACCTCCGCGGTCGGTATGACACCTTCTCTGAGAACCTCCAACTGTTCAGCATGTGTCAGCGGAGCGGAGTCATCGAGGCGTATGAAGGTGCTGGGGGTGCTGCCCGGACAGTGGCCGACGAGCGCCGCCTCGAGAGGTAAACCCAGAGCGGAGGCGGCGTCACCACAGTCGGCATGCGGTGGCGTGCCGCTGATGTTGGCGCTGGTGGCGGTGAGCGGTCCGGTCTCGCTGAGCAGGGCATGGGCCACTGGGTGAGCGACCACACGCACGGCTACCGAATCACCCCCGAGTCGCACATCGAGGGTGTGATGGGCGGGAAGCACGAGCGTCAGGCTGCCTGCAGGGAATGATGCCAGCAATGCGGTCACGCCTTCAGGTACATGCACCAGTTCCTCGGCTTGGTCGAGGTCGGCGACCGCCAGCGACACACGTGCGTCGGACCGGCGTTGCTTGAGTTCGAACAGCCGATCGAGCGCGCCCCCCTCTGGCGCGCATCCGAGCGCTGGTTGCGTGCTGGTAGGATAGACGACAGCCTCTCCTCGCGTCACCCTGTCCAAGAGTGCACTCGGAATCATCTCGCTCCGCACCATATGCCTCGCCGTCGTGGTCTCTCCTCTTGAAGGCCACCCACGCGCTCTCGTCACGGTGCCGCGAGCCTCAGCCCCTCTCCTTGGTTTCACTCGGCTTGTACGAGCCATTCGTCGAGGTGACGTCTGGCCACCCACCGGGCCAACTCGACATCCTTGCTCTTCACCAGCAGTTTCCCTGACGGGAAGAGAGTCAGGTCCGCTTCGCCACTGAAAGTGTGGCACAGGCGATTCCTCATCGTGCAGTTCCAACCCGCTGCTTCGATGCGCTCGCTCACCTCGTCGAGGTCGCACCTCTCGATGCCTCGGGGAACCACCTGCCAGGCCGCCTTGCCGCTGCACAGTTCCAACAGATGGTCGTCGTGCTGCTCACCCAAGGTCGATCTCCTCCGTCATCCGCGCCTGTCCATGGGCGAGTTCGTCTGCGGCGGCTTCCGCCTTCTGCTTCCACAGGTGGGTCCACACCACGAACACCACGAACAGCACGCACGACAGTCGGGTGACATGGAAGTAGATGGAATGGAACAGATCGATGTCGATCCACAGGTCGAGCGGCAGCACACTGAGGATGAGCCATTGCACCACATCCTCGAACGTGACCACTTCGGGAACCTTGTACTTCAGCAACAATGGAACGAGCAGTCGGTCGACGAACAGCGCCGCCGGTCCGAGCACCATCGTCACCCAGCGCATGAACGCGATGATCCGCCAGGCTCGGTGGCGCTGGCGGAACCTTCGGTCAAGTCCATCGCTGCCTTGCACGGCGTCGGGATGTTGCGTCATTCCTTAGGCTCCTCACCCTTGAGCCATGCTACAGGCTGACCGGCACCGGATGGTGGTCCGCTCGGAGGCATCATTCCGGGGGGCATCATTCCCGGAGGCATCATCCCTGGCGGCATCATCCCTGGCGGCATCATTCCAGGTGGGGGTCCACCCGGTGGCATCATCCCTGGAGGCGGTCCACCCGGTGGCATCATTCCACCCGGTGGC
>ENA-ORDI01001492-ORDI01001492.1-marine-metagenome-genome-assembly--contig:-NODE-1492-length-12711-cov-3.128779_pt1 | contig 12711 bp, 11 predicted proteins | sample MGYA00248628_ERZ508525 | MGnify/ENA primary metagenome ERZ508525 (study PRJEB26195, sample SAMN05422138) | marine metagenome | isolation source: East of Porto Seguro, South Atlantic Ocean | place...
GATAAGAACTTTACACCCGATTTTGAGCAATTAGAAAAACAGCTTAATCCACGCATTAAATTGATGATCATCAATTCTCCATCCAATCCCACTGGAGCAGTATGGGACAATGAGACCATACGACGACTTTTGAGTTATGCTGCAAAATACAATTGGGTGGTCATCTCCGACGAATGTTATGAACAACTGGTTTATGATAGCGAATTCCAGAGTATTGAGACACTAAATGATGCAGGTGCAAACGTTATAACAATACAGAGCTTGTCTAAAACATATGCTATGACCGGTTGGCGCATCGGCTATGCCGCAGGTGACTCCACCATCATCAAGGCCATGAGTAAAATTCAAGGTCAGGCAACATCCTGTGCCAACTCAATCGGTCAGATAGCAGCAGTAGAGGCACTTACTGGAGATCAGTCAGCTGTGAAAGTGATGAAAAAAGCATTCTTAAAACGCAGGAATAAAATGATCGATCGAATTAATAAAACTGCTGGGATTTCTTGTCAAACTCCAGGTGGGGCTTTCTATACTTTTCCTGATATTACACACTATTTAGGAATGAGAATTGAAGGAAAGAAAATCGACACGTCTTTTGATCTGAGTGATTATATTTTGGACACGGCTAGGACTACTACTGTAGCAGGAGCCGGGTTTGGATGCGAAGGACATATTCGCCTCTCTTATGCCACTGACGAAGAAACGTTTTTGGAAGGACTTGACAGAATAGAACAAACTTTGATGAAACTAAAGGAAACATCATGAAAAAAGAGATACATCCTGAGTATAAACTAGGCATGGTAACCTGCGCTTGCGGAAACAGTTTCCAGGTAAGGAACACTGTGGGAGATTTGCGGGTGGAAATTTGCTCTGCCTGCCATCCGTTTTTTACCGGAAAGCAGAAACTTGTTGATACCGCCGGCCGGATCGAGAAGTTTCGGAAAAAGTATAAACTGGAAGCAACAGAAGACCAGTAACTTTATCATCAACGATTGGGCGGCTTCTCTTGAGCTAAAATGCAGGAGAAGCCGCTTTTCTTATATGATTAAATAATGCAGAACAAAATCAAAAAAATCATCAATACATACGATGATCTTACCGATCAACTCTCCGATCCAAAGATCATCTCAAATCCTCCCAAGTTCAGGGATATTGCTAAACACCACCACGACTTGGAACCAGTAGTACAAAAAGGACGAGAATATATCAAACTTATAGAACAAATTGTAGAGTATCGTTCTATTTTGGATGGAGATGATCCTGATTTAAAAGTAATAGCCAAAGAAGAGATTGATGACCTCTTCAGTCAACAAGAACAGCAGGAAAATGAGCTGAAAATACTTTTACTCCCTAAGGACCAACGCGACAGTAAGAACACAATAATAGAAATCCGTGCCGGTACCGGCGGAGAAGAAGCTGCTCTCTTTTCAGCAGATCTTTATCGAATGTATTCACATTACGCTGAAAGAAAGGGGTGGGCCACCGAAACACTCAGCAGCAGTCCAACCGGATCAGGCGGATTGAAGGAAGTCATCTTCGCAGTCAAGGGTGACGGCGCTTTTGGTGAAATGAAATTTGAAGGTGGCGTTCACCGCGTTCAGCGCGTCCCGGAAACTGAGTCAAGTGGACGAATTCATACATCTGCAGCCACTGTAGCCATATTACCTGAGGCCGAGGAGATAGATCTGGAGATTAATCCCGATGACATTAGAATAGACACCTTCCGCGCCAGTGGAGCAGGTGGGCAGCATGTTAACAAAACAGAATCTGCAGTTCGAATAACGCACATTCCTACGGGACTCGTCGTCTCTTGTCAAGACGAGAAATCTCAGCATAAGAATCGTGTAGCTGCCATGAAAGTTTTGAGGTCGAGATTACTGGCAATAGAAGAAGAAAAACAGCAGAGTGAGAGAGCTGAGATCCGCAAAAGTATGGTTTCCACCGGTGACCGCAGCGCTAAAATTCGAACCTACAATTTCCCCCAAGGTCGAGTTACGGATCACCGCATTGAACTTACACTTTACAAATTAGACAGCATCATGGATGGCGATATCGCTGAACTGATTGAGCAACTTCGCATTGCTGAACAGATGGAACAACTCCAACAAGACGTGTGACCACACTTTCTCCCGGAAAAACAGCTAATCAGCAGATCATTGATTTGATTAAATGGGGAGAAGACTATTTCCAACAGACAGACATTGAGAATCCCCGGCAAGAGATGGAATGGCTGGTAAGCGACCTCCTCTCTTGTTCTCGGATGGAGCTATATGTAAACGCCAAAACTGAAGTTTCGGCTATACAGTTAAAAACGCTCAAAGTGTGGATGCAGCGCCGCCTCGCCGGTGAACCGCTTCAGTACATTACTGGAAAGACCGAGTTTTTCGGACTGCCCTTTCACATCGACGCCAACGTCCTCATCCCCCGCCCAGAAACTGAACGCCTCGTGGAAGTTGCTATAGATATAGCGCAATGTGGCAATGCAGAGAACATTGTCGATGTAGGCACAGGGAGCGGATGCGTAGCTGTCGCTCTTGCAGTAAAGCTTCCTTCTGCTAAAATCATAGCTATTGACAACAGTGAAGATACCTTGGAATTAGCCCGGAAAAACGCAAATTCCAATGGCGTTTCTGAACAGATCAAGTTTCTGCAGCTGGACATCTTAAGCAAAGAATTAGACGATAATTTTGATTTAATGATCAGCAATCCACCGTATATCCCCCCCAACGAATTATCAACTCTCTCCAAGGGCATTCGAGATCACGAACCCATGCAGGCTCTCACTGATAGAAATGACGGCTTAACATTCTATCGTCGCTTTGCCGAAAAAGGACGAGATTGGATATCGAAAGGCGGACAGATAATTCTAGAAGTTGGCAGAAACAAACATCCCCAGAAGGTAAAGCAAATCTTCTCAAACGCCGGGTATGTGAATCTCAATATGTTTAAAGATTATAACGGAGATGATCGGGTTCTCGCAATAGAAGTATAGTATAAATGTTCTTAGGATTCCTTCAACTATTCCGCCCTCTGAATCTTCTCCTCGGAGCTTTAGCCATTGTCATCTCCTCTTCCATCCTCGAAGTAGAAGTCCCATTCATCATCTTACAAACAGTTTTCGTTGTTATTATTCTTAACGCTGCTGCTAACGTCTTCAATGACTATATGGACTTCGAGACGGACAGAATAAACCACCCTGAACGGCCCATACCTAAAGGAGCTATATCCAAAATGACTGCTTTAATCGCTGCAACTCTACTGTTCGTTGCCGGCATTACCCTTTCTGCTTTCCTCAACAGTGACGCTTTCATCGTTGCCAGCCTCATTGCTGTCCCGCTCATGATTGCCTACAGTCTATGGTTCAAAGGGTGGCCATTGTTTGGAAACATCGTTATCGCGCTCATCCTCGGATTAACCTTCATCTTCGCTGGTGCTGCTTTTGGAAACCTTTGGGGATTGATTGTACCGGCACTGTTGGCTTTCGGGTTTACACTCCTGCGGGAATTGGTGAAGGATATTGCAGATCTGGAAGGTGATCGTTCTGCAGGATTACGAACTTTTCCTGTTTTGGCGGGAGAGAAAAAATCTGCCATTCTTGCTATTATTCTATCAACTATGATCGGCGCTGGAGCTCTAATCCCATATTTTCTCGGATTTTATGGATTGAAATATTTGATAATTCTCATTTTCGGAATTGAATTTCCTCTCTTTTATGTGTTACTTACACTCGTGAAATCACCAACAATTACGAACTGTAAACGAATCGCACAGATTTTGAAAGCGTGTATTATTGTTGGGCTGTTAGCCGTTTACCTTGGTTAATGTTGTTATTGTTAACCCTTTTTAAGTCTCGAAGCTCAATCAAATAGCGACAAACGATGCAATCAGAATTCGTCCACTTACACAATCATTCCGACTATAGTCTCCTGGATGGCGCCCAAACTATCTCTACATTGGCAGAGACTATGTCTGATTTAAAAATGGATGCGGTGGCACTAACTGAGCATGGTAATCTCTTCTCAGCTATCGAATTCTATAAGGCGGCGAAAAAAACAGGTATCAAACCCATTATCGGCTGTGAAATATATGTTGCTCAAGGTAGTCGGCTTGACAAAACACCTAAACGAGACGGTGGTTGGGGAAACAATCACCTGATTCTATTAGTACAGAACTATACGGGCTACCTTAATCTTATCAAGCTGGTAACCACAGGTTATCTTGAGGGATTCTACTACCGCCCTCGCATAGACAAAGAACTCTTAAGAGAATATAGTGATGGCCTCATCTGTCTATCAGGTTGCCTGAAAGGAGAAGTCCAAGAGTTTGCAGTAAGAGGAAATCTTGAGTCGGCTAAAAAAGCAGCACTTGAGTTCGGAGAGATATTCCCAGGCAGATTTTATCTTGAGCTGCAAAGTCATGGGATTGACGAAGAAGATATTGCCCGGAAAGTGATATCCAATCTAGCCAAAGAATTAGACCTACCGCTTGTAGCCACTAATGATTGTCATTATGCTCGAAAAGAACATTGGGAAGCACACGATATACTATTCTGTCTGGGAACCGGAAAAGACCGGGATGATCCCAATCGACAACGCTATGCTACACCCGAGTTCTACTTCAAAAACCAAGATGAAATGTGGAAGCTTTTTAAAGATTATCCCGGAGCACTTGAAAACACCCGGAAAATAGCTGATTCGTGTGACTTAAATATACCTCTCGGGAAAACACTGCTACCCAGCTTCCCTATCCCAGATAGTGAGCCATCGAATGATCCTGATGCTTATCTGGAAAAACTCTGTCGAATGGGAATTAACAAACGTTATAGTACTTTAACTCCCAAGCTGGAACAACGGTTGCAATATGAACTGGATGTAATCAAGAAAATGGGGTTCGGAGGTTATTTCCTCATTGTCATGGATTTTGTTCGGTTTGCTAAAAAGAATGGCATTCCTGTTGGTCCGGGACGAGGTTCTGTTGCCGGTAGTCTAGTTGCATATTGCCTCGATATAACTACAATCGATCCGCTCTGCCATGATCTTCTTTTTGAGCGATTCCTGAACCCAGAACGCATATCAATGCCCGATATAGATATCGATTTCTGCTACGAACGAAGGCAGGAGGTTATTGATTATATACGTCAACGATATGGTGAGAATTCCGTAACACAAATCATCACTTTTGGTAAGCTGAAGGCAAAACAAGTTGTGCGGGATGTGGGGCGTGTACTAGGTATGAATTATAGTGAGGTGGACCGTATTGCCAAAATGATTCCCGGAGGACCGGGAGTTACTCTGGAACACTCGATTCAGATAAACAAAGATTTGGGTAAAGTTGCAAAACAAGATCAACCTCATAAAGAGTTGATGGACTTTTCAAAAGTGTTGGAAGGGATGAATCGACACGCCTCTACTCACGCTGCAGGTGTGGTAATAGCTCCCGGCGAACTGACTGATTACATTCCTCTCTACAAATCTTCTCAGGGAGATGTCATGTCCCAGTACGACATGAAATCTCTGGAGTCTTTGGGGCTCTTGAAAATGGATTTTCTGGGGCTCAGAAACCTGACAGTTATAGATCAGACTTTATCTCTATTAAAAGAAAAGGGCCAAAAGATAACTCTCTCTAAAATACCTATGGATGACAAAAAGACTTACAAAACTTTTTCCAAAGGTAACACGGTAGGAATCTTCCAATTTGAATCTTCTGGCATGCGAGAGTATTTAAAAAAACTTAAGCCCACTTGTATCGAAGATCTGATCGCCATGAACGCTTTGTACAGACCTGGTCCTATGGAAAATATCGATGAGTTCATCAAAAGAAAACATGGCCGAAAGAAAATCAGGTATGACCACCCTGACTTAGAGCCCATCTTAAAGGAAACCTATGGCATCATCGTCTATCAGGAACAGGTTATGCAGATAGCGAACAAAATTGCTGATTTCTCCCTTGCCCAGGCTGACATCATGAGACGAGCCATGGGCAAAAAACAAAAATCACTCATGGCTGGGCAAAAGAAAGAGTTTATAAACGGAGCAGTAAATAAAAACATTAGTCAAAAGAAAGCAGAATCAATTTACGGGCTAGTAGAAAAATTCGCTCAATACGGATTCAACAAAAGTCACAGTACAGCTTATGCCTATGTAGCGTATCAGACAGCCTACCTAAAAACTCATCATCCGGCCGAATTCATGGCAGCCAATCTAACAAGTGAAATGAACAGTACATCCAGAGTTGTCACACTTATCAACGAATGTCGTAAACTGAAGCTAATTGTCCATCCTCCTGATGTGAATGAATCTCACATTATCTTCAAACCTCTTGATGAAAAGACAATTTCTTTTGGGCTTAAAGCAATCAAGAATGTTGGCACAAAAGCGTTGGAAAACATCTTAGCTGCCAGAAAGGAACATGGTTCGTTTAAGACGCTATTCGATTTTTGTGTTACTCTTGATCTCAGGCTGGTTAACCGCAAAGTTCTAGAAAGTCTTGTGGCAACTGGAGCCATGGATTCTCTTGAAGGTACTCGAGGTCAGAAATTTCAAGCTGTCGAGACCGTCTTGAAATATGCTCAACAAACTCAGATAGAAAAAGAAGATGATCAGTGCTCTCTTTTCGATTCTGAAGCTTCTGAAATTTCATACGTACATAAAATTCCCTCCCTACCTGACGTTTCTGACTGGAGTGAAACAGAAAAACTTGATCGTGAAAAAGAGCTTATGGGATTTTATCTTACTGGACATCCATTGCTAAAATACGCTGATGAATTAGAGAATTTTTCCAATTTCGATTTCACCGAACACAACGAGTATGAACATGGAAAAATCTTAAAGCTGGGTGGGATGATTCAAGATATCAGACACCACTTCGATAAGAAAAATCAACAAATGGTGTTTTTCAGTCTTGACTGTTTAGGTGGCAAGGCTGACATTCTAGTATTCCACGATCTTTTCAATAAACATCGTTCACTAATTCAAGAAGAACAACTGGTTTTTATTAAGGGACGCCCTACTACTCGAATGGAAAATGATACTCCTAAAATCATAGCTGAAGATATACTATCTCTAGAAGAACTTCAGCACCGCAACACCGATGCAGTAAACGTTTTAATTGAAGTAGATAAAATGAAAGTTGACGATGTGGATGCCCTCTACGCGCTGGCAACGAAACATTCTGGAAACTCGCCTTTACTTTTCCACATCCACGATGAAGGGGGCCGTAATTACCGTATACTTGCCAAACGGCTTAAAGTATCTTCCAATAACTCCTTCCTGTCAAAACTCAAGGACCTCTACGGGAATGATAATGTCTGGACAAATTAATTGATGATTGCCCTGCTGCAGCGAGTATCAGAAGCATCAGTAACAATTGACGGTGCTACTATCGGAGCCATTGAAAAAGGGCTTCTTATACTTCTAGGAGTTTTTCAGAATGATGACGTAAAAGACGCAGAATTTCTCGCCCGAAAATCAACTGAGCTTCGCATTTTTAGTGATGAAGACGATAAAATGAACTTCTCGCTAAAAGATATAGGAGGTTCTGTTATGGTTGTGAGTCAATTTACTCTCTGCGGGGATATCCGAAATGGACGGCGGCCTAGTTTTATTCATGCTGCAAAACCAGAAAAGGGTAAAGAGCTATATGAGTTTTTTATAAAAAAACTTCTAGAAAAAGAAATCCTTGTTCAATCTGGTAGATTTGGCGCTATGATGAATGTCACTCTCACAAACGATGGTCCGGTTACTTTCATCTTGGACAGTAAGGAATTAACTCGCTAAGTTCTTTAATTCATTCAGTTACTAATCTAAGAAAGGGAAAACGATGGATTTAAGTACAGCATTTGGACTAATCATCGGGCTAGGGTTGATTGTCCTGGCTATCCTCGGTAAACAAGGAGATCTTTCCTCGTTTCTTGATGCCACCTCTATTGGTATCGTTCTGGGCGGGACATTTGCAGCGACTCTTGTAAACTACCCCATCAAAAATGTTTTGGGAATTTTCAAAGTACTAGGACAAGTATTTCGTAAGAGCGATTTAAGTCATCAACGAGTCATCAATGAACTGGTTGACAAGGCAGAGAAGTCTCGAAAAACCGGAATCATGTCTCTCGAAGCGGATTTGGGTAACATTGATGATAAATTCTTACGCAGCGGCTTAGAATTAGCAATTAATGAAAGAGATCCTGCCCGGCTAAGGAATTATCTTGAATTGGAGATGTCAAATATCGATCGACGTCATAATCTCGGACAAGAGATTTTCCTCTACATGGGCGCTTACGCACCAGCTTTCGGCCTTTTAGGTACTGTCCTTGGTCTGATTATTATGATGAGTAATTTTGGTGGTACTGGTGATACTGGCATCGGAGCTGTTGATTTCGATGTGGCAAAGCGATTCGAAGATCTCTTAGGAGGTATGGGAATAGCTCTTATCACTACTTTTTATGGCGTGCTGTTTTCGAATCTGTTGTTTCTGCCAATGGCCGGTAAGCTTAAGCGTAAGTCTGAAGAGGAGTTGATGATGAAAGATATCATGTTGGAAGGAATCATCGGCATCCATGCAAAAGATCATCCCATTATTCTCCGGGAGAAACTAATGACATTTGTACCTCAGCGAGAACGTTTAGAAGAAGAATAATTCGTGCCCCGCACAGTCCAAAAAGTCTCTTTTACTGAAGCAAAGGCAAAAAGCACTGCCTGGGCTACCACCTACGGTGATATGGTAACTCTACTCCTTACTTTTTTCATTATGCTGCTGGTTATAATGAATGATGCCGAGAAACACATTGACCGTATTATAAATATGTTATTAGATCAAACATATAGTGAATTAAATGACCAACTAAAGGGAAACTCATATGTATCTGTGGATAGAGTAACTAAAGGTGTAAAAATAACAATGGCAAGTGTTGGGGGTGATCTGTTTCGATCTGGAAAGGAAGAATTGAAACCTACTTTCCACCCTCTCATAGGACAGATCGGATTTATTGTCAAGATGTCCCCAATCGTCGGTGTGCATAACGATTCTACTTACAAGAATTTTCTGGAGGCACTTGAGAAGCGTAATAAGGAACTTGCTATTGAAATACGATGTGAAGGCCATACTGACAATGTGCCCTTACCAGAAAGACTCCAGACTAAATTTAAAGATAATTGGGAGCTTTCCAGTGCCAGAGCCTTGAACATTGTAAAATTATTAAGCAATTTCGCTGGAATTGAAGAAGATAAGTTCTCTGCTTTGGGATACGGGGAATTTCGGCCGGTGGACACAAACGATACTGCTGAAGGAAAAGCAAAAAATCGTAGAGTTGATATTTATCTTGATGCTTACCTAGTAAACAAAAGTGACATTTATTAAAGTAAAAATACCTAAGATTTAAGCAAGAGCCCCGCATTAACGGGGTTTTTTGTTTATAGAAGAAATCATCTCCTCCCCCGCTCGTTTTCTTCCCATTCCCTATTGCCTTTCACCGCCTCAGAAGCTACATTCCATTTACTGTGTGCTTTTCTGTTAGAGAGCTTTATTTAGGAGGAGTCTAAAATGAAACATACACTACTAATTGTTACAGCACTAATCATCACAGCACTGATGTTGATTGTTGGGTGTTCTAATATAAATGCACAACAGTTTATTACAAATGTTGAAGAAACATACGAAAATGGTAGTCCGAAAATTGTTAAGGTCTATAAAGAATCAAATGAAAACATTGAATTAGTTAAAGAGAATCATTGGTATGTAAATGGGCAAAAGAGATTGGAAGGAAATTACGTTGGAGGGTTAAGAGAAGGTGCATGGACTGAGTGGTATGAGACTGGACAGAAGAGGGGAGTAGGAACCTGGAATGATGACAAACGGGAAGGAATTTGGACTTTTTGGGATTGGGATGGACAAAAGGAAGAAGAACAAGCTTATAAGAATGATAAAAGAGAAGGGAAATGGATTGCATGGTATAAAGATTCTAGCCGGAATATCTTTGACATTTCTAAGGATGATGAAAAAGATGAGAAATGGACTTATTTGGATTGGGATGGACAAAAGAGATGGGAAGGAACTTATAAGGATGGAAAGCGACATGGAAAATGGGTGGCTTGGTATTATGATGCTCAAAAGGAAGAAGATGCATATTTTCTAAAAGGAGAAGAAGATGATCTTCAATCTAACGAAGAAGTTGGAAAATGGACTTCGTGGTATGAGGATGGAAAGAAGGAGGAAGAAGGAACTTTAAAGAGTGGGGAACGAGATGGTAAATGGACTTTTTGGGATTGGGATGGACAGAAAAGTTGGGAAGGAAATTATAAGGACGGGAAACGAGATGGTAAATGGACTTCATGGTATGAGAATGGACAGAAGAAGAGAGAAGAATATTTGCAAGATGGGGAAAGGATTAAAGTTACTTTGTGGGACAAAGATGGGAAAAAGCACTAATATTTAAATAAAATTAAAAAATGACAAAAATTCTCAAGTTCGCTTCACTATTTTTTTTTATTAGCACATCCATAGCTGAAACCATTCCGGAAAAATATCAGGATGTTGCGGATAAACTCATTTCTGCTTCCCTTTCTGATAGCACCGCTTACAATCGCTTGGCTTATATATGCGATACTTTTGGTCCGCGGTTGAGCGGCTCAAAGAATCTTGAAAATGCAATTGACTGGGTCCTGGCAGAGATGGAAAAAGACGGTTTATCCAATGTCCACGGCGAGAGAGTGAAAGTACCCGTATGGATACGTGGAAAAGAATCAGCCAAACTCATCAAGCCATTTGCAAAGGATCTGGCCATTCTGGGTCTTGGCGGTAGTATCTCCACTCCACGCCAAGGAATTCGCAGAGAAGTAATCGTGGTGGACAGTTTCGAAGAACTGGAACAGAGGAAAGATGAAGTGCGAGGTAAAATCGTACTCTTTAATGCTGCTTTCACGAACTATGGGGAAACGGTTCAATACCGATATAAAGGTGCCCAGGAAGCTGCAAAATACGGCGCTGTGGCCAGCCTCATCCGTTCCGTGGGCCCCTGGTCTATGAATACGCCTCACACCGGCGGTATGGCATATTCTGACACCATACCTAAAATTCCCCACGCAGCCCTGACCATGGAAGATGCTATGATGCTCGGCCGCATCCACGATCGCGGTGAGAAAATTATACTCGAATTAAGAATGGAAGCAAAAACGGTTGCGGACCGCTGGTCTCGAAACGTGGTGGCAGAACTGCCCGGCAGTGAATATCCGGAAGAAGTGGTGGTGCTGGGAGGCCACATCGATTCCTGGGATGTGGGTCAGGGAGCTAACGATGATGCCGGCGGATGTTTGGCGGCTTGGCACGCAGTGAAACTTATCAAGGAAATGGGTCTCCAGCCTCGAAGGACGTTGAGGGTGGTGATGTGGACCAATGAGGAAAATGGCGGACGGGGCAATAAAGCCTACCGTGATGAACATTTAGGTGAATTGGATAAGCATGTGGTAGCCATTGAATCCGATGGGGGTGTGTTTAAACCCAAAGGTTTTGGTTTTTCTGGTTCGGAGGCAGCCATGGAGATTGTCAAAGAAATTGGTGGATTGCTGGATAGTATTGAAGCCGGTGAGATCACCGATGGCGGCCGGGCCGCAGATGTGGCGCCTTTAAACGATGAAGGTGTACCCGTCATGTCTCTGAAAGTGGACGATTCCAAGTATTTCTGGTATCACCATACCAATGCCGATACATTTGACAAGGTTGATTTTGATGATTTTAATCGCTGTGTGGCAGCCATGGCAGTTTTAGCTTATCTTATCGCTGATCTGGACCAAACATTGCCCAAATAACCCTTACCTGCAATTGAACCTTAATTTTTAAATAGGAATTGATTTTTTACTAACAAATTAGAATTAATTAATAGGTGAGAAAACTCATCAGTATAAAAGAAAATCTGAAATATTTGGCACTTTCAACAAGCACGATACTTTTCACGGTTATGTCGGCAGTATTGCTGAGGGGTTTTATCTACGGCGACCAGCAGAACGATCCCGAATATTACATTTTACTATTTAGTATGTTGTGCGCAGGGTTGGCAATCTTTAGTCTGTGGAAACTGGTTCATTGGCAATGAACCAGTTAATATTTAATCATCTAACCCATAAAGGAGAATACAATGAATACAAAAGAAAAACTGGAATTGTTGTGGAAATATCTATTGTTGCTTGTCATAGCAGTATGCCTGTTTCGATTTTCTGGAAAACCTCATTTCAAAATGATGGAAAAACACTTTAACCATGGCAAACATGAGATGTCCTTTTATGGAGATGACGACCATGAAATAGATGTCTGGGTAGATCAGGAAATAGTGGATGGAGATACGATAATGAAAGTTATAGTCAATGGCGAAGAGGTGGATGCGGAAGAGTATGACATAAAAGGAGGAAGCTTTGAGTGGAGATCAAAAGATGGTAAAATAATAGTAATTGATATTGATGATGACCACAATGACGATCATAAAGAAAAAGAAGTTCGTATTATCAAAAAGAAGATTATAATTCGGGATGAAAAATAGAGCAGGTCTTTTCTTTCTATTTTTTACTGCTTGTGTTTCCGATGCTCCTGAAGAGTTTGCTTCAATTAAGGCAGAGACCTGGAACTCGTTTACTAATGAAATTGCAGGTTACACCCTATCCTACCCGAATGAACTGGAAGAAGACAAGAGCCGAGATGGAAAGGATGCACTATTTCGATATAACGGATACCCCA
>ENA-ORDI01001493-ORDI01001493.1-marine-metagenome-genome-assembly--contig:-NODE-1493-length-12708-cov-4.201013_pt1 | contig 12708 bp, 12 predicted proteins | sample MGYA00248628_ERZ508525 | MGnify/ENA primary metagenome ERZ508525 (study PRJEB26195, sample SAMN05422138) | marine metagenome | isolation source: East of Porto Seguro, South Atlantic Ocean | place...
CCATGAATAATAGTATCTATACCAGCATTTAAGACTCTTTTCATAGCTTCAGAACTAGCACAATGTGCCGCAACATGCTTTCCAAATTTATGTGCTTCTTCTGCGATAACATTTAATTCTTGTTGAGAAAAACTTGGTCTTAAAGGAAAAGAAGTTCTGGTACTTCCTCCTGTAGCTGTAACTTTAATAAAATCTGCCCCCTGTTTAACAAGATATCGTACAGCAGCTCTACACTCATCTTCTCCTGTAATTTCTTCCCCAAAATAACCTAAATGCCCTCCTATAATAGCTAATGGTCTACCACTCAATACCAATCTTGGTGATTCAGCAATACCCATTTCGACTGCCTGTCTTAAATGGAATGCAGTATTATTTTTTGCACCACAATCTCTAACAGTTGTCACTCCAGACTGTAAATGAACTCTAGCATTATTAGCCATATTAATTGATAATATTTCATCAGAAAGTGTTACCAACTCATCTCCAGTTCTACCATCACCTATTCCAGTTAAATGTACATGTGAATCTACTAAACCTGGCAGTGCAGTTTTATCTGAATAATCTAGAAGTTTATAATTTAAATTTTCTGGTATATCCAATTCACCAGAAGGTTTTACATCTACAATTTGATTACCATTAATTACTATACTTATATCTTTTTTTACACTCTTACTTATTCCATCAATAAGTTGTCCAATTTTAATAACTAATAAATTATTATTTTCATTTGTCATTATATCCTCCTTAGAATTGTGCAGGTTTTATCTGCGAATAAGTTTTGTTAGATTCATCCGATCCTCTATCGATATGCTGTCCCATCAAAAAGACTTCTTCAACAGATGATAGATTTTTAATATCATCCAAAGGATTACTTTTTAAAATTGCAAAATCTGCAGATTTACCTTTTGCAATACTCCCTGCAGTATCGCCTAGCCCCAAAGCCATAGCAGCATTTATGGTTACCGATTTCAGGCCTTCATAATTTGAATATCCAGATTCAACTAATAATTCCGTTTCATGAAAAGTATTTCCTAAAGAATAATCACCCCATGAAGAATCTGAACCAGTTATTACTTTTAATCCCATATCTATCATTTGTCTACAATGATCTAATTTATTTTCAAGAGATAATTTGGCTGCATCTAATCTGGCTTCTAAAATATCTTTTCTATCACTTCTTATTGAAGAAGACAAACGTTTTTTATTCTCCCCTCCACCCAAAGAAGGGTTTTTACCTATTGCCAAATTCCATAATCTAGCACGACCTACATGAAGTGTTGGATTTACAAATGCTCCTTTTTTAGCTATTTTTTCTGCTAATTTCTCATTAAATTTAGACTCACCTTTTTCATTATCAAAATTACAATGTATAATCATATCAACACCAGCATTCAAAGAATTATCAATACCTTCCATAGATAAACAATGAGTAGCTGTTAATAACCCATAATTTTTTGCTTCATTCGTAACTGCATCCAATTCTTTTTGAGAAAAACTTGGTCTTAAGGGAAAAGAAGTTGCAGTTGATCCTCCTGTTGCAGTAATTTTAAAGTAATCTACTCCTTCTTTAATAAGTTGTCTTGCAAGTGCCAAACTTTCTACAGGGCCTGTAACTTCACCCCCAAAATATCCCATATGTCCTCCAATAATAGCTATTGGTCTACCAGGCAAAACCATTCTTGGAGCAATTGCTAATCCCTGATTTACTGCATCCCTAAGTTTCATCATAGTTAAATTTTTAGGACCATTTTCTCTTATTGTTGTAACCCCAGAAAACAAACTGGTCTTTGCATTTTTAGCAGATTTAATTGACAAGATATTATCTTCCATTCCTCCAATGGAGTCCCCACTTCTCCCATCTCCAAAACCATTATGATGAGTATGACAATCAACCATACCAGGAATTAATACTGAATCATTATAATCATAAATTTTCGCATTAAATTTAATTTTATTTTTTATTTTTTCATAATGGCCTGACAAAGTTATTAAGCCATTTTCAAAGATAACTGCACCATCTTCAATTGGGTTTTTGTTAACCATGTCAATCATTATTTTTGATTTAATCACAGATTGCTCAGACATATATATCTCCTAAAACCTATAAAATAATAGTATAATTTCAATCTAGAACTTACATTATACTAATATAAAGGATTTATAGTGAAAATTTATACCCGGACAGGTGATAATGGGGATACCCATCTACTTTTTGGTGAAAAAGTATCAAAAGACAATATCAGGTGTGAAGTATATGGACTTTTGGATACAGTTAATAGCTATTTAGGAATGGCAAGAGCAGTTATTAATGATAAATATATTACTTCAATAATTCTTGATATACAAAATGATATATTTGTAATTAGCACTGAAATATCAGTATCTAACAAAAATCATCACAAACTAAACCCGGCTAAATGGGGTTTAGATCTCATAAATAAAGATTCAATTTTAAAAATTGAATCTTTAATTGATTCTTTTGATAAAAAAATAAACTTAAAACCAAAATTTGTTTTTCCAGGAAGTAACATCAAATCATCATCTATTGATATATCTCGTACACAATTACGATCTGCAGAAAGAATTTTAGCTAATTTGAACAAGAAAGAAAAATTAATAAATCAAAACATCCCTAAATATATCAATAGATTATCAGACTTACTATTTTATCTAGCAAGATCAGAAGAGGATGAGCAAGAAAGGGTATATTTCGAATCTGATAAAAAAGGAAAATAATTATTTCTATAGAAGTATCAAATGGAAAAATTAAAAAGCAATTTAATATTAACCTGACAATAGCGGGTGAAATATCTTCAGAATTTGACCTCCAATCTTTTGATAAATTGGAAGTAGATGGTGTTATAATTGGAAAAGCTTTATATAAAAACAAGCTAAACCCAAACACAATATTAAAAATATAAAGGTTAATTAATGGTAAATAATAATAATCATTCTATATTAAAAATAGATACACATAAAATAATTGCTACCCTTCCCATTATGCCATACCAAACAATCGTGTGTATGGGGGCTGAAGAAGGGTTATTCCCAATTCTTTTTGGTAAATATGTTTTTGATGGCAAAGTAATAACTTATGAAAAAAGTAAATCAAATATAGATAAAACAAAAAAAATGCTAAAAAAAATTAACCTTGGAAATGTCACTCTTAAAGAATATGCAAATGAGATAAAAATATCTCCCGATTCAGTGGATGGTGTTTTTATTTCTGATTGGAATTTGTATAATAATACACTTGAAATATTCACAAAAGCTCTTAAAAATAATTCCTGGCTTACTATATTAATAGACTCGAACAACAAATCACAATCAATCCCTAAAAGTCAAATTTCTAAATTAGGCTTTAAAAAAGATTCGGAAATTTTTATAGATGGCCAACATAAACTTTATAATTTTAGGTTTTAATTATTAAGGCACTTAAATGTTAACAAAACGTATAACCCTTTATCTTGGCATAGATAAAGATCATGTTGTGAAAGGGAAAAGTTTTGTCAATCTTGTTAATGCAGGAGAATTAACAATTGAAAGTTTAACAGATAAAAACAACGATTATAATAATATATATATTTTCTGATTTATTATTTCATATTCTTGTATTACTAAAAAAGGTTAATATAAATATTAAAAATATATAGGATGAACTTGAATCTCGAAAAAAATAATTTATTATAATCTAAAAAATAATAATATTAACAAAACATATAATACTTTGCCTTAAATAAAGGAAATATTTTGAGAATTGGAATAGACGTTGGAGGAACATTCACTGACTTAGTTGTTGCTCAAAATAACCGAGATATCGAACAATTCAAAACACATTCAACTCCCAAAGATCCTTCAATAGGAGTGCTAAAAGGATTAACTGACATTGCCAATGCTCATAAAATTACATTAAATGAATTACTTACAAAAGTAGAATTAATTGTACATGGAACTACAGTTGCAACTAATACTTTAATCGAAAGCAAAGGAGCTAATGTTGGTATTATAACTACCGAAGGCTTTAGGGACTTACTAGAAATTCGTGAAGGTCTCAAAGAAGATCGGTATAACCTTCGAATGCCTTCAGTTGAACCATTAGTACCCCGATATTTACGTTTAGGTATTGAAGAAAGAATTAAATATGATGGCAGTGTTCACACACCGTTAAATATAAAAAATCTTAAAAAAAATCTTAAAAAATTGAAAAGTGACGGTGTAAACTCGCTGGCAGTATGTTTTCTTTTTTCATTTATGAATTCCAATCATGAATTACAAGCAGCAGAAGAAATCAAAAAGATATTTCCTGATACTTTCATATCTCTATCTCACGAAGTGCTACCACAAATCAAAGAATTTGACCGGATTAGTACAACTGCGGTTAACGCATATGTTGGACCTGCACTTGGTAAATATCTTAGTAGCTTCCAAAAACGCATAGTCGAACATGGAGATGAAAGTAAAGTTTTAATCATACAATCTAATGGAGGTGCAGCTCCTATTGAAGATTCTATTAAATTTGCAGTCCGGTCAATTCTTTCAGGCCCGGCAGGTGGAGCACAAGGTGCAGCAAATGCTGCCTATGAGATAAATGAAAAAAATATTATTGCTCTAGATATGGGTGGCACTAGTACGGATATATCAATCATTGAAGATGGAAAACCTCATATTGCGAACGAAAAATTCGAAGCTGGATGGAAAATCGCAGTCCCAATGATAGATATTCATACACTAGGAGCGGGTGGAGGAAGTATAGCTCGTGTAGACATTAGCGGTGTCCTGAGGGTAGGCCCTGAAAGCACAGGAGCAGAACCAGGTCCAGCATGCTATGGTTTGGGCGGAAAAAATCCAACTGTAACTGATGCTGCTCTAATTTTAGGTCTATTAAATAAAAATTTTTTCCTAGGAGGCCGTGTAACTCTAAATGATAATTTAGCAGAACAAGCTATCAAAAATAAAATAGCAGACCCTTTAGGATTAACTATCACAGAAGCAGCTAATGGTATTATGCGAGTTGTGACAAACTCTATTGCAGAAGGAATACGCTTAGCTTCCATCCGAAAAGGACTTGACCCACGTAATTTTTCAATGGTTGCTTTTGGAGGAGCCGCTGGAATACTAGCTAACCAAGTAGCAAGAGAAGTTGGAATTCAAAAAATACTTATTCCTTATACTGCTCCAGTATTATCTGCTTTTGGAATGTTAACATCTAACATTCAATATGATTTTTCACAGTCTTATCCTTTTGGATTAGAAATATTGGATCTTAATGAAATTCGCTCTCAACTCCAAGCAATGGAGAAAAAAGGAAGGGATCGACTGCAAGAAAACGGTGTGCCAAATGAAAAGATCATCGTTGAATTTAAAGCTGACATGAGATACTTAGATCAAATATATGAAGTAACAATTCCTATTCCTGATCTGAATTTAAATGATCTAGAACTTAGAGAAAAATGGGCTCAAAACTTTCACACAAGATTTGAAGAACTATATTCCTATAGGCAATCTGAGCAAGAAATTAGACTAGTAACACTAAGAGCAACAATATTAGCCCCGTTGCCAAAAATCTCAAATGCCAAAAATACTCAAAAATCATTCTGTAATTCTAACTTTTCGCAACCGCCAAAAAGGCAAGTCCATATGATGGGATGGGGTGATGTCCCCATTTTTCAAGCAGCAGAACTTTCCAAAAAGCACAACATTGCAGGCCCGGCTGTCATAGAATCAGAATTTACTACTGTTGTTCTAGGTCATAATGAAATTCTTACAAAATACTCAGAAGAAATGTTAATCATCAAATTAAAAGACATAGAATCAATTGAGAAGAAACCAGCTAAATTAAAAGCAACCGATCCGGTGACGCTTTCTGTTGTAGAAAATAGATTGGAATCTATTGCTATCGAAATGATGGATGTTATGATACGTACTTCAATGTCACAAATTTTAAATTCCAGTCGCGATTTCTCCACGGCAATCTTAGATAATAAATGTAGGCTTATCGCACAAGGTGAAGGGATACCAGTGCACATTAGTGCACTTCCAATTGCAGGGGAAGCTATTTTAAATACTTTTCAAAATGATATTCACCCTGGCGATATGTTTACCTTAAATGATCCATACAATGGCGGTAGTCATTTACCAGATATAACTGTAATCAAACCTGTATTTAAAGATAAGAAGTTACTATTTTTAACCGTAAACCGTGCTCATCATAGCGATATTGGAGGAGCAACTCACGGTGGTTATAATCCATCTGCTACAGAAATTTACCATGAAGGATTACGTATACCTCCATTACGTATTCATGATAAAGGCAAACCTAGAGATGATTTACTGCAAATGCTTTCTGCTAATGTCAGATTGCCTGAAAACTTTTTAGGAGATCTAAACGCTCAGATAGGATCTGTTTCAACTGCAGAACGCCGTATAATTGAATTACTTGACCATTATGATGAAAATACATTACTGATGATTATAGATGGAATATTATCTGCCACTGAATATAAAGTTCGCCAATTCATATCTGAATGGCCAGACGGTGTATACAAAGGAGAATCCTTCCTTGATGATGATGGATTTGATTCAAAAATGATTCCTATTCATGCCGAAGTCACAATTAAAGATGATACAATGAAAATTGATTTAAGCAAATCATCTCCTCAAGTGACAGGATTTATAAATAGTGTTTATGCAAACACTAGATCAGTTGCTCACGCTGCAATTATGTACCTAGCTCCTTATGATATCGCAAAAAATGAAGGATCCATGGGGCCTTTAAGTGTTATTGCCCCAAAAGGACTAATTGTAAACGCAAATCCGCCAGCTCCTGTTTGTATGAGTACTAATCATTGCGGGGAAGAGATAATAGAAGCAGTATTTAAAGCTTTAGCAAATGCTGTACCACTAGCTGTTAATTCAGGATTTTCTCGAAGAATGCGATATGCCATTACAGGTACAGATCCTCGTACAGGAAAATATTTTATATGGCATTATTTTATGGGACGAGGTGGAGGAGGTGCGTCATCAGGTAATGACGGATGGACGTGCGTGGGAGAGGTTAATGTGGCAGGAGGTATTAGGGCTCCAAGCGTAGAAATCACTGAAGAACGATTCCCGCTCTTTGTCGTAAGCCATGAATTGCGTCCAGATTCTGCCGGGGATGGACAGTGGAGAGGTGGGCTTGGAGCTGTATGCGAAATAATCTATGATGGTAAAAATAAAGGTACTATGAACACTGCCGGGGATGGGATGATAGTCCCTCCTTTTGGTTTATTTGGTGGCTCAGAAGGTCTTCCTCACAGATATAGTCTTATATCAAACGGTATCGAAAGAGTACTAAAGTCTAAAGAAACAGAAGTTACTATTTTGCCAGGCGATCGAATAATTGCTCTTTCATCTGGAGGTGGTGGTTATGGGAACCCCAAAAAACGCGATAAAAATTCCCTTGCATGGGATAAGAAAAATGGATATTTATCATAATAATAGTGATATATGAAAGGTTCAAAATTGCATAACAATAATTTATTTATGTAATTCCACGCATTTATTTGTGCCAGCAATTGCTAAATCCAAATCATCATCACAAGGTTTCATAGTAGTTATTTTTTGTAATATATATCCTGGAAAATTAATGATTTTTCCAAAAAACATTTTATCTGATTTCCATCCTAGCAATAATGTCTCATATGTAAGGGAAATTATAAAAAGAGAAATAATTAATCTTGCTAAAAACAAATATATAAAACCTAAATTAAAATCTATAGTATGAAAAATAATATTAGCATAAATAAATACAAATGCTAAAAATGCTGTCCCGCATCTCGGGTGCTCCTTATTAAATTTACGAAGATTATCTTTTGTTAATAACTCTTGATTTTCATATGCATGTATAGACATATGTTCCGCCGCATGATACTGAAACATTTTTTTTCCGACTGCAAAAAATCTATATAAAAATATATAGGAAAAAAATATAGAAAATCTCAATAATAATTCAATCCAAACCTTAAAAACTGTACTAGATAAAAAATAATCTGTGATTAATGTAGCTATTAATTTTGGAACAAATATTATTATCCCAATAGTTAGTAAAATAACTACAACAAACATCAAACTAATGAACAATTTAAAATAAATAGAATCCAAATTAATCTCATCATCAGAAATTTCAGCCATCACAAAAATTGATTTAATAGATAAACTAAATGTTTCAAAAATAGTTATTAATCCTCTGATAAATGGTATTTTTCTTAAATAATCAAATAATTTAAAACTCCATTCAAAAGTTACAAAATCTATGTCATTTAATTTATCTCTATAAGCAACAACAATATATTTGGGACCTTTAATAAGAATTCCCTCTGGTAAAGCTTGTCCGCCTAATCTAAGAGTTTTACTTAAATCCAAGTTATTATTCCAGTAAATAATTAACTTAAATTATATCTTCTCTTAAGTCTCTCAACTCTACCTTCGGTATCAACTATCTTTTGCTCGCCTGTATAAAAGGGATGACAAGTACCGCAAAGCTCAATTCTCATCATTTCTTTTGTTGAACCAGTTATATAGGTTGTTCCGCAAGAGCAGACAATTTTTGATTCATTATAATATTTTGGATGTATATCTGATTTCATATAATATTCCCCTTATTTAGGATAAACACTAGCTTTCTTTTTATCTTTAGTAAAATTTTCAAATTTAACTACTCCATTAATTAATGAAAATAGAGTATGATCCCTTCCCATCCCTACACTAGTTCCTGGAACAATTTTCGAACCTCTTTGTCTAACTAATATAGATCCCGCTTTTACATACTCAGTATCATACACTTTAACTCCAAGACGTTTTGCATTGCCTCTATTAGGAGTGTTTTTTGTGCTTCCACCACCTTTTTTATGTGCCATCAGAATTTCCTTTTATTATTTTTTTGATTTAATTGTCTTAGTTGTTTTAGTTGTTTTTTTAGCCCTTGATTTAACAGGATTATCATTCTTTGAATCAGTTGTTTTTGATTGTGATTTTGTAGTCATCAAACCAGGTATTTCAATAATCTGAATTTTGGTTAATGATTTTCTATGGCCGAATCTTTTTCTATTACGAGTTTTATTTTTATACTTTCCTGAAATTCGTTTAGAAGTTCTAAAATGTTCAACAATTTTAGCAGATACAAATTCATTCTTAATAATGGGATCACCTATTTTAGATTTACCATCTTTAAATAAAAACAATACGTCATCAAGTTTGATAAAATCACCTATATCGGAATCTGTTTTATCAACATCAATTATATCTCCAACACCAACTTTAAATTGTTTTGATTTGTATTTAACTATTACATAATTATTCATTTTTTCACCACGAAGAGATATTTTATATGTCTATAGAATAAGAAGTCAATGAAATTATAGCCAATGTTCTTATAAGATCCTAGGCTTAAATATCTTTTCTCGAATAATAAATTTATTCTTATAATCATATATAGCAGTACCTATAAAATCACCTTTATCATCATAAACTTTATATCTTGCAGAAATATTTTTTAAATTAATAAAAATTGAAATTTTATCATAAAATAAATTTAAATTTGATTTACACAATGTTAGAGATTCATAATGATTTAATAAAAAATCAGGGGTTTTAAGTATATTTTCATAAATTAATTCATCGTTATTTAATTTAATCAGCTTCTCTAAAGAAATTAAATCTGATTCTGAGAATGAACCGGATCTAATTCTTCTCAAATTATTTAAAAATGAGACAGTATTAAATTCTCTTCCAAAATCATCCGCAAAGGAACGAACATAAAACCCTTTACCTGAAACAATTTTCAATTCTAAATTTCTTCCGTCCCAATTTAATATATCTATTGATTTCACATAAACTTTTTTTGGACTTAATTCAACCTTAATTTTTTTTCTTGCATAATAATAAGAAGGTTTACCTTTTATTTTAATCGCACTGAAAATTGGAGGTGTTTGATCTATAGTGCCAATATATTTATCCAATGAATTTTCAATATCTTCATGACTCAGTACAGGAATTTTTTTAGTTTCAACTATAACTCCCTCAGAATCAAATGTAGATGTTGATTGGCCAAACGTTATTAAAGCTGTATATTCTTTTTCGGAATTTAATGAAAATACAGAAAATTTAGTTGCTCTATTTAAAAATAATAATAAAACTCCAGTTGCCAACGGGTCTAACGTCCCACCATGGCCAACTTTAGATAAATTAAATTTTTTTTTAATTACACTTACAACTTTGGATGAAGTTAAAGACAAAGGTTTATCAATTGCTATAATACCATTATGCATTCTAATTATTTATCGAATCTAATAATTTAGACATATCTAAAACATTTTTTGGAGTAGAATCAATCTGAAATAACAATTTTCCAAATCTGATATTTTTTATAGCTAATTGTAATAATTTACGTACATAACCTTCACTAGATTTTAAACCTTTGTAAACTGACTTAATTTCATTGTCATCACAAAGCAAGCTAACATAAATTTTTATTAAACTAAAATCTTTTGAAGATTTAATTTTTTGTATTGTAACCATAGTGTTAACTCTTGGGTCACTAATTTCATTTTGGATAATATTAGATAATTCCTGCTTAATGAGAGAATTAACTTTTAAAAATCTTAAATCATCCATTCATTAACCACATTTTAAATATAAAACTCCATGAAGTCGCCAACTTTAAATTGCTGAAATTCATCTATCCCTATACCTCCTTCCTGGCCTGAAACCAATTCTTTTACATCATCTTTATAATGTTTCAAAGAATTAACTTTACCAAAAAACACTTCTTTACCATTCCTTATAATACTTAATTTATTATTTGGGTTGACTTTTCCTTCTTGCATCAGTACTCCGGCAACCAATATATTATTAGATGGAAAAACAGCTTTAATTTCTGCCAATCCCAGTTTTACTAATTCATCTTCTTTAATATCCGATTCTTTGATTTTTAATTCGACAGCATCTATTAATTCATAAATAATACTGTAAATTTGTACATCAATTGATTCTTGCTTACTCATTTCAATGGCACCTTTTTCTATCCTAACATTGAATCCATAAATTACAGATTGTGATGCAACTGCCAAAGAAATATCGTTTTCATTTATATTTCCAACTCCATGATGAATCAATGCAATATTAATACCATCCTTATTAAATGTATTTAAGGATTCAGTCAATGCATCTAAGCTACCTTGCAAATCTGCTTTAAGAATAATATTAATAGTTTGTATGCTTTTTTGTTCAACCGATGCATGAGTTAAATCAATATTTTGATAATTAAAATTGTTTTCAAGTTTCTTTCTTTGAGCTAAAAGAGTTTTTGCTTCTTTTTCATTATCAACTTGTTGCAATATTTCTCCTGCAAAAGGTAATGATTCAAATCCTAACACATCAATAGGAGTTGAAGGAGATGAGGATTTTACTTGTTTCCCTTTATCATTGATTAAAGCTCTAACTTTACCTTTTGTAGTATCTAATACAAAGCGATCCCCAACTTTTAAAATTCCTTCCTGAATTAATACTTTTACTAATATACCTTGCTTATCATCTACTGTAGATTCCAATACCACTGCTCTTGCTGGAAGTTTTGTATTAGTTTTCAACTCACTAACTTCAGCAACCAAAAGAATATAATCTAATAATTCTGCAACACCTTCTCCTTTTGGAGAAGAAACAGGAACACAAATTATATCCCCTCCCCATTCTTCTATTAGCATATCTCTTTCAGCTAACTGACTTTTTACTTTTTCTACATCAGCACCAGGTAAATCAATTTTACTGATAGCTATAATCATAGGAACGCCTGCAGCTTGAGCATGTTTTATAGATTCTTCAGTCTGGGGCATAATCCCATCATCAGCTGCAATAATTATTATAGCTATATCAGTAACTTTTGCCCCTCTTGATCTTAAAGTATAAAAAGCTTCATGTCCTGGAGTATCTAAAAATGTAATAAATGAATCTTTATATTTTAATTTATACGCGCTTAATTTTTGAGTTATTCCCCCAAATTCTGACTCTGCAACTGCAGTTTGCCTAATCTTATCTAATAAGGTAGTTTTTCCATGATCTACATGTCCTAAAATTGTAACAACCGGTGGTTTGATCTCATCACCTTGAGCTTGTGATTTAAAAGATTGTGTCGCGTCACTATAATCTTTAATTTCCAAGGGTGTAAAACCAAAACTTTTTGAAATTAAAGATGCCAATTCATACTCTATTTTCTGATTAATAGAAAGCATATAACCTGCTCTCATTAATTGCTTAATAACATCAACTGAATCAAGATTTAACCTAGCAGCCAAATCACCTACGGTTAAATTACTTGGAAGTTCTATTTTGTTAGATTCACTTTTACCTTCGACCATTATTACTTTCCAATTTAACCTTTAAATTCAATTTACATTTTAAAAACTCTTCAATTATTTATTAGATTTTTTGTTAGTATTAGATTTGTTCTTCAATTCATCTATATCTTCTGCAAATCTTATCTGACTTTGATTGTCATTTGTCCCAAAAAGTTTTTCTATAGAGAATAAATCTTCATCAGCATCTCTTAAAGTAGTCATCTCTTCAACAGTAGCCTTTTCTTCAGCTACAGGTTCCTCTGATAACTCTTCTTCAGCTACAGGTTCCTCTGATAACTCTTCTTCAGCTACAGGTTCCTCTGATAACTCTTCTTCA
>ENA-ORDI01001495-ORDI01001495.1-marine-metagenome-genome-assembly--contig:-NODE-1495-length-12676-cov-2.952933_pt1 | contig 12676 bp, 11 predicted proteins | sample MGYA00248628_ERZ508525 | MGnify/ENA primary metagenome ERZ508525 (study PRJEB26195, sample SAMN05422138) | marine metagenome | isolation source: East of Porto Seguro, South Atlantic Ocean | place...
ATACGGTGCTCAGCATTCCCAGGATTTCTCGAGTCTGTGCACCCACATACCAGGACTCAAGGTCGTCTTTCCAGCCACCCCGTACGACGCTAAAGGCCTGATGAACGCCGCACTGCGCGGCACCGATCCGGTCATCTTCTTCGAATCCCAGCGCAGCTACGACATCGGCGAACTGTTCCAGCCGGTCGGAGTACCGCGTAAGTGCGGCGGCAACGTAGTCGTTGTTATCGAAATTTTGAAATATCTGTGCACACACGATGGTCGCCCTGTCGACGCCGTTGGCATCCATCTGGTGGATCAGCTGCTCGACCGCGCCATGACTTTCGGGGTCGGGAACGGCAGGCAGATATGGCCAGTAGGCCCATGAATGACAGTGTGAATCGATAATCATCTGTCACGTATGTTTACCGACTTTTGTCCAAAAGACCAGTCTTTCTCGCCAGGTAATCCTGAATTTTGCAACTGCATCCAGGTGTAACAGGGGCGTCACACCCCCGCAACATTCTTGAAATATTTAGGCCATAACTTTTGATCTGAACTCTTAATGACAGGTTTAAATGGGGGAGAGATTTGTAATGGATTCTGGATCAATAGCGTGGATGCTAGTCGCATCTGCACTTGTGCTGTTCATGGTTCCGGGGTTGGCGTTCTTCTACGGCGGTTTAGTCCGCGGTAAGAACGCAATCAACACCATCATGTACAGCTTCGTCGCAATGGGAGTTGTCTCGGTCGTTTGGGTGCTCTGGGGTTACAGCCTGGCATTCGGCGAGGGTGGCCCTTTCATCGGAAACTTTGATTTCCTTGGCCTCAAGGATGTCTCGGCCACAGGAACGGATATTCATGGTGCTGGAGTGCCTGACCTCGGGGTCGCAATATTCCAGATGATGTTCGCTATCATCACACCGGCCCTGATTACCGGTGCAATTGCTGAACGCTTTAAGTTCACCACGTACCTCATTTTCCTGGTCTTGTGGGTCACATTCGTTTACGCCCCGATTGCCCACTGGGTATGGGCAGGTGACGGCTGGTTGTTCGAACTTGGTACGCTCGACTTCGCTGGTGGTACGGTCGTTCACATCAACGCCGGTGTAGCAGCCGTTGCAGCTGCTTGGTTGGTCGGCAAGCGCCGCGGCGTTGACCGTGGCGTCGAGCCTCACAACGTACCGTTTGTGATTCTCGGTGCCAGCATTCTGTGGTTTGGCTGGTTCGGCTTCAACGCCGGCTCAGGGCTCGCATCAGACGGCTTGGCGATTTCAGCCTTCCTGGTAACCAATACCGCCGCAGCCATGGCGCTGGTTGTCTGGGTCATACTTGGCCACATCCACACCGGCAAGATGAGCGCGGTTGGCGCTGCCACCGGTGCGGTTGCCGGACTTGTGGCGATAACGCCTGCGTCTGGTTTCGTTGGCCCGATGGGTGCGATCGCAATCGGTCTTGGCGCTGGAGTGCTTACTTTCTACGCAGTTCGAATTCGACACAAGTTCGGATTTGACGATGCGCTTGAAGTAATGGCCGTACACGGAATTGGCGGTATCTGGGGCGCACTTGCAACGGGTATCTTCGTAGTCGGAGGGATTGGCCTTATCGATGGCGATGCCAAAGTACTGGGCTACAACGCCGTAGCGGTACTCTCAACTATTGCTTACTCGTTCGTCGTGACCTTCGTAATTCTGAAGATTCTTGACGTAATACCTGGTCTGGGTCTCCGGGCTGATGATGCTGCCGAAGATGCTGGGCTTGACGTTTCACTCCACGGTGAGCGCGCCTATGTTGGCGATGGAGCCGACTAGCGTCTATTCGCACTACCAGGCTGCGTGATCGACAATAGAACGGTCACGCAGCAGGAGAACAGTGATCATGATCAAAATTGAAGCAGTAGTCCGGCCCGAGCGTGTCAACCCGGTTGTCGACGCCCTGATCGATGCCGGATGCGGCGGTTACCACGTCGCAAACGTATCGGGTAAGGGAACCCAGCAGGGGGTTGAGGTGTTCACCGGAAGAGGTGCGACCACTACAACCCGTGCGGCGCTACCGAAGTCGATTATCACGACGGTTGTAAGTGCCAGCATGAAAGATGCAGTGGTGAACGCGATAATCGAAGCGGCGAAGTCGGGTGAAGAGGGTCAAATAGGCGATGGCAAGATATTCGTATCTCCCGTTTCCGAAGTGATCCGGGTACGCACCGGCGAGAGGGACAGCGCGGCGCTGTAGGCGTTTTCGCAGTCCGACGTAAAACCGAAAAAAACCAGGTGGGCCGCCGTTTGTCCGGTCAGCATTCGTCAAGGTATGATTGAGTGCTGCGGAGAAGCGGTGGCCCGTGTTTTTAAGGCTGCGTGCTTGCTGCCCGCAGGAGCGTAGCTCAGCTGGCTAGAGCACTGGTCTCCAAAACCAGCGGTCGGGGGTTCGAATCCCTCCGCTCCTGCCAAATTTGCATATGAATATTGGTATGCGGTTCGCCGCAGCTATCACCCGTGCCGGGGTGCTGAAATTGGTAGACAGGCTACGTTGAGGGCGTAGTGTTCGTAAGGACGTGCGGGTTCGAGTCCCGCCCTCGGCACCATATATTTTTGTTCGACATGAGGTTTGTTTGTTGGACCGAACGAACCGCCCTGTTTGGCAAAGGTCTGCAAACTTATATTTTCCGAATAGATTGATATTTGCGGCGACGTAGCCAAGTGGCTTAAGGCGAGGGTCTGCAAAACCTTTATTCGGCGGTTCGAATCCGCCCGTCGCCTCCATATTGCAATTGAACTAGAGGAAACCCTGGAGAAATCCGGGGCTTCTTCGCGTTTGACAGCCCTCAGGACCCCCATCAAATTTGGCGACCGAATTAGGCGGCGCTGCTTGTTCGCGTCCTCCACAATGCCCGGACTTTCACCGTTTGTTGAATGGAGGCTGGAACAATGGCACATCAGTTTGTACTGCACACCGTTGACCACTATGACAGGTGGTGAGCGGCCTACGACGATCATTTGCCGACCCGCCAGGAATACGGACTCAAGGAGCTAGGTGTTCACCGCGGGGCAGATAACTCGAACGATATAACGATTGTGTTTGAGGCCCAAAGTCTCGAGCGGGTGATGGCATTCGCAGAGTCGTCTGACTTGAAAGAGGCGATGATGGCGGCAGGGGTGCAGGGCATGCCGGATATCTGGTTCACCGACTGATTCGATCTTCGTATCGACGATGAAGCTGGAAAGCCCCGATTTGTTTCGGGGCTTTTTTGTTTGGCACGTGGTGCAGGAAAGACCTCGGGGAAGCCCGGGGGGTTGTGGAGACATCGGCGCGCGACCTGCAAGAAGACGTGCCGTCTGCAAACGGTGTCGAAATGTTTGAAACCGCGCTCGGACGGTTGTAGAGATGGCGGATGGCTTCACCGCCGCACGAAATGACAGTGACGGTATTAGTGCCCGGCCACATCGGAAAACATGCCACCGGGCCCGCCACCTCTGCCATAATTGCGCCCGATGTATTTCGACCTTCGACTCTGGGCGCTCACTCGCGGCGCGCGCCTGCATATTGCGGCCGCGGTCGCGTATGGACTGCTAACCGCCGCGGCTGGAATAGCCCGCCTTGTGCTGCTCGGCGTTCTGCTTGGCGAAATCCTGAAGGGGGAGCCCCTCGAATCGCTGGTCCCGCTGATCGCAATCGCTGGCGGGATGGTATTGCTGCGGGCCGTACTGCAGTACCAGAAAGAGATGGTGGCCCACCGGACCGCGGCAACGATTCAGCTGAGGCTGCGGGGCACGATGCACGACCAGATGATACGACTGGGACCATCGCACTTCGGGCAGCAACGGACTGGCGACGCCATACTGTCGATGGTCGATGGCGTCGAGCAGCTCGAAACCTTTTTCGGCCAGTATCTGCCCCAGCTTTTCACCGCGGTCCTGACGCCGATCGGAATCTTTGTTTACCTGGCCTACCTCGATCTTCCGCTGGCCCTGATTGCGCTCGGGTTCTCGGTGCTTACCATCTTTGCACCGGCCGCTTTTCACAGGTGGAATAAACAGGGCTCGATACGCAGGCGAGAGGTGTACGGCGATTTCGCGGCCGAGTTCCTCGATTCGGTGCAGGGGCTTTTCACCCTGAAGTCGTTCGGGCAGAGCGAGGCGAAAGCGAAAGTTCTGGCCGAAAAGGCACACGCGGTCTTCAAATCAACAATGTGGGTACTGGCAACGAACGCGGGCTCACTTGGCGTAACGATTGCGGGCGTGGCGATCGGTGCGGCGGTGCTGCTGGTAGTCGGTGCGGACAGGGTCGAGTCGGGGGCGATGGAGTTTGAAACGCTCCTGATCATCCTGATGCTCGGCATCGAGTTGTTCAGGCCGTTTCGGGAACTCAGCCAGCTGTTTCACCAGGGCATGAACGGCCTTTCGGCGGCCCACGGAATCTTTACGTTTCTCGACGCCGAACCGCTGGTTACCGACAACCCTCAGACCGCAGATCATTCGGAACAGGCCACAGAATTAACAAACCCGGAAATCACGTTCAGCGATGTCTTTTTCTCGTATCCTGGCAGCCGACAACCGGCACTCGAAAACTTCAACCTGAAGATCAAGGCCGGGGAGACCACGGCGCTAGTCGGCGAGAGCGGAGCGGGTAAGACATCGGTGGTGCGCCTGTTGCTCAGGTTCTTCGATCCGGGATCCGGTACGATCGAAATCGGGAGTTCGGAATTATCGACCCTGTCAGCCGACGAACTCAGAAAAAACATCGCTGTCGTATCGCAGGACACCTATCTGTTTCACGGCACAGTGGCCGAAAACCTGCGCTTTGGCGACCAGTCGGCATCTGACGACGACCTGCGCCGAGTGGCAGAGTTTGCAAATGCCACCGAGTTCATCGACCGTCTGCCAAACGGCTACAACACGCTGATAGGCGAACGGGGTATCAAGCTTTCGGGCGGTCAGCGCCAGCGAATCGCCATCGCACGGGCCCTGCTGAAGGACGCACCCATACTGGTGCTGGACGAAGCGCTATCGGCGGTCGATGCCGAGAACGAGCACATCATCCAGCAGGCACTTGAACGGCTGATGGTCGGCAGGACGGTGCTTGTCATCGCTCACCGGCTGTCCAGTGTCAGAAAAGCTGACCGGATACATGTTCTTCAGGAGGGAATGGTTGTCGAATCGGGGTTGCACGACGATTTGCTGGCTAACGGTGCCGAGTATGCCCGCTTGATGAAGGCACAGGCGGCCGCTGAGATTAATAGTCCTTCGTATTCGAGTTCCTCGAACGGCACCGTTGATACCCTGCCCGAATCGCCAGCCGGCGGAATAGGCGAAGAAGCCAGCATGGAGCCGACCGACGCCATTCTGCGGGCCGAGGGAATGGGATGGATATCGACCTTCGGCGTGTTGATGCGCCTGATTCGGCCCTGGTGGAAGGAACTATCGGCGAGTTTCTTTCTGGGCTTCAGCAGGTTCCTCACGCTTATCGGAGTCGGCATTCTCAGCGGACTTATCGTCGCCGCAGTTCGATCGGGCGATTCCTACGACGGGCTGATCGTGGTCCTGCTCGTGATGGCGCCCCTGACTGCCGTGCTGCACTGGGCTGAATCGTGGGTGTCGCACGACGTGGCGTTCCGTCTGCTTTCCGAGATGCGGATATCGCTGTTCAGAAAGTTGGACCAGCTGGCTCCGGCGTACCTGGTGCGGAGGCGTACCGGCGATCTGGTCAGCATGGCGACGCAGGATGTCGAGACTGTCGAGTACTTCTTCGCCCACATAGTCGCCCCGGCGTTCGTGGCAGTAGTGGTCCCGGTCGGGGTTTTGATTACCGTAGGTCTTTATGGCTGGCCCCTGGCTGTAACGATCGCACCGTTCCTTGTGGTGACGGCGTTGAGCCCGCTTGTTGCTCGTGACCGGGTGGACCGGCTCGGGGGCAGGTCACGCGAAAAGCTGGGCGAGATGAACTCGCATACGGTCGATACGGTGCAGGGCCTTCACGAGGTAGCTGCCTACAACATGGGTGGGCACCGTCGGGCCGAGTTCATGGCGATGGCGCAGGACTACGTCGATGTGCGGGTGCCGTTTTTTCGTGAACTGACCTTGCAAAAGATATTCCTCGAAGTAGTGACAGGGCTGGGCGGGCTGTCGATTGCGGTCGTTGGCGCCCTGCTCGTTTCAAACAACACACTTGATCCCGCAATTCTGCCGCTGATGACGATACTCGCGATGTCGGCCTTCCTGCCCATCGCTGAGATTTCGACGGTCGGCAGGCTGCTGGCCGACACGATCGGCTCGACGCGCAGGATCTACGCGGTACAACTGGAGCCGGTGCCGGTTACCGATGGGAGGATCGGAGAGATCGAGGGCACGGGTATTGGCATGGACGATGTCGGGTTTAGCTACGACTTCACGGATTTCAAGGCGCTCGACGCCGTGTCATTCCCGATCGAGCAGGGGCGAACGGTTGCACTTGTGGGTCCGTCGGGCGCTGGAAAAACGACCACCGCGCACCTGATAATGCGGTTCTGGGACCCTCAGGCGGGTGAGATCAAGCTGGGTGAGAAAGGGCTGCGCGAGTACGTTCTGTCCGATCTCAGGGAACACCTTGCGCTTGTTGCACAGGACACGTACCTGTTCAACACGACGCTCCGCGAGAACCTGCTCATTGCGCGGCCCGATGCTTCCGAGGATCAGATTAATGCGGCGGTTGAAAGCGCGGGTCTTTCCGGGTTTGTTGAAACGCTTCCCGAGGGTTTGAACACAGTGGTTGGCGAGCGCGGGGCACAGTTGTCGGGCGGGCAACGTCAGCGCATTGCGATAGGCAGGGCTTTTCTGAAGGATGCCCCGATACTGGTGCTGGACGAAGCGACTTCCCATCTCGATGCTGTGAACGAGCAGATGGTGCGGGGGGCGCTGGACCGGCTTGCGTCGGACCGGACGACCCTGGTGATCGCACATCGGCTCTCGACGGTGATGACTGCCGACGTGATCGTGGTTATGGACCGGGGGCGGGTTATGGAATCAGGGACTCACACCGAGTTGCTTGAGCGGGGCGGGTTGTACGCACAACTCGTTTCACACCAGCTGTCGGGGGCGGGGCGCGCGGAGGGGCGTGCGTGAGGTGCTGCGGGCAGGGTGGGAGTTGGTTTATTTCTGCGGTTGTTCTATTTTGGTCGTAGATCCTGAATCGAGTTCAGGATGACAACACGGACGGTGCGACTGGCCCGATCGTTGGTGAATAAAACCTGGAGTTGGAACAGTTGGAGACAAAAGAACTATTACTTGATGCTTATTCGCACATTCGGCGGATTGTTCACCAGGCTGCCGACGGGTTGTCGGTGGAACAGCTGGCGTACCGTCCCGAGGAGGGGTCGAACTCGATTGCATGGCTTGTCTGGCACCTGACCCGGATTGAGGACAGCCACCTTTCGGCAGTGACTCAACTTGATGAGGCATGGTCGACCGATGGTTGGGATGACCGGTTTGGTCTGGGAGGGACGACTTCGATCGGATTCGGCGACGGCCCCGAACAGGTGGCTGCCTTGCGGCCTAAAGGCGACTTTCTCCTTGGTTATCACGACTATGTGAATGGGCGGGTGCTGTCTTATATGGATCGCGTCGACGCGGTCGAACTGGACCGGATTGTCGACACAAATTACGATCCGCATGTAAAAGCTGGGGTTCGCCTTGTCAGCGTGATTTCGGACAATCTGCAGCACGCTGGCCAGGCACGCTACCTGCGCGGGATAATTGAGCGGCTCGGGGTGTAGCGTGAGCCCCGAATCGCCGGTGACTTACCCGATCAACGGCTGCCGTAAGACTCAGATTTACTGCCGGGTTAACTAACCGCCCGGCCGCCGTACGAAGCCGGAAAACCGCGTGTACTTCGGTTCGATTAACGAAGCCCGTTCAAAGAATTTCAGAGCATGCAGGGTTTGTACGCCCGGCCTTCCTGACGATGGCAAGCCGTGGGTGCCGAAGGTGGGGCGTTAACCTCAGCTCATGACCGCTCCACCGTTGACATTCAGCGCCTGCCCTGTGATTTCCGACGCGTCTTCGGAGGCAAGAAACGCAACGGCGCTGCCGACATCCACCGCCGTCGGAGCACGCTGTAGCGGGATGTTAGCTTTAAACAGTCCGTGCGAAGAATTCCGGGGGCTCGAGACCGGCCAGCTCCGGGTTAACTACTGCGTGGTTCGCGGCGATCTTTTCCCACATTGGGGTCCACAACGTCCGGGGACAAACTGCTTTGACGTTAACGTTGAATGGGCCCATTTCGATCGCCAGATGGTGCATGTACTGAATCAAGGCCGATTTCGAGATGAGAAATGTCTGTTGGACGGTCCCGCCCCACATCCCAGCACTACCGGCCGGGGGTCGTCCACCCTGTGACGAAACTATTATGATTTTCCCGTGGCGCTGTTCTTGCATGTGATCACGCACGGCCGAAATAGTGTTGACGGTGCCCAGGACGTTGACATTCCAGGTGGCATTCCAGGTGGCATTCCAGTCAGCTTCCATATGGCCGATCCTGCTCTCGAAATCGGGTGCACCAATCACGCCGGCGTTCGGGGCACAAATATCGACCGATCCAAAATCATCGACGACCTGTTCGGCAAACCGTCCAATTGACTCAGCGTCGGCGACGGCGGCCACACCGGATTCGTCAATATCGCCAAGAGCGACAGTGGCACCGCGTTCGGCCAGTACTTGCGCGATGCCCCGGCCAATCCCGCGCGCGGCCCCGGTCACGATTGCCAATTTGCCTTCAAATTGTTTCAAACGGTAATCCTTACCGGAGTTATCGGAGGCTGTTTGCGCCGAGCCCTGCGAGTGATCAAGCAAGAGTCGTGGGTGGTGTGATTGGTCAGTATTTCACTCAGGAGTGCGAGAGGAGATCAGTTTCCTCACTGCATTACGTGCACTAACGGACGAAATCCGCCCGTTCAGGCCTGGTTGCCGGCGTATGAACCTGAGAGCAGGGCTCCTTTTTCAAAACGGTCGAGGCCGAGCGACGAAATATCGATAGACGATGACTTGCCGTCCACAATGTCTTCCGCAATGAGCTCGCCTACAGATGGCCCCAGCTTGAACCCGTGACCGCTCCACCCGTTGCAGTTGATGTAGCCATCGATACCGTCGACCCTGCCCAGGATGGGATGCCAGTCCGGTGTTACGTCATACAGGCTGGCGTAACCGCCGATCACTCTTGCATGGTCGGTAAAACCCGGGATCCGGTGTTTCAGTCGGGCCATTAACTCGAGTTCAAAATTAGCGTCGTGAGTGTTTTTATAGTCGTTGGGATTGACGAACTCATTCTCCTTTGGGTGACCATCCCCGGCCAGGAGCCGATCGCGATCACGTCGCCAGTAAATCCGGTCGAGTCCGTCGGACACCGGGTACTCGGGGCGAAGATTCGCGTCGTCGGTTTCCAGTATAAGGTCTTGCTCGCGGGTTACTTTAATCGGCAGATCGATTCCTACCCATCCGGCAACTTCGGGCGACCAGGGACCGGCGGCGTTCACGATGATTTCGGTCGATATCTCGCCGTCATCGGTGGTCACCCCACTGACCCTGTTTGCCGTTACCGAGATGCCGGTCGCCGAGACGCCCTCCACGACTTTGACGCCGCGCGAGCGGGCGACATCGGCAAGCCCCTCAGTCGTCGCTACGGGGTCGGCGTGACCCCCGCCGTGTTCGATCAGCGCAGACCCGATGCCGTCGGTGTTGATTCCGGGAATCAGCTTTTCGAGTTCGTCAATGGTCAGCAAATCCGCTTTCACCCCGAGCGGTCTGTGCCGTTCGATGAGGCGCTCCATCTCGGCGCGCATATCAGCAGATCCGATCTTGATCCAGCCGGTCTGACTGAACACTCCGGTGCGCCCGGTGCGGTCTTCAAACTCTTCGAATATCCGCACCGACCTGACCGCCATTTTGACGACTGGGTCCTGTGAATAGTGTTGGCGGACGAGTGCGCCGGAATGGCCTGTGCCTTCGGCAGCGAGGTGCTTGCGCTCCAGCAAGATCACATCGTTGAATCCTTTTTCCGAGAGGTGGTAGGCGATGCTGGCACCCATGACCCCGCCACCGATAATCACTACACCCGCAGTCGTTCTCAATTCGTTCTCTCCGGTCGTGCTGTAACGGGGGTTTAAACGTTCCAGGTGTGACCGACAGTTTTGACGGTTGAGGCGACAGTTTCGGCAAGCTCCCCGATCGGCGCGAAAACCTGGTCGTGGATTGGCCGGGCGACCCATTCGAGTCGCAGTTCTTCCGACTCCCAGTAGGAGACAACTTCGATAACTTCTGAACCCTCATCCTCGAACGGTGTGAGCATTGCGGCCTGAACGAAGCCGGGTTGCTCCGACATTGCGGAAATCCACGGATCGAGGATCGCCGCCCGTAGTGCTTCGGCCTGGCCAGTTTTCGGTGCGAGGTAAACGTGCAGTGTGATCATGGGCGGGCTTCTTTTTACGGCTTTCGAAATTTGCTAGAAGATACTGCGTCCGGGGACATTAACCCGGGTGCGATAAAGAGATGTCGAAGCGGTTATGTAGAGGGTCTTGAGATCGTCATCGCCCCATGTGAAATTCGCGGCTACTTCCGGCACCTGGATAACTCCCAGGCTGGTGGCATCGGGCGCGAAGACGAGGATGCCGCCGGGGCCGGCGCAGTAGACGTTGTCTTCGCTGTCGATTGTTAATCCATCGACGCCGCCTTCGCCCGGGCCTTCGGCTACCGCCCAGACCTCGCCACCAGAAATACTGCCATCGTCGGCCACGTCGAATACACGGATGTGTCCGTGATCGGTGTCATTGATGAAGAGTTGCTTTTCATCGACCGAAAATGTAAGGCCGTTCGGTTGTCCGAAGTCGGATACAAGCAGGCTGAGATCACCGGATACGGGGTCGATTCGGTAGACGCCCTGGAAATCCATATCTTGATCGCGTTGCAGGCCGAAGCCATCCATGCGCCCGTACGTGGGATCTGAAAAGTAGGTAGCGCCGTCAGACTTCACGACGACATCGTTCGGGCTGTTCAGCTCTTTTCCGTCGTAGTGCGTGGCCAGAACGGTTATCGATCCGTCGTGCTCTTCACGAGTCACGTTGCTCGCAGCATGTGAACAGGAAATCAGGCGACCTTCCAGATCGAAGTAGTGGCCGTTTTGCTTGTTGCTTGGCTGCCGAAATGTGGTGACGCCATGGGCCTCTGACCACTTTCTAACGATATCGCCCGGCATATCGCTGAATATCAACTCGCTGGTCCTGGCGTCCCACATCGCGCCTTCGGTGAAGATGAACCCCGTTGCCAGCTGTTTAAGCGGACTTTCGACATCGACGACCTGGCGAAATCGCTGGTCCCTGATTTCCACGCTCATTTGATGGTCCTCTATTTACGGAGCAGCCAGTTCACTGCGTTTGTGAGTAGCTTCTGGACTGATGGGTGCTGCAATACGACCAGCCTGTGACCGTTTGCGAGGTAGGCGACACGGCCCTTGCCGTACTCGTAGGAATAGCCGGAAGCAGATTCCCGGCCGTCCTTGCCCTGGCTGGTAGCGAACAGGTCGACCCGGTCGTTGTCGAACCAGATGAAGTGCTGTTCGTCCTCGATCTCGTAGTCTTCAACCCCCCGCGTAATCGGATGGTCTTTATCGGTGATGTGAACATCGAAGTGCATGTACGGCGGGTGGAACTGGAAATAACCGGCAACCGTCCGGCGGTATCCACCGTCCCACGGGTAGTTCCAGGCCGAGTTGTGCATGACGAGAAACGAACCGCCGCTAAGAACGAACTGTTCGATCGCCTCTTCCTGGTGAGGCTGCATCCAGCGTTCGGGGTCGGCGTCGTGGCCGTTCGGCCATTCCATGCCGTCCCGAAGAATAACGAGCAGTTTTGCGCCTTCAAATAGGTCGGCGTCCAGAGACGCGAAGTCGGAGGTGTAGTGAACCTTGAGCCCGGCATTTTCGAGGACCGGTCCTATGCCGGCATGCGCCTCTTCGGCCTTGTGATATCGATCTCCGCCCAAGAATACAGCATCTGCCATTAAATTCCTCCGCGATCTTTTCTTCTGGTAAGTCGGCAGATCATACCGCGATAGACGCTGACGGCGATTAATAATCGTCCGGCATTATTCTTCTCGAACCGGACCTGAGAGCCGCGCCATCAAACCTGCGAAGAATAGGAGCCACGATGTTCAGAATTTCCGGTGGACGCGTAGAGATCCGCGTGCCGAAGATACCGCTCCCGTTTCCGCCGAGTGTTTATGCGGTCACAGTTTGCCCGTTCGTGTTCTACGCGTCGGACGTGTGGGATGACAAATGCGTGCAGGTGCACGAGCGCCGACACTGGATCGACCAGATCAAGTGGCTCGTGGTACCGTGGCTGATCGTGTACTTGCTGCTGTCGATCAAGTACGGCGGCAGCAAGGAGCACCCGTTCGAGAAAAAAGCCTACGAAGAGCAGGATGATTGCGATGCCCTCTCGCCCAAACCCGCACCAAACGGTTAACACGTGTTAACCCCTTCGGTGTTACTCTCGAAGTAGACCAAACATTACTGCTTTGCGACCGAGCGAGCGTCGCACTCGAGATTTACAGCCGATCCGGTTTCAATTCCGGGTCGTTTCGCGCAGACGTTCAACGCTGCGACGAGCCTGAAAGCCCCCATGACCAAGACCTTCCGCAACGACCGACGTAATGTCGCGATCATCGCCCACGTAGACCAC
>ENA-ORDI01001500-ORDI01001500.1-marine-metagenome-genome-assembly--contig:-NODE-1500-length-12644-cov-2.389353_pt1 | contig 12644 bp, 11 predicted proteins | sample MGYA00248628_ERZ508525 | MGnify/ENA primary metagenome ERZ508525 (study PRJEB26195, sample SAMN05422138) | marine metagenome | isolation source: East of Porto Seguro, South Atlantic Ocean | place...
CACTATCAGCACTACCACGATCAATTTCTGACGAACTGCCTAGACCGATAAGGATCATAAAAGCTATTATGACTAGTGCTAATGCAGCTCCCTTCTTATTAATTCCCATTGATTTACATGCATAATTTACTAATATAAAAAAATATCATGATCGTAAGATCATCATGAATAGTATTCTAAACTTTCAAATGTAGTTTATAAAAATATAATTTGTGAAGCCAGTACGTGCATGCCCAATTTGTACAAATTGTGGTTCAAAAAAGTTTGAGCGTCTTGATTCTGATGGCGTGAAAGTTAGATGTGTTAAATGTAATAGAGAATACAAGATATAGTCTATTATCAATTTTTGACTAGCCTATACTACTAAATCTATATTTGTAGGTTAATTTTAATTAATTTTATTGACATTATTCTCTATCGTAAGGACAATAATTCCTAATTCTAGATTCAAAGAATTTCTCAGAAAAAAATTCAAAAAACAGATTATAAAAGAAAGGCAAAAAAGTGCTTGGGGCACATCTACTAATGCCCCTCAACAAACAAAAGAATCAGTGGCCTTTACTCTCAAATTACTTGAAAGGTGTTGTAGGTTAAAAGGTAGTGTTATAGAATGTGGGGTTTACAAAGGAGGCAACAGTTTTCAAATAGCAAAAAAACTCAAAGAGCTGAAATCAGATAAAAATCTATATTCACTTGATACATTTGAAGGATTCCCTTATGATGATTATGAAAATATGCCAAAGGAATTATTGAAAGAAGTTTATGTAGATAAAAAACCTAAAAAATTTAAAGGTATGCATACCGACGTTGATTTGGAACAGATAAAAAAATGGTTTACTGAAAATGGATTGGATAACACAATTTTTCTTAAAGGACTTTTTGTTGATTCGTTTAAACAAATTTTAGACGAAAAATTTTGTTTTGCCTACGTAGATTCAGACGTTTATCTAAGTGTCAAACAATGTATTGAATTTCTAAAAAATAGGATGGTTTTGGGCGGAATAATCATGTTTGATGACTATAACTACAAGGAAACACTAGGTTGTAATAAAGCGGTAGATGAACTATTGGGAAAGGATTCATTAGTTATTTTAGATGATAAACGAATAACTACTGTCAATAAAGATGGTACGCCAATTAGAGCTTATTGGCAAAAAACTAAAGAAAACCAAATTCAAACCTACGAATAGAAAACTTGATTGAAATATGAAAATTACTAAATCAATTTTTGGCAAAGAAGATAATGATATAGAAAAATTTAATGAGTTAGATTTAGACGAACGTTCCATCGTTTTCTACTCAGAAAGTTCTGTTATTTTGTATCCGTATGTTGAGGAAATAATTAGGGAGCTACAGAACAGAGATCAAAAAGTTTGTTATTTAACCTCAAGTAAAGATGATCCCATTCTGAAAAATAAGAATGAAAATGTCAGAGTATTTTACATCGGTGATTCAGAACTTGAAAAAATGAATTTTTTTTTGAGATTAAAAGCCAAGATGTTAATTATGACTATGCCGGATTTAGGATCTTATCATATTAAGCGCTCAAAAGAATTTCCAGTTCATTACATTTACACATTCCATTCGATGAATAGTACACATATGGAATTCCAAAAGGGTGCATTTGATGAGTTTGATAGTATATTTTGTGTAGGACCATATCAAGTTCAAGAGCTCCGTGCTACTGAACAATTGTATAATCTTAAACGAAAAAATCTAGTTGAATGTGGGTACGGATTATTAGATAAATTAATCAAACTAAGATCTTCTTTTCCAGAAAAAAAAAAATTATTAAAAAATAATAAAAAAAATATTTTAATTGCACCTTCATGGGGGAAACAAAATTTATTGGAATCAATGGGCATAGAATTAGTAAAAATTCTGCTTGACGCGGGTTATCATGTTACAGTTAGACCACATCCCATGACAGCTAAAAAATCTCCTAAGACAATCAAACAAATCAAGGAAAGATTTGAGAAAAACCCAGATTTTCTTTTAGATACAAACACATCCTCATTTGAGCAGCTATTCTCTAGTTATGCCCTAATTACAGATTGGTCAGGAATTGGTTATGAGTATGCATTTGTTTGTGAAAGACCTGTCATTTACATTGATGTTCCAAAAAAGTCTCATAACAAAGAATATGAGAAAATTGGACTTGTACCATTCGAAATCAGTATTAGAGATAAAATAGGAGAAATTGTTCCTGTTCAAAATATAGAAACTATACCAGAGCGTATTGAATTTTTGTATAGTCATGGCAACAATTTTGAAAACAAAATCCAAAAAATTCGTAATGATGCAATTTTCAATATTGGAGAATCTGGAAAAGTTACGGCTAATGAGATTATTAGAATAATTAGTGAAAAAGCATAAGCAAAATAGCTTGTGATAAATTTGTTCTAACATTATATTATGTCTAGTTTATGTCATAAAATACATGCGTGCGATAATTCTAGCTGCCGGTTCAGGTTTACGATTGGGTCAACATACAAAAGATATTCCAAAAGCGCTATTAGATCTCAATGGGAAATCTATTTTGGAAAGACAAATTTCATTATTAAGAGAATATGGAGTCAATGAAATTTTTGTCGTCACTGGTTATCAACGAGAAAAACACATACTGAAAGATATTGAATATATTTTTAATCCGAGATATTCTGAAACTGAACAACTTGCTAGTATGATGGTAGCAAGAACAAAGATTTTTGATGATGTTTTAGTAATTTTTGGTGACATTATCTTTGACAGTCAAATCCTTCAACAAATTTTAGCCTCCAATGATGATATTGCTATAGCAATTGATTTGGATTGGGAAAAATCCTATAATGAGCGTCCTGATAATCCCAAATCATTAGCTGATAAAGTTTTGATTAATCAGAAAAAAATCCTACAAATTTCTGCAAAAGAGACCTCATTAGATATAAAAAATCAAGCAGTTGGAGAATTTTTAGGTATAATCAAATTATCTGGAAATGGCTCAAAAATTATAATTAAAAAATACGAAGAGTTAGAAAAGTCACATGTTGGGAGATTCCATGACGCGAATTCATTAGAAAAAGCAAAACTAATTGATATATTACAAGAGTTAATTGATTCTAAAATTGAAATTTCTCCCATTACTATCGGCGGAAAATGGTGTGAAATTGATACACCAAAGGATTTAGAAAGGGCTAGAAAAATTTTTCAAAATATTGATGCTGGATGAAAGAAACTCTTGATAAAATTATAACGGATAAACATCTGGCATGGAATAAGACATTAATGGATAAAAAACAACAGTTCGTTGTTGAGCTTGGTTCTGAAATAATTAATGATCTTATTAAAAGAAGAAATGAATTAGATAAGCTTAATGAAAATGATTTACCGCTTTTAAAGAATAAGATACTTGATTTTAGAAAGGAAATACTACATGATGGAGTTGGTTTGTTTATAATAAACGGTGTTTGCTTGAAAAATTTTTCATTGAAAGAAAAAATGTCGATTTATGTATTAATAGCGAAAAATTTAGGTGAATTAATGATTCAAAACATACAGCAAGAAAAAATTGTAGAGATAAAAGATGTAGGAAAATCAATGAAAACTGGAGGGAGATATCACGAGACAAAGGAAGGTGGCTCACATCATACTGATAGCCCACAATGGAAAAACGTGCCTGATTACATTGGTCTTTTTTGTGTTCATAATGCAAAAAAAGGTGGAACAAATTTATTTTTGAGTGCTTACACAATTCATAACAGAATTTTCAACGAAAGGAACGATTTGCTTCATGTTTTTTATGGAAAATTTCACTTTGATAAAAGAGGAGAATTCAAAGACGGGGAATCACCCACAGTTTTTGAACCAATTTTCGAACTCAAAGATGAAAGATTATACTTTCGATATCTTCGAAATTATATTGATGCAGGTCATGATATACAAAATCAGCCACTATCTCAACCTCAAAAAGATGCATTAACTTATCTTGATAACTTAATGCGTGTGGAAGATATTGCCATGAAATATGATTTGAAACCAGGTGATATGGTTTTTTCAGATAATCACTGGGTTGTTCATGGCAGAATGCTATTTGAGGACTATGACGATGAAAATTTAAAGAGATTTATGCTAAGAACTTGGATTAAGGATAAAATGTATAGAAATTAGAATTTAACATGGATTAACTAAAAAAAAATACATGGTAATTTGTCGGATCTTATCAGTAGAAGAGCAGACAGAGGAGAAATGATCAGCATAAAACCTGGAGACACTTTAATGACAGCTTACAACAGAATGAGAGCCTCTGACGTATCTCAATTACCCGTATTAGAGGAAGAAAAGCTAGTGGGTATAGTTGATGAAGAAGATCTTTTACTGAATGTTTATAAGGATGAAAATCTATTCTCTGAGTCTATTGATTCAATCATGGTTTGTGACTTAGAAACAATTGATGTCAATTCAGATGAAAATGCACTTTATAAGATCTTATCTGAAGGCAAAGTGGCAATAATATTCGAAGGGGAAATATTTTTGGGATTTATAACAAAAGTAGATTTAATCAATAGGTATAAAAGTTTGTTAAAAGTAAGCTAAAAGTAATGAAAGATAAGAAAAATACTCAAGGGTTTGCCACTAAAGCCATTCATTCTGGTCAAGAACCAGATCCAACGACTGGAGCTATCATTGGTCCTATTTACACTAGCTCAACTTATGTGCAGGAAAGTCCTGGAGAACATAAAGGTTACGATTACTCCCGTACGGCGAATCCTACTAGAAGAGCCCTTGAAATCTGTATTGCAGACTTAGAAGAAGGTGGGCAAGGATTTGCTTTTTCTTCAGGAATGGCTGCTACAGCTACAGTTTTAGAGATATTAGATTCCGGCGATCACATTATTAGTATGGATGACTTGTATGGAGGTACCTATAGGTTATTCGAGAATGTTAGAAAAAGATCTTCAGGATTAGATTTTTCTTATAGTAATCTAACTTCGTTAGATAATTTAGAGTCTTTTCTAAAACCTAACTCCAAAATGATTTGGGTCGAATCTCCTTCAAACCCTCTCCTTAAAGTTGTTGATCTGAAGAAAGTCAGTGAGTTTGGTAAAAAACACAATTTAATAACAGTTTGTGATAATACTTTTTGTTCTTCTTACGTCCAGAAGCCTCTTAGTCTGGGTTTTGATATTGTGCTTCATTCTGCTACCAAATATCTAAACGGTCATTCTGATGTTATTGGCGGTATTGTTGTGTGTTCTGAAGAGAGAAAGGATTTATCTGAAGAAATGGCCTTTTTATCTAACTCTATAGGTTCAATAATGAGTCCTTTTGACAGTTTTTTAGTGCTTAGAAGCCTTAAAACTTTAGCTGTAAGAATGGAAAGGCACTGCGAAAATGCTTTTAAGATAGCTAATTTTCTTGAAGGCCATGAAGCCATTGCAAAGATCTATTATCCAGGTTTAGCCAGCCATCCAAATCATGGCGTAGCTAAAAAGCAAATGAATGGATTTGGAGGAATGATCACCGTGGTTTTAAAAGGTGGATTAAAAAGTGCGACTACTTTTTTGGAAAGAACCAAGTTGTTTGCTTTGGCTGAAAGTTTAGGTGGCGTTGAAAGTCTGATTGAACTTCCTGGAAAAATGACACATGCTTCTGTTCCTGAAGATTTAAGGAAAGAATTAGGGATAGAAGAAGGATTGGTCAGATTATCAGTTGGAATTGAATCGGTTGAGGATCTTTTAGATGATCTGGATCAGGCCCTTAATGGCCTTTAGAGGTATGCCAGCTCACTACTCTAGAGGTTTTATGGATTTGATCAGCTACTCCTAAAACCAAACTAAATAAGGCCATTCTTATCACTAATCCGTTATCTGCTTGTCTGAATATAGCGAGGTTTGGGTTCTCGTAAAGATCTGAATCAAGTTCATTTGCTTCCTTTCTAGAATCCCTCGGTAGAGGGTGCATTATTACAGTGTTGGGTTCACAATTGGCAGTATATATCTCTTTATTTAAGCTCAATAACCCTTTATATTTTTTGGCATCAGATTTATCTTTAAATCTCTCTTCTTGAATTCTCGTCATATAGATTATGTCTACTTCCGTTATACCATCTTCAAGATTTTCAGATTGAGTTATTTTTATCCCTGCTTTGGTAAGAAGATCCATATAAGAATTAGGCAGCTTTAGTTCTTTAGGGGAAATTAAGTTGATGGTCACGCCTTCGTATAGGCAAAGAATCTTGCTAAGAGAGTGAACTGCTCTACCAAATTTTAAATCTCCAACTAAGGTTATCCTGAGGCCATCTATAGTTTTCTTTTTAGCTTCAAGCTCTTTTTTTATTGTATATAGATCAAGAAGTGCTTGGGTGGGGTGTTCATTGGAACCATCACCACCGTTTATAACAGGTACTCGGCTTGCTTTAGAAAAATATTTTACTGAGTCTTCGTCAGGGTGACGCATGACAATAAGGTCACTGTAACTACTCAATACCTGAGCAGTATCTATTAAAGATTCACCTTTTACCAAAGAGGAAGTTCCAACCTCAGTGGTTTCTCTAACTGCTCCTCCCAAGAGGTTAAATGCTGCTCCAAAGCTTATTCGGGTTCGGGTACTTGGTTCAAAGAACATGTTTCCCAAAATTGCACCTTCCAGAACACGAGTTACTTTTTTTCTAGAAGAATAGGGTTCCAAGTCATCAGCTACAGAAAAAAGGCGGTCTATATCTGAACGATCAAATTGGTCTATCGAGAGGATGTGACTACCGTTAAAATCCACTAAAGTTTCAACCTTGGTTCTATTTTAACATTCTTAAGAAGAATTTTCGTGTGAGATGAAAATGGGTGAAGACCAAGCTCTTTCTCCTATGGGTGCAAGGCAATCATCTTTTGGATCAAATTTAGAACCACTTGCGTAACAGGGTACTGTTTTCACACACTCTCCTTCTTCATCCAGTACACACCTTAAAGGGTCACCACCAACCGCTAAAGTTGCTTCTTGAATGGCTCTTACGTAGTAAACGGTTTCATTTTTATCGATGAGAAAATCAGAATCGGTAAACTGGAAGCTACAGCCCTCACCTTTGTCTTGGCACTTAAAGGCCTTCCAAGGATCTTGTATAACTCTATCTAAATTATCTAAATCCATTGTTACATTTATCTTTACTACTTCAATTCTATCTATTTTGTTCCTTTCGTTTGTAGGGTTGTAACATTCATTTAGACAAAGTCTAGATATTTTATTTTTGTCTAAGGAAGTGTGTACATAATCAGGACAACCCGGTTTTTGCTTGAACGAGCCAATGGCTTTGACTGAAAAGCTTGGTTCAGTTTGTTTTAAAGAAATTTCACTGCCCATAGGTATCTTACCTAATAGTGGATGAATGAGATCAAACCAAAGTAAAATTCTTTCCCCAGATGTAGCATAGACTTCTCGATTATAGAGTGAATCGAATAAGTAGTTTCTGTCTAAGGATTTGGCGTGCACAGCTACCAACCCTCCAGTTGAATAGAAAGACGCTCCGCGCTCTGGAGGTATTAACCAAGTCAAGTTATCTTTAGCTCCCCAAGAATCACCCATAGCTTTCCTAGCAAACTCTTTATATCCAGATCCTGCTCTTGCTTTGTGATTGTCTGTGGATCCTATGAGGCCTAATTTAAAGCGATTTACTGAATTACCGGAAATAACTTTTGAAGCAAGAGCTGCCTGAGCACTCATTTTCGGTCTGTAAGTATAAGCGGGTAAGAACTCATCTTGAATTTGCCCACATTGCAACCAATCTTCCGGCTTGGCACCTTCAATAATTCCGAATCGAGTTATATCCGTTATTCTATTTACAAATTCTTGTTCTGCTTTTTCTTTACTATCTTCACATGAACCTTTGCTTTTTAGTTCACATTGTTGTCTAGCTATCTCTCCAGCTCGCCAACAGCAGGGTTCAAATCCGCTAGTTGGTTCTGGGCATGCATTTTTTCCATCGTCGGTTTTAATAAAGTGCTTAATATCTTTATAAACTTCAGAGTTACCATGACCAGAGTAGACTTCGAAAAGGCGCTGTCGATCTGGATCATGCTGATTCATGTCTAGCTGAGAACTCATAGAAGAGTTAGCAGGCGCATGTATACCCCAAGAAGTACCATGAGGTATAACCAATGCATCTAGATTTAGTTCATCAAGCCTATCGAACAATTCTCTAGGTGTTGAGGCTTCTTCTTTACATTCACTCTGCAATATTTCTTTTTCATTTAGTTGTGAACAAGAAGGAATAGAATAGGTTTCATTTCTATAAGCAAGAAAGTCCAAATCTATTTTCTCTGGAGGAAAATCTGCTAATAGCATTAAAGAAGGAGTGATTCTGCTTTTTAAAATATAATCCAAACCAGTTAACCCGGCCCCAATAGGAACCTTAGGTAGGTTATCCAAATCCCTTAATATTACGTTTTTATGGCCATAGTGCTCATCTGGATTTCCCCCTTCTCCTTCCATTTGAGTCCATTCCCAACCTGCAAAAGCTATAAGATCTGTGTCAGCATTTGATGAAACTGCATTACAAGACTTTGTTGCCTGGATAGTCTTGTCCCACATATCCTTAGTGAGTCCTTCAGCGTGATCCGTAATTGAGAAAAAATCTAATGAAGAGCAAAACCTAGCAAAGTTGCATGCGTCTGCGGGAGGATGAGCGCCTTCGCCCTGGAGCATAGGCAAGCTAAAAAAGAAAGCATCTTGAGAAAAGGTTGTATGGACATGTAGGTCACCAAAGAAAATCTGTTTTTCTGTGGTATTTTCTGAATTATTTGGAGGTCTTTTCTCTAGAGAAATTTGACCATCCTCAGGAAGTGAACCCAGGATCCCTTTAGCTGTAATGGAGTATAGAAATATAAAGAAAATAAAAAGATAAAGAGCATATTTTAGAAATTTCATAGTTAAGACAGTCCCTTTCCTCTTACTGATATCCATTGATTAGTTGGACTGTCTAATTCTCCAAAACTTGTTCCAGTTTCAGCAAAGTGATAAACCATAGCAGTTCTTCTATTATTTGATTTATTGTCGTAAGACTTGTGCATTAAAAAGCTATGAAATAAAAGTAGATCTCCTGTTTGAAGCAATAAAGGCATTTGTTTCTTAAAATCGTGGTCTTTTATTTCCGTATAACCATAATTTGAACCTGGCCTGTCATCAGGAAGATGTTCGTGAATGGGTTCTCTATGTGACCCAGGCAAGACAACCAAACAACCATTTTTCTTAGTTGCAGGACTTGTTGCTAACCAAACTCCAACTTGAGGTGCTCTATCAAAAGGAAAGTAAGAAGAATCTTGATGCCATGGTTGCCCCCAAGCTCCAGGATTTTTGAAGATGAATTGACTTAAGAAACAATCAATATTCTCACCTAAGATATCCTCCAGCATATTTAACAAATCCTCTCTTTTTATAAACTCATTGAAAATCCCTTGCTGGTGTAGTCTAAAAACCTTAGACATTTCATCTTCAATATTTTCTATTTTCTCAGAGGGCTTCATCTCCCTTATGCCGATATGGCCTTTGTCAGTATAGGTATGGTTAAACTCTTCTGAGCTGTTTACCATGGAGCGGACTATAGCCACTACTTTTTGATTAATTTCTACGCACTTATCCTCAGGGTAGAAGTTAGGAATCAAAATGAAACCTTTCTCATTCCATGATTTCTTTTGAGTTTGGGATAAATATTGGGTTTCTTCGATAGATTGAGCAGAAGTTCTTCCCTTCTGTTTGTTTATTCTGCTTATAAATTCTTCTTTAGAAGATTTATCCTGGTCTTCCCTAGTCATTCAAAGCCTCTCCAGCAATAATTTTAGTTATTATTTAACCAACTTAGTGGTTAAAAAGCATTTTATTTGAGAAGATGGAATCTACAAATTATTTAAAGAAGGAGTATTTATGGCAAGTTTTGATGAACTAAAGGCTCAGTTAGAAGGATCTTTTGTTGCTGCGGGAGCTGCTGGATTAGAAGCAAGTATTCAGATAAATATTGAAGAAATGACGAATTTCTTTATTGATATAAATGATGGAAGTCTTAATGTAGAAGAAGGGGATCATTCAGACCCTAAACTGACTCTAACTTTCGATAGCTATGAAACAATGGAATCGGTCTTTTCAGGTGATCAAGCGGCTGCAATGCAAGCTTTTATGACAGGAAAAGTGAAGTTTGATGGAGACATGGCTTTAGGGCAGAAACTCGGTTCTGTATTTAAAGCTCCTGAATAGCAACTAACTTTTATACTTAACGGAACAACCGTAGGGTTTGCTTACCCTAGTGGAAACAGCTTGGCCTCCTTGTATTTCTGTTAGCGCATTTTTTACATAGTTGTTAGCTTCTAAAAGATTTTTATTCATAAAGCCTATGCCGCCGGCATCATCAATTGCCCCTTGGTAACGAAGCACGCCTTGATCATCAATAACATACATGTGAGGAGTTGTTTTAGCTCCGTACATTTTTCCTACTCCGCCCTCGGGATCAAACAGGACGTGATTGGGTTTAGCACTTCTAGATGAAGTAAGTTGATTAGCTTTAGCTGGAAGAACAAAACCTTGGGTACCAGGTGCAGAAGAAATTATAGTTAGCCAAACAACCCCTTGCTCATTGGCTAGCTGTTGTGTGCTTTGCATATTTCCTGTTTTGTAGTGTTTGGCGACAAAAGGGCAATCGTGATTGGTCCACTCAAGAACCACAGTATTTCCTTTAAAACTTGATAAAGAAACACTTTCACCATACGAATCAAGTAATTCAAACCTGGGTGCAGATAAATCTGTTGTTACTGAAGCAGTAGTTATGTTTATAAACAATAAAACCAGCAAAGATAATAAATACTTCATTTCTTCTCCTTTGAACTTTTAATATTAATTAATTTCCTCTAAAAAATCTAACAATAGGTCTTCAGTTAAAAGTTCAGGCAAAATGATGGGGTCTCCTTGTGAAGGAAATAATAGATACAAAGGAACACCTGTTCTTCCGTAACTAGCAAGCATTGAAGCTATTTCCGGGTCTTTTCTTGTCCAGTCCGCTTTTAAATAAATTATGTTCTTTTCATCCAAGACCTTTTTAACTTTATCTCGGTCTAGTGCTATAGCTTCATTGACCTTACAGGTAATACACCAATCTGCGGTAAAATTAAGGAAGACCATTCTTTGTTCAGATCTAAGAGAGCTAAGCTTTTGAGCGGAAAAAGCATTTTCTTCATTTTTTAAGTTAGGAGAATTGTTATCAGAAGTAATTGGTAGTAGCCAGATTGAGAATATCATAAGACCCAAAGAAAATATGAGTGTAAGACGTCTTAATATTGAAGCTGAGTTCTGCGTCTTTTCCAATAGCCACAAACCTAAAGCAATAAGTAAGGCACCAAGCAGTACAGCAAAAACAGATTGCATATCCACCTGGCTACTTAGAACCCAAGCTAACCATAAGGCTGATGCCCACATTGGAAAAGCCATTATTTGTTTTAGGGTTTGCATCCATTCCCCTGGTTTAGGTAATTTGGATAACAGTTGAGGGTAAATACTTAATATTAAATAGGGTAAAGAAAACCCTATACCTAAAGCCAAAAATATAACTATAGATTGTAAGCCAGGCTGTAGAAGAGCTAATCCAAGTGCTGGGCCCATAAAAGGGGCAGTGCAAGGGGAGGCAACTATTACAGCGAGAACACCTGTAAAAAAAGAAGAGGCTAAGTCTTTTTGGTTCTGCACAAGAGTCCCAAAATTACCAAAACTACTACCCAAAACTATATTGCCCATAAAGACAATTCCAATAACTACAAAAAGGTAAATAAGAAGAGACACTACCCAAGGTGATTGAAGTTGGTAGCCCCATCCAATAGCTTCTCCCGAAGCTCGCAGAAAGATAAGAAGTGCAGAAACTGCTAAAAAGGTTGTTAGAACTCCAGCAGAAAAAACCAGGCCATGATGAAATAGCTTTTCTTTTGATCCTTGGCTTTGTTCGATAAAGCTAAGAATTTTAATGGATAAAATTGGAAAGACGCATGGCATGGCATTCAAAATGATGCCGCCAAGGAAAGCAAAAATTATGCCTGTTAGTAAAGATATTGAAATGAGAGGGTTGTTTGTATTTTTTTCTAGAGGTAAATCCAATGCATAGAATTCTTTTATTCCATCCACTTTAAGTTTTAAAACCCCTTTTAAAGTATTTGTTTTTAATTGAACCTCAGCGGAACTGAGCTCTAAGCTAAAACTGTTGTCATTCTTTTCTAATTTTTGATCAGCTGCATAATTAATAAGCCCATATTCGCTAGGAAAGAAATAGGCTTCAGAGATATTTCTAGAGCCTTCTTTTTCAAATTGCAAAAAGATCTTCTCATTTATAACACTTACTCTATAAGGGGAAGGAAAATTCTTAGGAACAGTTGAAGCTATTTCTTTTAACTTACTTGTAAATTGATTAGCTACTTTTGGGCCTTTAATCAGAGTCATATCTACTTGACCCTCTTGCGGAATACAAATGTCTTTGCAAGTTAACCAATTAATCTTTGCTGAAATTTTGACAGGATTGGAAAATTCTTTTGGAGATTTAATTTCAGTTAAAAGCAGAGCCTTATCTTCATAACCATATGTCATTAAAGGTTCTACTGGTATTCTTTCGGGTCCAGGCCACAATATTGTTGATGCCTTAAATCCTGAAGGTA
>ENA-ORDI01001504-ORDI01001504.1-marine-metagenome-genome-assembly--contig:-NODE-1504-length-12626-cov-4.637899_pt1 | contig 12626 bp, 9 predicted proteins | sample MGYA00248628_ERZ508525 | MGnify/ENA primary metagenome ERZ508525 (study PRJEB26195, sample SAMN05422138) | marine metagenome | isolation source: East of Porto Seguro, South Atlantic Ocean | place...
CATAGGACGCCTGCCTGGTTGGATTGCGCATTGGCTGGAAATGCGGAATGGAATTTCAAAAATTGGACGGCCGCGCCAGATTTATACAGGACAAACTGAGCGGGACTATGTGTCTCTTAGCCTACGTGAATGACTTCTACCCACCTAAATAAACGCTTCCCATGTCGAATTTTTCAATGAGGGAACAACTTCTGATTGTTTTCATGTTTCTGCTGGTTTTAGTCCTGGCAGGAATGTGGGGTGTTCAGCATCTTAACCGTCAGGAAAAAATGCTTCTGCAACAACTTAACAAGCTGGAACTTCAAATCAAGCAAATACGTTCTCTTTCCAGTGAATGGGAACAAGTACGGCGTACTCCAACCGCTCCTGTCATGCCCCAGGCCTTGAGCTCTTTTGTAGAAAACATTGCTCGTTCCCTTGAAATTCAGGACAATTTACAACTCAATGTGTTGACAAATGTACAGGAAGGAACTGAGGGTGTAAAAGTAGGTTTAGACAGACTTAAACTGGATCATCTTTTGGCTATGCTGTATCAACTGGAAAATCATCGGCCTGTTTTACGTACTTCTCATTTAAGCATCAGTATAAGTCCCGGCAATCGACAGGTGCGTGCTTCGTTTCAGGTACAAAAGCAACAGGGAGGTTGAGTAAAGATGTGGTTCTTAAAACGTTTCGCATTATTTCTAATTGGATTAGTGCTGATTTTGGTTCTCGCTTTTTGGGGATTTAAACATAATTTTCCTGGAAAATCAATTGCAAATGCGGTTCAGGTTCGTTTAAGCACACAAACTGGAATTCCCTTTGAAATAGAAGCTTTTGAGTTGGGGTGGCTAAAAGTCAGCACCCCTGAAATTGCACTGCGCACACCAAAATGGCTGGTGAGGACACCGGATATACGACTGCTCATTCTAGAAAATGTAGAGGCGCCTTTTACCCCGATATTCATTTCCGGAAAAGCAAAAATACTTGGGCAGCTTCATGGAGGAACAATCGAGGCTTCCACTGACTTGCAGTCACAGAAAATACTCGATATCTCTCTTGCTGGAGTGCAGATTGAACAAGTCCCTCTAATAGCTGCAGTTCCGTACGCCTTTGTCTCAGGAAGTCTTTCGTTGTCAGCTCAGATTGAAAATTTTAACGCACTGCAGAAACAAAAAGCTCAGTTTCCCGAAGGTAATCTTCAGGGCAAGTTAAATGACTCACAAATCCGTATTTCTGGTGGAACAGCGCTTCTTGATCTGCAATTTCCGGAACTTACTTTTTCAGAAGTCCTGTTTGACCTGCAACTCGGACCCTTAATTGCCATTAAGAAGATTCAATTAAAGGGTTCTTTGGAAGGCACGATTGAAGGTACAATTCAGCTCGATGAGAAACGCCCGCAAATGTCATTAATTGATTTAAATTTCGAGCTCACTCCTTCTCCTGAATTCAAAAAGGAAATTAGCAACTTTTCCACAATACTGCGCTCATTTCAGTGCGGCGAGACAATTAAAATTAACTTGAAAGGAACGCTAAATCGTCTCAACTTTCCTACAAGAAATAAATGCTAATCGGATTGTCCTCATTTTTCTATAGTTTTCGGCCATTGAAAAGCAGGATTACCTGAACTAACACCACCTTGGTTGAGTTAGATTGAAAAAAATACTTGGACGCAAAAGGTTTTTGTCAGTTTAGTTCGTCAAGAAAAAATGTAGACCAAGTTCCTTTGTTTTTAAGCTCCACTTTACCTCTTGGTGTAAAGCTGCCTGCGCCTTCCAGATAATCTATTGTTTTTTCTGAGATGTGAATTTTTCCACTTTCGCCACTGCTCTCAAGCCTTGCGGCAATATTGACCGCGTCCCCCCAAATATCAAATGTGTTGCCGGCGGTTCCCGCGATTACCGGACCTGAATGAATACCGATCCGGAGTTCCCATCGGGGCTTTCCCAGAGCTTCATGCTGCATATTTATACCCTCCACAAACTTGAGCATGTCCACTGCCGCGGAACATACATCATGTGCATGCGATCCCTGCTGTGAGGGTAGTATTCCACAAACACACATATAACAGTCACCAACTGTTTTGACCTTACGTACGTTATGTTTTGACATAATCCGATCGAAACCACTGAAAAAAGTGTTAAGTGTGTCCAGAAGTTCTCCAGGTTCGCAGTTTTCTACCATATTGGTAAAACCGACAAAATCCGCAAAAAGTATACTCGACACCGAGTAGTATTGTCCCTGTAATTGACTGGTTTCTTCTTCTGTTTCCTCTTCCGGAACTGTTGTACCTAAGGAAATGGATTCATTTTCGAGCATGTGTACTACCTGATCTGAAAGCAGGCGCAGACCCTCGACCTGCTGATGATCAAGGTTTTTTGGTGTTGGATCAAAGACACAAAGGACACCCAGTGAAAAACCACGAGAACTGATCAACGGCGCACCGGCATAAAAGCGAAAGCCAAGATCAAAAGGCATGTTTTTCATGTTTTTAGTTCGTTCGTCTTCTAAAATATTTTCTATTATCAATGGCTTTCCAGGATTATCCAGGCTAAATTGACACACCGAAATTTCCCTCGGCACTTCCTTTAGCATTGTGCTCTCCAACATGTTAAAACCAAAATTGGCTTTACACTGCTGGACACTGGATCCCAGGATGTTGATAGCACTCTGGGTACAGCCGGTCAGGTAGGTCGCTACTTGTGTCATGGAATTGTAGCGACGTTCACCGCTCAGGTCGAGTTCCATAATTCCAAGACGTTTTACCTCAGCAAGCCGCTCCCCTTCATTCTCAGGGTTCTTAACAGGTACAATGCCGGCTTTAATCCCTTGCTTTCTAAGTAACAGAAGATATTGATTCTTTAAGAAATTTTTCATTTTGACTCCTTGTTTTAAACTTGAAAAACAATTATCGAACAGGAAAAGGTGTTTGCGTAAACTTCAACATATTTCTCATTGAGATGAATTGGCTATTTCACTTAACTATCTTAAACGGACACGTTAGCAGAATTATGTGTTTTTTAAAGCTGAAAAACTCACAACTTTTTACAGCAGATTATTGCAGTCCGATGACTTCAGCAAACTTTTGGAAGAGAAAGTAAATCTAGGGATGGGGAAGGATTTGTGGATACTGCTACTTTTTTTGAATCAACCATGTCGGCATAAGTGATCTCACGTAGCCAAGCCGACCGCTGGGATTAAACCCAAAACCACTCTAACTTAATAATTTTATTGAATTTAGGAAAAGCAAATAAATGCTCACGGGAGCGTTGGATACGCAAATCCCGATTTATTCTCTCAACAACAATGCTTGAAAAAGCATTGTTCTGCAGTTGGCTTAGTCTATGACGAAATCAACTCTAAGATTGAAAGAGAGGGCGTTGTTAAAATTTTTGCTATTTGGCATCATAAACAGGGATGTAGACCAATTAAAATCCGTTTTTTCACCAACTTTGTAATTGAAACCGAACCAGGGTTCTACGATCACTCCACCCTCTGAAATAGTTTTTGTTCCACTCTGTTTACCTCCGGCTCCACCGGCAGTAATACCCCAGTCAACATAAATATCGTCAAAAATGGTAAAATCATAACCAGCCACAAACCCTGCAGTAGTAAGAGTCCCTGTGTCATCCGGGGTACCCATCTGCCCAGTGAATGCGGTGCCTCCAATAAAAAACTTTTCTGTATTATAAACCACAAAGCGCCATCCGTAAAACATGGTTGTGAGTTGGGGTGCATACTTCAAAACAACACCTGTTTTGGATTTCTTAAAGTATGAATCGGCGTAGATATATTGGCCGGCTAAATTTGTCTTGGAAGTCTCATCTGTCGGTAATACTTCCTGAGTTTGAGCTGAAACCTGGATAGAAAAAAAGATAGATATCAGTAAAATTATTATATTTTTCATGTTTGATTCCTTCTTCTGTACTGATTGATCTTTGAGACTTTTTTGCTAGTCCCGCGTGAGATTCTAAGGTCTTATAAAAGGTAAAGCAAGTCTTTTATCCTCTGAAGCACTATACGATATATTATTTTCAAGCTAAAGTACAGTATATTAACAATATTTTCATCTATTTTTTTTAAAGTTGCAATAGTGAAGCCTAAATGAATATTTTGAAAAAATATTCTATAGTGCCTCCGGGCTTCAAAATAATTCTTCACGAAGTTGTTCAAGTCGTACACGTACTTGATTGTTTTCCGGCTCAAGTCTAAGGGATTCTTCCCATGCAGATTCTGCTAAATCAGTCTCTCCAAGCTGATAATAAACTATCCCAAGATTCCACCACGCTACTGTGTACATCGGATATTTTTTGGTGAGGCTCTCCAAAAAACTGCGTGCTTCTTCTCGTTTGCCAAGCTTGATAAGAACAGCACCAAGCCTCAAAAGTGCTTTATGATGTTCCGGTTTTAGGTGGAGAACCTCGCGATACAAAGTTTCAGCTTTTACGTAGTGTTTTAATTTTTCGTGAGCATAACCAAAATATAAATTAATATCAGAATGATTCGGAAATTTCTTTCGGAGTTTAGCCAGCAGTGAAAGTGCGCTTTCCGTATCCCGCTGAGCCAATTGTAACTGTGCCAGAAATAAAAAAGCTTCCGGAAGATCCGGTTCAAGTAAGGAGGCGTCTTCAAAAGCTTGCCGTGCTTCTGTCCATCGTCGGGCATAGTAATCTTCCCTACCGGCACGCATCAACTTTTCATAATTCGGTGCTTTTTCGGAAGCAGAGGAAATCAGCCAGGCCTCTAAATCCTTGACAAGAACGTGATATGGCTGCCAGCCGTCCGGACTCGGTTCTGCTACAAACGGATACATTCGTAGTCCTCTTTTAATGTAAGAAGTTCCTGCCTGAGGGGTTTTACCAATAGTAAGACCATAGAGGATCAATGCCAATCCGTTCCCAGGATTTATTTTGTTGGCAATGTTTGCCTGTTGTTTGGCAAACAAGGGTTCTCTGCGGAGGTAGTGTAAAAGTGAGAGCAAGGTGTGATGTTCTCCTTTCCCCGGATGCTCTTTCATAGCAGCCAAAATATTTGTTTCCGCAGAATTCAGAGAAGGAACATGGGCAGGACGCAGGACGCTGCTTTCTATAATGAATAAAACTGCTTTATAATATTGAATCGAAGCCGCCAAGGAAGGGTAACTCAATAACAACGTCTCCAACTCATCTTTATGTTCTTCCCATTCTATTGAATTAACGGCAGGAAAATGTTTCAGTCTCCACCGATAAAATCGCTGAATCCCCTCCCACGTATAACCTAGAGGAAAATGTGTGAGTTTACTGAATATTTTGTCACTCTCTTTAAGATCCTTTAAGAGAGATGCAATCAGTTTGTCAGGCGTAATCCACGAATGGATATTTTGTATTTTCTGCAGAGAGTTATTTTTACCAAAACTAGTGACATTCCAAGTAACGGAAAGTTGGTTGAGGACTTTCTGTATGGATAAATTGATAAGTCGGTTCGGTTTTAGTTGGGATATTTCTGAGTTTTTTAATTCAGAATAATTTGAATCGAGCAGGGCGGAGTTTCTGAGGCGCTGATTCCAGCGGCGCATCGTATCCGCAGAAATGACTGAAAATCTATCTGTGAGTTCCAACTGAAGGGAAAGTTCTTCTTGAAGAAAAAACCCAAGCCAATTTAATCCTCTCGAAGGATAGAGGACATTTACAGAAAGGATTCCTACAGAAGGGCGTGCTTGAAGAATAGGAGTTGAAATCAGTCCTCCGTATAACAAGCTGGTAAAAAACAGGGTAAGGAACTTGCGAAGAAGTTGAATTAACATTTTCTTCGCAATGATATGTGGAGCTTTAAAAACTGTGCAGAAAAAACTGGAGGATCCGAAACACAGTATCCACGTCATGCGTAATGTTGACTAGATCCTGGAGCTTCTGTATATGAATCCGCACTGGTTCCAAAAACGGACCCTTCAGTTTCGTCAACCTCAGCTACAATTACTTCAGCATCATCTTCTTCGGTTTCTTCTTCCTCGACTTCATCTTCCTCAGCAGCAACAACATCAATTTCTTCCTCCTCGACTTTCTGAATTGATGCTTCTACCTCTGCTTCAATTTCAACTGCTTCCCCTTCTTCCAACTGCTCGAACTTTTCAATCAAAGCAGATAGCCTTTCTTCCCAATCTACGTATCGATTTTCCAATTCATCGTTTCGTTCTTTAAGTTCCGTAATTTCCATACGTGACAATTCGATGGTTTCAATCGCAGAGTTGATTTTTTCTTCCAGTTGTTTTAGCAAATTGTTTGACATGTTAAATTTCCTTCAATAAATGGTTGACGCAATTTCCCCACGGAATTCGTTGTACGAATCCCTGATAAAACTTTCAGCACTGCCAAATGCAAGAGCCATACATTTTGGTAAGTACAATATAAAAGATGTAATTATTTATAAGGCGAGTATCTTTTGCTGGACTTTTCGGTTCTTGTTCATTTTCTCACCAAGAACCGGAAGTCTTTCAAGAATACGGTAAAAAATTTGTTCCGGACTCAATTCGGCTGCACTCAACTGTTCATCCGGAGAACCTTGTGAAATGAAACGATCCGGTACTCCTATCTGTAAAGTCGGCACACATATTTCATTTTCACTCAGTGTTTCCAGCACACCACTTCCGAAACCTCCGTGAATTGTGTTCTCTTCCAGGCTGACCAACAATTTGACTTTTCCCCCAAATTGAACAATTACTTCATCATCCAGAGGTTTGACAAATCGGGTATTAATGACAGCAGTAGAATATCCTCTCTTTTCCAGAAGCTCTGCCACATGTACCGCAACATCGACCATCAATCCAATCGCAAACAGGGCAACATCTTTTCCTTTTCGCAAAATATGTGCTTTGCCAAATTCAAGTGGTGCAATCTTTTTTTCATCTAGCTCATCTGTATTTCCTCTTGGGTAACGTATAGCCAACGGTCCGATTTCGTGATTATATGCAAGCTCCATCATAATGCGCAATTCCGCACCATTTCTGGGAACCATGATGGTCATGTTCGGAATCATGCGCAGGTAAGTCAGATCGAACACACCGTGATGAGTCGGACCGTCCGGACCAACAAATCCTGCACGGTCGAGCATGAAACGTACAGGCAACTTTTGAATTGCGACGTCGTGTATTATGTGATCCAGTGCACGCTGTAAAAATGTAGAGTAAATAGCAACAAATGGCTTGTTGCCAGTGGTAGCCAGTCCAGCGGAACACGTCACGGCATGTCCTTCAGCAATTCCTACATCAAGCACACGGTTAGGAAATTTTGGCTGCAGTTTGATGATTCCTGTTCCACTCAACATGGCAGCAGTTACAACCACAACACTTTCATCTTTTTCCATTAGTTCTCCAAGTTTTTCACCAAAAACCTGAGAAAAACTGATTGCACTGCCTGCTGATTTTTTCTTGAGGAATTTGCCATCAACCGGCTCAAATGGTGTGACGCCATGATATTTATAAGAATCTTCTTCGGCAAAAGCATAACCTTTGCCTTTTTGAGTGATGGCATGAATCACGATTGGACCGTCTAAATCCTTAACATGATCAATTAAATCCAGCAGTTCTGGCAGGTTATGTCCATCAACTGTTCCAAAATATCGCCAACCTAATTGTTCAAAAAGCATACTTGGCGGTGAAAAAAAGCTCTTTGCAGAATCGTGTAATTTCTGTAAAGTAGTTTTCAGACCAAGTCGTTCAGAAAAAGGCGCTTTCTCTACGAATTCAAGAGTTTCTTCACGGAAACTGTTGTAAAATCGGGAAGAGGCAAAACGTGTCATTAATTTTGAAATTGCTCCAATATTTGGATCAATGCTGATGCCGTTATCGTTATAGATTACAAGCATGTTCTTGTCAAGCGAACCATTGTGATTCAGAGCCTCAAACGCTAAACCTCCTGTCATTGCCCCATCACCTATGACTGCAATTACACGATGTTTTTTACTCTGAAGATCACGTCCTATGGCCATTCCGAGTGCAGCGGAAATTGAGGTGGAAGCATGTCCTGCACCAAAATGGTCGTAGCTGCTTTCGTCTCGAGAGAGAAATTTTTTGATCCCTCCTGCTTTGCCGAGCGAATCAAATTTTTCATTGCGGCCAGTCAGAATTTTGTAGGGGTAGGCCTGGTGACCAACGTCCCAGACAATGCGGTCTAAGCTAAAATCAAAATTCTTTAGCAAGGCAACTGTGATTTCTACAGTTCCCAGTGAAGAAGCAAGGTGTCCACCACGTTGACTGGTAACTTCAATGATTCTCTGCCGGCATTCTTCCGCCAGTTGGGTCAACTCTTTTAAATTTAAGTTTTGAATCTCTTTGGGTTGTGAGATACTAGCCAATATTGATTTCATACTTGAATCTTGATTCCCCTTCTATTCATGGGATATAAATTATTAATCCATACAGACCTTCAGCTTTATACTTAGTTCAAGCAAAACGCTTGATCCAGCAAGTTTTCAGCTTGAAGATCAAAAAATTATTAACGGTACTAATTATATCTTGGAGATGTTCTTATGTCCACTAATACACTTGAACAATTAAAACATGCCCAATCCTTATTGCAAGCTGAGAGGAAACCAGTTTCTCAAATTCAAGGTGCGCTTAAGCAAGCAAAAGAAATCATTCAATTTGTGCATGTTGCACTGAGCAAAGAAAATCGCTGGGTTTTTCAAGCCGGTGAACCAGAAAGCATTGTTTCCATGCTTGCGGAAATAAATATGACCAACAAAGAGCTTTATGATAAATGCCGCAGTCCCGAGCATTTCAACAGAGAGGCTGATCGTTTTCTGAAAATGAAACATCAAATAAAGCGTCAATCTGATTGCATCCACCTCAGTCTGGATCAAGGATTTTATGGCACAGAACCCCTTGGATTTTCTGCAGGAAAAGCAATCGAATTATCCCTTAAAAAAATTGGAAGCATCCGTAACGGACTCCAGCAGGGGAAATGGGTATCATTGCCAATTGACGCACCCGTTGATGAATCCACAAAAACCGAAGTTGAGAAACTCTTTTCAGAGGCCGCACCACTAGCAGAAACACTCCTTAACAATAATAACATCAGCGCCTTTGATCCGCCAATGACTATCGAAGAAGTTCAAGATGTTTACAAGTACTTCCAAAGCGTCAGCCGAATTCAGGATTTGGAGAAACAAGCTATGAAAGCCGCTCTTGCGAAAAAATCGGCGGTTGAAACTTCTTCTGCGGATGAAATTCTGGAAAAACTTTCCAGATTTGAAAGAAATCTTAAAAATGTAAAAATGCCAACCTCAAACATCATTCCAGACTGGGGTCTGTATTTGTACGAAATGTCACGTACAGACATGCTTCTGCGCATGTATCTGCTGCGTATTCCTTTTGAACCTTTAGGGTTTCTCAAAAAACATTTAAATAAACTCGCGGAACAAAAAGAATGTAACGGAATGGAAAAAAGTATTGCTGAGTTTCACGATCATGCTACACGGGAGTTGGAGCATCTGCAACTTTTTATTGAGACGTTTGGAGCAGTTGACGAAACTTTCCGGGAAGTGACGGGCATTCTCCAAAACCTTTCAATCTCCTTTGGAAAAATTTATCACAATGCCTCTTCACAAACAATCACCAGCCCTTTTCTTTTAAAAGTGCTTGGTTTAATCAAAGGAATGCTGGAAAAAGGTGTCCGAGTTGCTGACTCACAGACCCAAAAATTAAACAATTTGCAGCAAAGCGTAAAAGATGTTGAACTGTTTGATGCACCAATAACCGAAGGAATGTTATATGCGCTGGAGTTACTAAAGCAGGGGAAAAACGAAATGCGTCAATATTGCGAGCAAATCAAAGGGTTTTTGGAAACACTTTCAAATGCATCTGAATGGAACCCGAAGCAGACTTATAAATTCTTGCAGAAAGCTTATGATGAAAATGCGAGTTTAACCTCAGCATCAATGATATTTGGAAGTGTAACCAAAACATGTGTATTGTTGAAGAGTTCAATCAAGGAAGTCGAATCAGTCTGGCTTGAACTAGCTAAGTTGCGTGAACAAAAACTTGACTCTGCGGCCCTGTACGAGCAAACAAAAGCGCTACTTGGAAATGATGCGGGTTTTTCTGCAAAGAGCTTACAGAAAAGTGCGAAGCAAGTTGAGGAGTTGAACTGGATCATGGATGAAATGTTTGGACAAGGAGCAAAAGAAGAACAGCGTTTTGTCGAAGAACTCCGCAAAGAGTTAAAACCAATTGCTGGCAGAATTCTAGCCCAGAAAATGAAAGATGCTGCCAGGAAAGTGGAGCTGACAAGTGTTGCAGAAAAAACAGAACAGGTTCCAATTGCAATAAAAACCAAAGTTAGAAAAACGAAAAAATCTGACAAATCTGCTCAGTCTTCCAGTAGTCACAAAAAAACAAGTTACGATCCTTTTCCGTCATTTGAAATGGTTGCACTGACAAAAGTCTGCAAAGAAATGACATCATCTGAGGGAAAAATGATATATCAGGTGTTGACAAACACGCACACTTTTTTCACCCTGTTGAATAAAATGGAAAGTTCCTTCAAACCAGGCGTAGGCCTTGAAAATGAGCTCGAACAAGATTTAGCTAAAAGTAAAACAACACACGAATTCCTGAAAAATTTTGCGAAGTTAAAATTTTTACCACACGGCTATTACAGTAATAACAATTCTCCTTTTGATTACAACGAAGCCAAGCGTCGTTTCGATGTGCCCCCAGGCATCGAAAAACAACTTAAACTCAGCGCAAGCTCCACCGGTTCACCACTGGAAGTTTACCGTCGTTTGATTAGAGTGCTGCTAGGTTTTGATGACCCAAAAACACTCACCACAATTATGCCCATGCAAATCTTATCTATTTTGGAGGAAGATTTTATGCTCAAATCTCAAGATCGAAGAACTGTTGAGGAGGGTCTGCAAAAAACGTGAATTTCAAATAAGTAGTGAACGTTTCTTTATAGATTTTTCTAATAATAGATCAACCATCACTATAGCTGCCCCTTCTTCATATTTACTTCATATTTTCCTGTTAAACTTGTCCTCATCAACAAAATTTTTTAATTTATTGCAACCATTCATTCAAATATTATGAGTCCTTTTCATTACTTAAAACAAGAACTTTCCCACCGCTTCGGAAGAAGCATGGTAACCCTGGTAAGTATTGCGCTGGTAGTTTTTATGGCCGTGACATTGACTGCCATCAGTCGAGCTTCCACAGACGCACTGCGGCTTCCACTGGAAAACGTGGGGGCTGATATTGTGGTGCAGCTTTCCGGTGACATTCCACAAAAACTGGAAGGACTGGTTTTTCCGCATCCAACTGCACAACTTCCTGCAGAAATTGTCAATAATATTAAAAATCTTTCCGGAGTAATACAGACTACCGGAGCCGTATTTTTATGGTATTTGTCACCAAATAAATTTCAGTCTCTTTTGGGTCTCGACTCCAAAGGCACTTCCGGGATCCCCGGATTAAACTCGCAGCTAATTAGTGGAAAACCGCTTGATCCGGGAACCATTCCGGTTGAAGCTCTGGTGGATGCCGATTTTGCCGGCAAAAATAAAATGAAAGTTGGTGACAAAGTCGAACTCCAGGGACAGAGCTACCGAATTTCAGGAACAGTCGATACACCAAAATCCGGAAACATTATGCGGGCGGATATTTATTTACCTCTTGCTGAAGCGCAACTTCTAGCCAGCAAGGCCCCATGGATTAGAGAACTTTATCCGTTTACACCTTCTGATGTAAATTTGCTTTTCCTGGAAGTTGATCAGCGTGAACTTAGTGCTGTATCAAGTGCTGTTGAGAAACTGTTGGGGGATAAAGCTATTGTTTCCAGCGAAATTTCGATACAAAAAGAGTTGGAGGATTTGATGTTTCTTTCTGATCAAATGAGTCTTATCTTCACAGCTGTTGTTGCACTGCTTGCCTTGGCACTTTTAGCAAGAAGCACAGCTACAGCTATTGGAGAACGTCGACGAGATTTAGCAATTTTACAGGCAGTCGGCTGGACACGCCCACGCATCATTTCTCAACTTTCTCTGGAAACTGCAGTTTTGTCAGGAGTGGGTGGTTTGTTAGGACTTTTATTGGCCTGGATTGGGATTAGTGTGATTGGCAATGTAGAATTAGCAATGGAACTCTCGTGGGAAATCAGCCCCAGTCCGCATTTTTTACCTGAAACCGACATTGACCGAACCAGAATGTTAGTTGCACCGATTCAGATACCTTTGTTTACTGCTGGCTTGGCCTTGACTTTAGGGGTTATTGCTGCTGTTACCAGTGCAATTCTCGCTGGTTTAAAAATGGTAAGACCTAATCCATGGCGTTGGCTGGCCGAGGAATAATCAAACTACCGTTAAGTTCGCAGAGAAAAGCTAAGACAATTGCGAAGTTAGCGGTAAAAAAACAATTTTATAACAATCTTAGCTATTCTCGCTGCTCTTTGCAATTGCACATTTAGATTGTATTTCTCCTGTTTTTTGACAGGGATTATTTTGAACAAGCTTTGAAAATCAACTTTCCAACTCCTGCTCACTCAAAAAGTTGTTATAGAACTCAGCCGATGCGTTTAAATTGTGTCTTGAACTAAATTCAGGACGTACCTCTCCCTTTGTTTTGACATCTCTCTTCTCAAATTTACGATCGTATGCCCCAATAAAAAGCTATGTCT
>ENA-ORDI01001508-ORDI01001508.1-marine-metagenome-genome-assembly--contig:-NODE-1508-length-12598-cov-6.225861_pt1 | contig 12598 bp, 15 predicted proteins | sample MGYA00248628_ERZ508525 | MGnify/ENA primary metagenome ERZ508525 (study PRJEB26195, sample SAMN05422138) | marine metagenome | isolation source: East of Porto Seguro, South Atlantic Ocean | place...
TCATGTAACCATTACCATCTATGATATGCTTGGTAGACAGGTTAAAACTTTAATTAATCAAACTCAAGATGCTGGTTATATATCTGTGATTTGGGATGCCACCAATGCTAACGGTAGACCATTGAGTGCTGGGATTTACCTATATCAGATACAGGCTGGTGAATACATGCAGACCAAGAAGATGGTGCTTTTGAAATAACCCCCACAAAAAGGGATAGGATTTAATCGAGGATAATAAGATGAAAACTGAAATGGGTGAATACATAGTAGGTGCTTACTTAAAGATTATTAAAAAATGTGATTTTGTTGATTATAATGTAAGACCACCAACTGGAGGGCTTGAAGGATTACAAGAACTTGATGTTGTAGGATTAGTTTTAAAACTAAAACGGCCTATTTATGTGAAGTAACTACTCACATAAGAGGTGTGCTTTATAAGGATAATAAAACGACAATTGAACGAATCCGAAAAAAATATGATGGGCAAAAAAGATACAGCAGAAAGCACCTTAAGGATTTCGATAAGGTACACTATATGTTTTGGTCACCTGTTGTACCTGAAGGATATTTAACGAAAAAACTTAAGAGATTCAGGAAGTTGGAATGCATATACAATGAGAAATATACTGAGTGTATAAACGAACTACGTCAGAAAGCTAAAAAGATGACCAATGATGTAGGAAATCCGTTTTTCCGTATCTTACAGATTTTAGAGCATTTAAGATAACCCCCACCCAAAGGGATAGGATTTAAGCAAAAGCCCCGCCCAGTACCGGGGTTTTTTTGTTCGTGGGAGTGGTCGTAGATTTTAATATGGAAAAAATAATAGTGTTATCATTATTGATTTTTTCTGCAAATTTGTTTGGACAAAATGTGCAGCCCGAAAAAACGGTTGCGTATAGTTTCATTATTCAGGATACCCCATCTCATCTTTTTACTATGAGACAATTCAACCAGAGCTATTTGTCTACCTACAGATTATTGGCTAGAGGACTGAACTCTGTAACAAAAAAAAGATACATTTCAGATTTAATTCAAATAGGATTACACTCATTTTTCTTTATGCCGCTGACGCATGAGGAAGGGCATAGGTCTATATTGACTGTTAATTATGTAGGTTCAATTTCTCAGCCATTCTTTAATGAGAGCGGAGCGGCTTACGTAAAGGGGGTAACTGACCAGACATTAATGGATTTAAGAGACAATGATTTGCCTACTTATATTAGATTACACACTGGAGGTCTGGAATCGGATTATATGCTCACCAAACACGTGGAGTCTATTGGAAGTTTTGATTTAGATGATTTTAATCACTACAAATGGGAATATTGGTTAAGGAAGGGAGCAATTCTACAATACTTCATTTTGGGTATATTTGAATTTGAAATTGATATAAAAGAAGAGTCAAATGAGTTGGAGAGAGATATCGTTGGTTTTGATACTTATGGTGCTGTGAGGCATCTATTTAGACCGACAATGAATTTTTACCGGTATACACGGCATGAGGATTTAACAGTTGAAGAGAAAAAATATGTAAATAGATTAGGGTATCGTTCATTGCTGAATTTGTTAAATCCATTAATGTTAGGAAAAGGCGGTTTCAAACTAAACGAAAAAACAACTATGAACGTTGGTTTGGGCTATATGATGTCGCCATTTGGTGATTTTATTGATGAAAATATTTGGTTAAAAAGCGGACTATTTAATTTTTTATTCTACGCACGGCAATTTCAAAATAAAGAAAATTGGTTTCATGGAATTGGGATTAGTCTGGTAGATTATCAATTATCAAAAAAATTAATCGTGAGTGTAACGAGTCATTATTGGCAACAGCCAATTAACTATGATTTTCATACATCCGAATCATTTACGGGTGGTGCAGTAGATGCAAATTTGAAATACTTTTTCTTTAATAATCAGAATGATTGGTTGAATGGCTTTTCAGTTGACTTTGGACTAGTATATAAAACTGAAGGCTTTCTACCTGAAGAGTTATATCTTGATGAGCATTTTGGATTTAGATTTGGAACAACAATAAAATTAGATTGAAGATTCTCAAGTCTCCCGCCCGGCGGGGTTTTTGTTTATAGACATTTAGGACTGGTGGGGTACGCCAAGGGCAACCTAAGTAGGGTATTAATATACTGCGTAAATTTTTTCCTGTAAAAAGGAGTCATCGAAATAACAGAAGATGAAAAATGAAGTTTCTCAATATTGATAAACAATTTATTAAAGGATTAATAACTGGAATCGTATTGCTGATTGTATTAGCCATGCTTATTGGCGATGTTAGTTGTAATATAGATTTTAATATTGGCCGTACCGCCAGAATATCATGGCACGGGCAGAAGTAAAGTTTCCGGTAATAAAGAACGGAAAAAACCCCAATTATCTAAGGGGTTATTTATTAATATGGGCTTCAAGTTTGTGTGTTGACCGGAAAACAAAACAGAAGCGTTGTGCTTTCTTTCAGTATCCGTAAGTCATTTACTTTGCCTAAATTTTCATCCATTCAAATTGATGGGGAAGATCATGATCCATGCTGTTATCCTGTTTTGGGGAGGACGCTTGCTGAAGTCACCGATGTTACTGATCGCAACCAGCAGTCAGGCGAACATTGGGGGTGTGGGTTGTTAGTGCACCGATTGTGGCCACCGTTTACCAAAAATCACTTGCCCCGTTGAGACTGTTGATGGGCGTGATGGGTAATGTGATCGGCGTCTATGTTGTATTACTCAATGGATGGATTTTATCAATAATAGGAAGTTTGTATTTTTAATCAAAGAAAATGGAAGAACATTTGAATCAAACCGGGAAAACTATTAGCTATGATGACACAGCTATTGTTATTGGGATTCCATTTGATGATCACTCATCGTTTCTCAAAGGTGCGTCAAAGGGCCCAAAAGCAATTAGAAATGCATTATACAGCGAATCCACTAACTTGGCAACGGAAAGCGGACTTGACCTTGGTTCTAATGATAAATGGCAGGATATGGGCGATATTGAGGTTACAGATACTGCTACAGCATTTGACCAGATTGAGAGCCACTTTAATGGATTACGGAAACGGGGATTGCGCATTGTTACACTGGGTGGAGATCATTCCATCACATTACCAATTGTCAGATCTTACAGTCGTTCCCTTGAAAAACTGGATATACTACAATTGGATGCCCATCCGGACCTGTATGATGAGCTGGATGGGAATAGAGAGTCTCACGGGTGTCCTTTCGCACGAATTATGGAAGAAGATTTAGTAGATCGCCTTGTTCAGGTAGGTATCCGTACCATGAACCCCCATCAGCAGAAACAATCTGACCGTTTCCGCACAGAGATCATACCCATGAAATCGTGGCATAGTGATATGAATTTTGAATTTAATAATCCGGTTTACCTTTCCATAGATATGGATTGTCTTGACCCCGCTTTTGCCCCAGGCATTTCCCATTATGAACCGGGCGGTTTCACACCCCGGGATGTGATCACCATGATTCAGGAAGTGAAAGGACCTATAGTTGGCGCAGATATTGTAGAATTGAACCCGGATCGGGATCGCCATGGAATGACCGCGTCTATAGGAGCTAAATTTCTGAAAGAAATTCTGGATCGCTTGATTAATGGATAACTGATCTTGTCATTGTCATGAGTAAAGCAGTATCAGGATTCAGTTCCATTAAAAATTCCCTGGAGATAACACGAACAGTAGAATACAGGAATTTCTTTCAATCGATTAATTCAAAAAACACATGTAAAACCAGCGCACTGGGAATGGGCGGACAAAAGAGCGGCATGACCAATGAGGTTGGTAAATTTCCAGAGATCTGTAATGAAAGCATTCAAGCTCAACTTACTGATCTACAGCAGGAAATCCCGCTGGAACTATTCCGAACTGGATATGTGTTGCAAAGTCCCAGGCAAAGAATAACGGGTTATTTAAATTGCAATACAATAGCTAGACTTAAAGCAAAATTATTTCTTTTACTGTTTTTTGGCATTATTTGTTTGTTTTCATGCCAAAAACCAGGGTTGCCTTTACCGCCAACTGCTGCAAGTAGCCGATATCCCAATGTAACTGAGACCGATCGTGGACTGGCCATCGTATGGTTTGAACCAGTTCAGGAAGGCCACGCCCTTAAATGGTCAGAGTTTAATGGCCGGATGTGGTCGAATCCTGTAATTATTACATCCGGAAAAGATTATTTTATAAATTGGGCCGACTTTCCTTCAGTTTTTTATAATGGGAATAGCCATTTTGTGGTTCACTGGCTGGAAAAGAATGGTAGCGGTCCCTATGATTATGATGTAAAAGTAGTCCAGTCTCATGATAGGGGAAGATCTTGGTCTGCCCCAATTATTCCCCATCGAGACGAAAAAAAGGGCGAACATGGTTTTGTATCATTTTTTAAAGTTAACGATAATGAAATAGGGTTGGTCTGGCTTGATGGCAGAAATATGTTAGCAGAGGGTCATGAGGTCGGGTATGGCCAAATGACCCTGTATTCTACCACTCTGGATAAAGATGGAGGTCTTGGTAAGGAAATTCTTTTGGATGACCGCGTATGTGAATGTTGCCCAACTTCAGCAATAGAAATTGGAAATGAGATACTAGTAGCTTATCGCGATCGATCATTGAGTGAGATCAGAAATATAAATCTGGTGCGTTGGGATGGTGGTGCGTGGAAAAAACCGCAGCCACTTCATGACGACAATTGGAAAATTGCCGGGTGTCCAGTTAATGGTCCGAAACTCGCGGTTCAGGGAAACAATGTTGCCTCAGTCTGGTACACATCGCCCCATGAGCAGTCAAGTATATACATTTCCATCTCAAACGATGGTGGTGATAATTTTAATGCTCCGGTAAGGCTTGATAGCGGTAAGCCTATAGGGCGGGTAGACTGTATATGGCTGGACAGAGATAGAGTACTAGTAAGTTGGATGGAAATGGGCGCAGAGAGTACCAATGTAATGTTTTCTACAGTTAGTTCAGCCGGCCAAAAGAGTCGTTCAATGATTGCAACTCAGATTTCCCCCGGGCGAGCAAGTGGACATCCGGTCATTAGCCGTTATCGCCAGCATATTTTCCTGGCCTGGACAGAGGTGGGAGAGGTGGATGAAATTCGATCAAAATGGATTCAGGTTAATTAATCCGTAATATGAGTTAAAAAATACTGCCTTTTGAGGTGCAGTTAAGGTTCACTAAACTTTTTGTCATTACCCGACCTAGCGGCGTTTTTTGTTTATGGATCTGGGAGTTTGATATGATATGAGTGTAAAAACAAAACCATCTCTCGAAAATCTTGTTGAAAGCGGAGTGCTTGGTGTGGAATCCCTCCATCCCGGTGGTATGACCACGACAAAAGAATTAGCAGAATTGTGCCGTGTAAGTGAAAATAAACTATTGCTGGATGTCGCTTCCGGCACGGGAGAAAGCACTTGTTTCTTAGTAGGGGAATTTGGTTGCACTGCAATGGGAATTGATGCTTCTGAAATTATGGTCAAACAAGCAAAAGAAAAAGCAGCGAATAATGGGTATCATATTGACTATCAGATAGGAGATGCCCATGATCTACCATTTGATGATAATTACTTCGATGTAGTTATATCCGAGTGTACAACATGTGCATTGGATAAGGAACGGGCTATCGCTGAAATGGTTCGGGTGACCAAATCCGGCGGCTATGTTGGTATCCACGATATCTGTTGGAAATCTAGCACACCGGAAAAATTAAAAGTTAGACTTGAGGAAATAGAAGGTGAAAGACCGGAGACATTAGAAGGGTGGGTAATGTTATTTCAACAGGCCGGTCTCGTGGAATGTGAGGGCATTGACTGCTCTGAACTGATCCCCACATGGATAAAATTATCTAAGCGGGACTTGGGTTTGAAAGGTCAGTGGAATATCGGTAAAACCGCGGTTAAAAACTGGGGCCTGAAAGGATTGATGACTATTCTGGCATCGCAGCGTATCTTTACCAGCCGCCACACCGGTTATGGTATCATTGTCGGCCACAAGTCTTGAGGACAGCGGAGACAATAGCGTACCGTAATATCTGCTCGGAGGCAGTTTTTATTTATAGAACACCCGCATAATGTTGTGTTCGTCAGTAAATTACCGGGAATATTTTCCCATCAGTTCTGCTGTGGCTAGTGTATGATCCACCATTGCTTTTTCAACTTCGGCCCAGGTTGCCTTAGGAGGCAGCGAGAGGGATTCCACATCCAGAGCATATAAACGAAAGTAATACCGATGATCCCCGTGGCCCGCGGGCGGGCAGGGGCCGAAGTAGCCAACCCGACTGAAAGAGTCCACCCCCCAGCAGGCACCCTGTAAAGCACCATTATCGAGTGTCTTTGTTTTGGGAACGCCCTTACCAAGTTCTGTAGTATCGGCTGGGAGATCATATAGAACCCAGTGCACCCAGGTCCCTGGCGGTGCATCGGGATCGAGGCAGGACAGGGCAAAACTTCTGCTACCTTCCGGTACGCTGGACCATTGCAGTTGGGGTGATAAATCTTCCCCTTCGCAGGTATACTGGGTGGGAATGCGATCGCCCTGCTGAAACGCAGGACTAGTCAATGTAAATTTCATGGTTTTCACTCCTTTTTTAGCTGGTTGTGATTCAGTTATACCGCTCAGCAGTATAAACAGTAACATTAGTTTTATAAAGGAAAGGATTCCGTTGGGAAATTTGCTCATCTCTGTTCTGCAATATATGAACTATTGATTATTTATTGTTTTGTAAACCGAAATGTAATGTTTGTTCATTTTTATTCCCTGAATTGTTTTATTTATATAGTTAATGCCCGGGTTTTTTTGTTTATAGACATTTAGGGCTTGTGGGGTGTAAAATTGGTTATATGAAGCGCTTCCTACCACTATTAATCCTCACTAGCTTTTTGTTTGGGCAAGATATTATCCAGATTAAAACTGGGACATCTTTTGGTGAATGTTTTGGATACTGTCTTTCCGAATTAAATATAATTGGCTCAGAAGCTGATTATTATTTAAATAGCTGGATTGAGGATGATTCTGTATACCAACCGGTTGAAATCAGTGATGTTATTGATTCCTCTATTTTGGAAAATCTGAATACCTTTCTCGATTTTGAATTATTTATGAATTTGGATAGTATCATTGGTTGCCCAGATTGTGCTGATGGTGGGGCAGAATGGTTTGAGATTGCGACAAATGATACTATAAAAAGGGTTACAATTGAATATGGTGACTCACTGGATGGTTTAAATAATTATATTGATTTGCTTCGTTCGGTTCGATATAGTTTTCAAGAAATTCAAGCATGCTACTACATTCCGCACATTGGACCTTGTGATGCAGCATTTCTCCGATATTATTACGACCATGAAGAGAACGAGTGTTCGGAATTTATTTGGGGAGGCTGCGGTGGATTAGTTCCATTTGTATCTTTGGAAGATTGTGAATCAAGTTGTAATGAAAGTGTCCAGGTTTCTTCAAATCAAACCCTCGATTATCCTGTTATTTTTAAATTGAACAATTGTTATCCGAACCCCTTCAACCCAGTAACCACACTTCGTTATGATTTACCAGAAAACGGTCTGGTTAATATTACTATTTATGATATGTTAGGTAGACAGGTAAAAACCTTGGTCAACCAAACCCAAGATGCTGGCTATAGGTCAGTCATCTGGAATGCTACCAACGATTATGGCAAACCAGTCAGTGCTGGTATCTATCTATACCAGATTCAAGCTGGGGAATACATTCAGACCAAGAAGATGGTACTATTGAAATAGATAATTTAATTAGGTAAACATTAAGCCCCGCCTATTAGCGAGGTTTTTTGTTTATAGGTGCGGTGGTATATTAATGGTACAAAGGAGTCAAATATTATGACAGAAATTATTATAAACCAGTCCGTAGCGATTCTATGTGATGGTAATAATATTGAACGAAGCATCCATGAAATGTCCAAATCGACCAAAGCCATGATTAACTTTGATCAATTAATACCTAAACTTTTAAATGGCAGAGGATTAAACAGGCTAATTTATTTTCGTGAGGGTAAATCCATTTCCGAAAAATTTGCTGAACGATTGCATGAAAATTATTATGGATCTGTAGTGCCATGTCATAAATCAGCCGATATACCGCTCTCTATTAAAGCAACTCAATTAGCTTCTAAAGTAGATACAATCATTATAATGTCAGGTGATTCCGATTTTGTTGAGTTAGTTACTCACCTAAAAGCAGAAGGTGTTAGAGTTGAAATTGCTTCCGTAAAACAAACTACAGCTAAAATACTAGTGGATGAGTCTGATCATTATCATGAAATTACTAGCGATGATTGGTTTGTATATAAAGGATCCAAGAGATCATCATATAAGAAGAAGTAAAATAATTATTAAGATTCCTAAAACATAATCTATCGCCCCGCCAAGTAGCGGGGTTTTTTGTTTGTCGGTGATGGTGGTAGATTTATAAATGTAACACATTTGTTGGTGTACGTTTAACCACCAAATTTTGACCCTACCGGGGGGCGATGAGTTTGTATTGGAATCAGCAATAAATTCTTTAAGTTGGAATTTTCATTTTTTTTCATGTGGGTATCGATTCCATAGACAATATCTTCCAAATTGTCAAATCTTTTTGAAGTGCTAAACAGATGATCCCAAAAGGAAAAGATATTACCGTAATTGCTATCTGTGTAAGGTAAAACATAATGATGATGGATTTTATGGAAATGGGGAGTAATAAAAACCAACCCTAATATTTTATCTATTTTATTCGGCATTTGAATATTGGCGTGTGTCATGTGACCAAAAAACGCTGAAAGTGTTTGGTATAACATAACAATACCAAAGGGTACTCCTGTTATAAGAACAGCTAATGTAGTAAAAATCAATCTGAATACACTTTCTCCTGGGTGATGACGTAACCCGCTTGTCACATCAACATATGGATCTGTATGATGAATGAGGTGAAATTTCCACATCCATTTTACCTTATGCTGAATATAGTGAATCAGCCAGGATCCGATGAGGTCCATTAATAATAATCCAAGCAATATGTATAACCAAAATGGCATAGTAAAAATATTTAACAGGCCAGAACTATTGCTTGAATTGAAGATTGCGGCATTATAAATCAGGATGGCACCTAATAGATTAATAATCATAGTAGTGACGTTAAAAAAAATGTTTAAAAAGGCATGCTTGGTTTTGCCATAATTAAATTTAAATAGTGGATTCCATGCTTCCAGTAAAAGGAAAAATGTCAGTCCTGATACCAGTATTATTCCACGAGCATCATCACTAATTGTTGCAAAATATTGAATCAATTCCTGCATAAATTTTTGCTATTTAATTTTTAATCCATTGGGAGCTAATAATTGAACTTTTTAGTTTATCCATCATCCACTAGAACAGAAGTTGCATTAGAATTTAATAGGTGGAAGGGTTTTTTGCTTATAGACATTTAGGACTGGTGGGTAAATCAGGAGCGACCCTTGAAGTGTAATTATATCCCCTGTAAATTTTCCCTGTAAAAACATTTATCAAAATAACAAAGGAGTCACAATGAATCGTCTATTAATTGCTAATATTGTATTAACCGTTATACTATTTGGAACTTTTATTGTTCGTTCAGGCATTATAATTGATAAGGTAGATGGTTTAGAGGGGAATATAAAAGAGACAGCTTGCCACTGTATAAAAAAATAAAGTCTGAAATCCAATTAAGCTCCGCCCGCTTTTCCAGTATCTGCCTGTTTACACTACCATTACGACAGGCAGATGGATCTGGGTTTTTTGTGGGCCTATGGGCAAATAGTCGAGAACTGATCGGAATGAAGAAATATTTATGTACTGCTATTGTTTGTGTTCTTTTGTTTCAACCCCAGTTCACGGATAATTCAGGTTATTTACTAGGGCAGGGTAAAGCTGGTGTTGCCGATCGGCCTAATATTATCTTTATCATGACCGATGATCATACAAAGCAGGCCATGAGTTGCTATGGAAGTCAGATCAACCAAACACCGCATATTGACCGGATTGCCAGGGAGGGAATACGTTTTGAAAACAGCTTCGTCACCAATTCTATCTGTGCGCCGAGCCGGGCGGTGGCCTTAACCGGTAAATATAGTCATATTAACGGCTTGAAAGATAATCGTGACCGGTTCAACGGCGATCAAATGACTTTTCCCAAACTGCTGCAAAAAGCAGGGTACCAGACCGCCCTGGTTGGTAAATGGCACTTAAAAACTACACCCCAGGGTTTCGATACCTGGAAAATTTTGCCGGGGCAGGGTAACTATTATAATCCGCGGTTTATTACTAAAAATGATACAATGAGATATGAAGGATATGTTACTACCCTGATCACAGATTTTGCCATCGAGGCATTGAAGAACTTTGATCAGGAAAAACCATTTTGTCTATTATATTTTCATAAAGCCCCGCACCGCAACTGGATGCCGGACAGCAAACATTTAACCATGTACGACGGTGTTGATATTCCAATGCCCGAAACATTCTTTGATGATTATCAGACACGTTCTGATGCTGCGCGGCAGCAGGATATGGAAGTGATCAATTTATATAATTCAACCGATATGAAGATTCATTCTAATGGTAAAGAAGAGGAATATTCGGGGGGAAATGAAAAATTCAGAATAAATGCCTCAGAAAATTGGCGTAGTCTTTATAATTCTTTGACAGATGAACAGAGAAAAGCGTGGGATACGGCCTATGAACCGAAAAATAGAGCTTTTCTGGAGGCGAATTTGTCCGGCGTTGAACTGGCCAAATGGAAATACCAACGCTATATAAAGGACTATCTGCGTTGTGTGGCATCGGTAGATGATAATATCGGTCGACTCCTTGATTATCTGGATGAACACGGATTGACGGAAAACACAGTGGTCATTTACACATCTGACCAGGGTTTCTACCTCGGCGAACACGGCTGGTATGATAAACGCTTTATGTATGAAGAATCATTAGGTATGCCTTTAATCATTCGCTACCCGCAAGAGATATCCGCAGGGCGGACATTGGATGAGATGGTCTTAAATCTTGATTTTTGTCCGACCATACTTGATTATGCAGAAGTTGAGGTTCCTGCGGAGATCCAGGGTGAATCTCTGCGGCCTTTGCTCAGGGGCGACCCCCCCCCGCAGTGGCGACAAATGATTTATTATCATTATTACGAGTATCCTCACGGCTGGCATGATGTCAAAAGACATTACGGCATTCGCACCAGGAATTTTAAACTGATTCACTTTTATGACGATATAGATGCCAAGGAGTTATATGATCTTCAACAGGATCCCCACGAATTAAATAATGTATACGGCCGGGCGCAATTCAACGGCATTCAGAATGAATTGGAAACACAGCTAAAAGAATTAAAAAAATACTATAAGGATTTTGAATAACTATCCAGTGCACTGTATAAGATATAATATCAATTATGGACAAGAAAAAATCAGTTGATCAATACATCGTAAAAAAAGATAAGTGGCAAAACGAACTCAAAGTACTTCGTAGACTTTTAAACTCTACAGAATTGGAAGAAACAGTAAAATGGGGCAGCCCCTGTTATACTATAAAAGGGAAAAATGTAGTTTCAATAGGAGCATTTAAAGAATTTGTTGCCCTCTGGTTTTTTCAAGGCGCCCTGTTAAAAGATAAGGATAAATTGTTAATTAATGCCCAAGAAGGGACCACAAAAGCACTCCGGCAGTGGCGATTCTTTTCTGTAGATGAAATTCATCCGCAGCGGGTGCAAAAGTATGTCCTAGAGGCGATTGAGAATCAGAAACTGGGTAAGGAGATTTTGCCGCTCCGCAAAAAAAGCCTGGTCATCCCATCGGATCTATCTGAGACCTTGCGGAAAAACAATAAGCTGAAAAAATGCTTCGATCAATTCACAACAGGAAAGCAGCGTGAATTCGCTGATTTTATTGCCAGTGCCAAGCAGATCCAAACCAGGGAAAAACGACTCCAGAAGATCATCCCCATGATTTTAAACAACGAAGGATTGAATGATCGGTATAGAAAATGAGTTTTCATTGCACTGCATATACCCGGCACTGTTTATTGCAGGACTTGACAGTACATCCTTATTGCACACCCATATGTTCGACTTTATCCCGCAATAATATAAAAATATTAATCCTGCTCTTGAGCGGTGTAATTTGGCTCTTTAATATGGGTTTTTTTGTACAATAGGGAGATGGCAAAAAAGGATATGAAAAGGATTGATATTATGTTAGGTGAAAAGGCAGAGTAAAATATATTTTCTGAAAAAGTTTCCAACGACCAAGTACTATACATTATTGTTTCTGGATCATTTGAATAGGTTACATCTACATTAGCGTTTTTGATTGAACTACCAATGTTTGATATAATATTTGCCAGCAAAAAGACAGAGAATATTTTTCCCTTCGTCCCCATGGCTGAAAAAGTATGTTATTTCTTCAGATAAATCAAAAAGAAAATAAGTGCGGCTGATCAAACTCCGTTAACTGGTGGAAGTATTTTGTTTCTAGACATTTAGGAGTGGGGGTGTTATATCTGATTGATTAATGTATTATTTTGGCTTTTAGTTTTTATT
>ENA-ORDI01001511-ORDI01001511.1-marine-metagenome-genome-assembly--contig:-NODE-1511-length-12590-cov-4.478542_pt1 | contig 12590 bp, 10 predicted proteins | sample MGYA00248628_ERZ508525 | MGnify/ENA primary metagenome ERZ508525 (study PRJEB26195, sample SAMN05422138) | marine metagenome | isolation source: East of Porto Seguro, South Atlantic Ocean | place...
TAGAATCCATCGAACCCCAACGCAGGAGAGTGATCGTTGGCTCCGCTAATTTTTCGGAACGTGCCTTTGGCGGTAAACAGCCTGAAACCCTGATTGTTTTCGATGATGACGATAACGCATGGGACCACTACTCGCGTGAATATGACGCCGTGAAGGAAACGGCAGCAGACAGGATAGACCTGCCTGTGGACGTGCAATCGGCGGAGATCACGTTTACGGACACTCCGATTATGCAGGACACTGGGTTGACTGTGTTCCAACCTCCGCAGGTGGAAGAATTAACAATTCAACAGGTTATTCACAAGGTTGAGGAACTTACTATTCCAGTCGAACGAATTGTGTCCCCTCAGGTAACCCGCGATCGCGGCAAGTACATTCTTACGCCGACGGTCAAGGCCGAAATCAAGAAAATGCGCTGGCGCAAGGGCGAGCATGATAACGAGGAAACCAGACCGACGAACCTGACGATACACCAGGAATCTCGACACGTTTCTCTGTCAGGTGAACATATATCTCTCGAAGTCGATGAAGAAGGACTGAGGCGAAGCGCTCAGGCGATTGTGGAGTATTTCAACAATTACGAATTAGGTTTCGTCGGTGATGTGCCTCGCTTGCAGCGCGACTATTTCACGTTCATGTCGTGGCTGTACATCTCGCCGTTTATCTGTGACCTCCGCACTCAGGCCGTGGTGACCGGCGGCAACATCTTCCATTACCCGTCGTTCGCCGTAATTTACGGGAAATCGAACTGCGGCAAGACCAGCCTCGTGGACACTCTCATAACCAGCATGTTCGGGCACCCGCATACGGTTCAAAAAGACAGCTTCACCCGCAGCACATTGCGGGGCATTCAACATAACTATAAACGGTTCCCCGTCGTGTTCGATGACATTACACGCCAACGGTTCAACCTTCACGGCCTTGATATCGTCAAAGACGAGAACCTGCCTTCGGTGCAGGAACACCCATGTTTTGTTTTATCGATGAACGCCGAGCCGCAGTCGTTCCAGGATGAAGTCGTTAAGCGATGCCTGATGATCTATACAAACACCTCTCTGCCTACTCATCAGTATGCTCTGGCTGACAGGCTCTACGCCAGCGTAGAGGATATTCGGAATCGATTGACCACCGACCTGTATCGAAAATATCTGGCTGTTGTCATGGACAAACTCGATGCGACGCCCTTGCCACGAGACATACTTCAGGTGTCGTCCGAAACGATATGCGAACTCTTCGACCAGTATAGTGGCTCGCAACTGCCGGAATGGTGTCGCCTTGTCTCATGGGGTGAGTATGCGGACAGTCGTTACGAGCACCCAACCAGGCGATTGGACGCGCTGCTTGCGCCTGAAAACTACCGTAAATCGATTGGCGAAGGAGAGCATGGGTGGTCAATTCAAGCAGATAGCGTCGTTGTGTGGGGAAAAGCTGACCTGTTCGGACGAACATCGCTCAAAGGCGAGATACCTGATTTTTTGTACGACGACACCTCGAGCGTTGGCGACACGTTCGTCCTCTATCGCAAGCAGACTGAAGATTTTCTCGACAGAAAAATAACGCCGCCTGGATTCAAGTGGCCGTGGAATAACTAACGTCCGCAGTAGGGGCGGGTTCCAAACCCGACCCTATCGTCAGCATATCGAGTTCTAACTGAAAATCTACGTGCTCAGGACGACCTTTACGACGTCGTCTTCGTAGTTTTCGTACATGTCGTAGGCCGCTTTGATGTCGTCGAACTTCTTGGTGTGGGTTGCCATTTCTCCGGGGTCCCACCAGCCGCGTTGTTTGAGTTCGACCATGTTCTCGATGTGGCTCACGGCATCGCCGCTTACCGCGCCGACTGTCGGGATGATGGTGGGCATCTTGGCGAGGAACGAGCCCATGTTCACAGGGGTCATGTCTCCAGGCAGGCCTCCCTGGATGCCGAATATGATGACCTTGCCCCACTTCGCGACATGCTTGAGAGCGTTGTTCAGAGTGTCAGGGAATCCGGCGGCCTCAATTGAAATCTCTGCACCCTCGCCTTTGGTGATTTCGTTGACGGCCTCGTCCAGGTTCTCTTTGGCCGGGTTGATGGTGTGGGTCGCTCCGAATCTTTTGGCGAACGCAAGTCGATTGTCCAGAGGATCAACGGCGATGACCTGCCTGGCGCCTGCGCGGGCGCAGATGGCCGTGAAGGACAGCCCGATGCTCCCTTGACCCATCACTATTACGCTCTTGCCCAAGACCGTGCCCGCTTGCTGGACAGAGTACAGCACTGTCCCTGACGGCTGGCACATGAGCCACTCTTCGGACGTGCCCTCTTCGGGCAGGGCGACCATGCGGTCTTCTTGGCCCGCCATGTACTCCACTAGCGCTCCGGTCTCGCGCCCTGGGAGAACGATAACCCGCTGCCCCTCGTTGAACTTGTCGGACTTGCTTTCGATGATCGTGCCCACGGTCTCGTGGCACGGGGCGCCGAGACGCATAGGATATTCTTCTTCAGCATATACCGGCCCGTAGCCGTGGCGGATGTCAGAGCCGCACACAGACCATCTCTCTAGCTTGATCAGGCACTGCCCGTCCTGGGCTACGGGCATATCAATGTCAATAATCTCGAACTGCTTGGGGCTGCTTACCCGGGCTGCGAACATAGAGTTATTTACTCCCATCTCAATAAGTGGCGCATGCTGTCATTCGACGATGCGGTTGTATCCTACTGAACACGCAATTTTATTTCAACTGAGGCTTGCCGTTTAGATGTTGAACTGCGGGTCGGCGTAGTTGCGTAACTTGTTGTAAATCTGTATCCGCCAGCGCTGGGCGTCAACCACCATCAGTCTGGACTTTTCGTTGTCGAACGCCACCGCCATAGGAAGGGCGAAACGTTGTTCAGGCTCCAGGGTGTAGACGCGGCGTCGGGCCTTGTATACATCCGGGTTGGCGTTCACGTATTGTTGCTGCCACTTTGAAAGCTCCTGAGCGTTGCCTTCGAAGGTTGTCAGGTAGTTTCGGTCTTTGTCGAATGTCTGGACCCTGTTGTTCGCCCAGTCGCACACATAGATTTCGCCGTCGGAGTCAACGGCAACAGAAGAAGGGTGGTCGAACTGATTGTCGCCTTTTCCATGGCTGCCCAACTCGAAGACGAACTCCCCGTCTGCGTTGAATTTTTGGATTCTGTGGTTCTTGTGGTCTGCCACATACACGTGGCCCTGACCATCCGCGGTGATACCCCAGGGTGAGTTGAACTCGCCGGCGTCGGCCCCGTGACTTCCCCACTGGTTGATGAATCGTCCGTCGTTGGACACCTTTTGGATTCGGTGGTTCAGAGAATCCGAGATGTAGATGTCGTCGTTGCTGTCAATCGTGATACCCGACGGCCTGTTGAACTGGCCCTCGCCATTTCCTGCCGTTCCGAACGTCCTCAAAAACTCGCCGTCGGCAGTGAATACGCTGACTCTATGAAGCCACTCGTCGGTCACGAACACGTTCTCCTGGCTATCGACGGCAATTCCGGCGGGCCAAGTGAACTGTCCAGAGCCTTCGCCCCGCTCGCCAAATTCGACGATGATCTCCTCATCGTCGGGAATCTCTCCGATCGTCAATTTGACCACCTTCGCGCTATATGGCCCGCGAACAATCGCAAACACATTGCTCCCATGTCCCAAAGCAATCGTGTAGACGCCCATGAAAATGCGCCCTCCGACGACATGGCCATAGTCATATACTCGGTCTTCGACGATTCTCGTTAGCATTTCTTCCCTTTCAATTCGGCTGTGAGTATTCCAACTTCCAGATACTTCCCTTCGCTCAGTATGGCGATGAGAAGATCAGGCGAACATGTACTCTCTAGTTGAGACGATGAGTTGCAGCATTCCCGCGACATTTTCCTCGGCCCCAGATTTATCACCGTCGCTCCACGTCAGCGTTGACGCATGGGCGACCAGCTCATCTTTCGTGCTGGCGCTGACCTCAAACGGTCCCAGCAAATCGAGACAAGAGTCCACCAACTGTTCAGGGCTTGATGCAGCGCCGCCAACCCGGTCGATGATCGTTCGGACTCCCGGACGATCCGTCTCGCTGAGCATGTCGGCTACAAAGTTGGTTCTCGTCATCAGCAACCCGCTGTTTACCCATTCGGGACCATAGTGCCAGCCTTCCACACTGGGCGGGTTCAGCAGGTCCTGGCCCATGTACATTATCTGGTTGGACCACTCGAAGGAGTTGGGGCTGGGCAGTTCAGCATCGCCGACCAGTCTCAACGTGCCGACTACCACTTCGGTTGGATTCTTGATCTTGGTGAACTGTGCGGCCTTGAAGAAGTCTGAATTAAGCAACACATTCATCGTCAAGCGCATGTCATAGTCGGATTCGATCATGACCTTCGCCAACGTGTCGACGGCCTCCGGGTCCGCAGGGGGAGTCACAGACCACGCAGGCACCTGGACCTCGTCGGAAACGAAGAAACTGTACAGGTGGCGGGCTATGAACTGAGCCGTCGCCGGTTCCTCAAGGATAATGTCGATGATGTCCTCGCCGTTGAAGTCGCCGGTGCGTCCGAGGAAGGTTTTCTCGCCGTCATCGTGATCGTCGGCCCGGTACTCGAAATACCAGTCCCACCTGCCCATGTGGAACCGGGGGAGCTTGGGTTCGATTGTCCAGCCGGTGAAAGCCCGCGATGCCTCTCTCACGTCGGTTTCGGTGTAGTTGCCCACGCCCAGAGTGAACAATTCGAGAAGCTCCCTGCCCCAATTCTCATTAACTGCGTGGGCGTGGTTCTCGTTGTTGTCCAGCCAGAAGATCATGGCCGGGCTTCTCGCGACTTCGAGAAGCAGGGCCCTGAACTTTCCGAGACCTTTTTCGCGGAACATATCCACCATGTCGATGATCTCGTCATAGTGGTCCACTTTGGAAACTCCAGTAGCGAAAATCTGATGCCAGAACAGGGTCATCTTTTCCTGCAACGGAGTTTTGGTGTTTATCATTCGCCAGACCCAACTCGACTGGCCGAGTCCACCCGCGGTGCCGGGTTTCCATTGGGAGTGATGGTGCCGGAGAAACTCGTAGATGTCTACGGCCTCTCCGTCTTCCGGGTGCAAAAGTTCTTCGACGGTCGCCTCGTATCCGATTGCGACTCTCGATTCCAACTCCTCGCGAGTGGCGCCGAAACCCGCGCGCCGCATGAGATGGGCCATCGCTGAAAGTTCGTTGTTGCCCACTGGTCATTCTCCTTAGAAACGCTATTAGGCATCAGGACATGCCACATGGAGCGTGGCAGTCTCGCAATCGTAGCATGCAGGGATGTAACTGACTATATGACGATCTGCCGAGCGCGTCAATTGCCGCTTCTAACGAGCAGCGAAGTCATAGAATCACAATCGGCGCGAACCCGAGTCCCTCGAGAGGTGGCTTCCAGGCACCATCTACAAAAGTGGTCGGATCGGCTTCCTAAAGCCAGTCATGAGTAGCGCTCCATTTGAAGGGCGCCACGAGGCTGCCGGTTCTCGTGTCGCGGTGTTCCAAGGTCCTTGAGGAGTCGGAAATCCTGACAGCCAGTAGAGATCGCGGCGAATAAACATTTTCACTCGCCTCACGCCAGCAACCTGTTTCTTTGGGGTAGAAGCTCTCACGACTTTTCTCTTATCTTAAACTGGACACTTTTGGGACCGGAGGCCTCTGCAAATTCTCACGATCATGTTGGATTCGCAGACTGAGTTATTCACAAACACTGGACACGAAGAACAAGATGGAAGGTTGTAGCGCCTTCGCGTGTTGCACAAGTAGAGGGGGTTTTATAAGGTATCCTGCTCCTCAAGAAGCCACATGCAGGCCATAACGCCCATGCCTGCTTGTAAGTTCTCACCTCTAAGTATGGGGGGGCCATGCGACCCGCAGACACGACAATTGGTCAAAGTCCAGATTTGACGTATAATCCAGTCACGAGCAGTCTTCATCATTCAACCTTCAGAGTAATACTGAGAGTTGAGCCTTGCGAATTTATCACGGTAGCTACCACTAATTACAATCAGGGAGGGACGCATCATGGAGTTGCAAGAAGCCGTAATCGTCAGCGGAGCCAGGACACCGGTGGGCAGGTTTGGGGGCGCGTTCAAGGACGTTTCCGCGCCGGATTTGGGCGCAACGGCCATCAGGGCGGCGCTGGAGCGAGCGGGCATCACTCCCGACATGGTGGATGAAGTAGTCCTGGGCAACGCGCTCCAAGCCACCGAGGCCGGATACGCCGCCCGCCTTGCCTCCCTGCGCGCCGGAGTGCCCGAAGAGGTTCCGACCATCGCCATTAACCGCCAGTGCTCGTCGGGTCTGGAGGCCATCAACATGGCCGCTCAGCTTGTCCGCACCGGCGAGGTGGACATTGTTGTGGCCGGCGGCATAGAGAACATGAGCCAGTCCCCCTTCATGCTGGGCTACCAGGCGCGATTCGACGGCCTTCGGATGGGTGACGCGAGTCTGGTCGATGGCCTGACTGACGGACTCGGATGCCCCGTCAACCGCTACCATATGGGCGTGACCGCCGAAAACGTCGCCGAGCGTTTCGGTGTCAGCCGAGAGGACCAGGACGAGTTGGCCCTCATCAGCCACACTCGTGCCGCCGCCGCAGTCGCCAGTGGCCGATTCAAGGGACAGATAACCTCGGTCGAGGTGCCTCAGCGTAGGGCCGACCCGATCATCGCCGACACCGACGAAGGCCCCCGCGCCGACACCACCCTGGAGCGGTTGGGACAGCTTCGCCCCGTGTTCAAAAAGGACGGTACAGTCACCGCCGGCAACGCATCCAGCATCAACGATGCCGCCGCCGCGGTGGTCCTGATGTCCGCCGCCAAGGCAGCCGAACTTGGGGTTCAGGGCAAACTCAGGTGGCACACTCGCGGCGTCGCTGGCGTAGAGCCTGCCATCATGGGCACTGGCCCTATCCCAGCGGTCCGAAAAGCCCTGGGCAAGGCAGGCATGGAGTTGGACGACATCGACCTGATCGAGCTAAACGAAGCGTTCGCGTCTCAGGCCCTCTACTGCATGAGAGAGCTTGACATGGACATCGACAAGACCAACGTCAATGGCTCTGGCATCAGCCTCGGCCATCCCGTTGGGGCCACCGGCGCCATCATGACTGTCAAACTGCTGGAAGAGCTAGAGCTTCGAGATGAAACCCTGGGTCTGGTTACCATGTGCGTGGGCGGAGGCCAGGGCGTTGCCACCATCTTCGAGCGCATAGGGTAGCTGTCAGCTTTCAAGACTCGCCATTCTGAGTGACGCGAAGAATCTAGTCGCTGAGAGAGCAACCGTTGTCCTATCTACGACCAGATTCGTCACATTCGTTCAGAATGGCGACTTCTTCAGGTGGCGGGCGTCTCCCGTTTTTGTCGCCGACGCTCGCGGTTCGTGATCATTGTAATCACCTCATCCGCTCCCATGCGACCCACGGGGCCGGACACATACAACGCGCCTAGGACAACCCCGCCACGACCCATGATGAACTCCGTGGGCTGAATGTACCCTTCTCTATCCTCAGACCACCAGCTTCCCAGAAGGTCGGCGTCCTCTTTGGTAACGCCGTACGCCACCTGATAGGTCAGGCCGGGGTCGTTATTCGCGATGTCCTGGGCCTCTTCCAGAGTGTCGGTTGTGGCGCCTATGATAGTGACGCCCATCGCCTCTAGCTCGGCCTTGTTCTCCTCAAATGCGGCTAACTGCCGCCGGCAGCACGGTCACCAGTGGCCCCGATAAAATAACAACACAAGATAGCGGGAAGGCATATCCTCTGGAATGCGCAGAGTCTCTCCATTGATGAGATTCAGCGTCAGGCTGGGGAATCGGTCCCCCTGTTGCAGTTTCTCTTCCATAATCACCTCTGCCAAGGACGTTTACTGGCTCAAGTGTGTGCTTGCATCGGTTAGATGCGGATAGAGCGCCTTTGGACATGACCGTCATGCGTTGCTAGATGTTGCCAAGTCATTGGCGGATTTTCAACGACAGGCGCGCATGTCGCGGATGCCCATGCCTGTCAAGCGCATTGTAGCCCACACGTGCGATTTTCGTTGACAGTCGAAAGCGTTTGAACTTGTGATTGGATCAGATGGGTAATCAGAGATCCCTGCAAATGTCTGATACCTGAGGCCATGTGGCCGATTGGCGACATCGTCTAAGTCAGCCAACTGTCAGCGCAGAGTCAGGAAAGTTACGCCAGCATCGAATATGTTAGCGATGGAGCCATTCATTGGCCGCCGCAGAGCCTAATGCATTAGCTTTGCAAGCCCAGAGACGGACTGGGGGAACCATGTTTTCCAAACGCATCCTGATAAGCGCAATTACAATCCTTTTGATGAGCTTGGCAATGGATCCAGCTACCGCAGTTGGAGCAGATCCCAACACCGGTGCATCAAATTATGTAGAGACAGCAAGATTGATTGTGCCGGATATGGGGCCGTTTTCAGTAATCGCCGATGTATTGGCTGTCATGGTATTGGATGGCCTGCAAGTGTACGAACGAGGACCAGGCATAACATTTTGACGGAATACGGCGAAACTGATTCCGCCCGAAGGGCTTGAGTCATAGGCAGGGGCTTACTACGGACCAGTCTCCGCGTGGAATAACATCATCGTCGTCAGCTCTACTTTCCCGAATAATTTCAACGGCATCGCCTAAGTGTTCGAGAAGGACCAGGACAAAGAGGAATGGACATTAAGCGCCACCCTAGAATCGCCCGCTTCAGTTATCGCGTCCGGGTTCGGGTTGGACACCGCAGTTGGTGAGGAGTTAATCGTAGTCAAGGCAATCAGAGGAGAGATATATGCGTATGAAACAGATTTGAGCACAGGCGCATGGCTATTATCCGCTGAGGTGTCGGTTGTTGATTCATCATATGTTAGCAGTCGCCCCTGGAATCAGGCTCGGGATATCCCGTCGCTCTTCCAGCGCGTTTTCTTGATTCGCTTGGAGGACTAGACACCAGTGATGGCGTCATAGTGGCGCCGGGTCTTGGGGGCGTACGCATATATGAACGTCAGGACGGGATTGGAGAATGGGCGCTATCGGACGTTTACAGACAAGATGCAACAGAGTTCAGCAACTATAGCGCCCAAAGAATTCATTCGGTCGCAACCAATGGAAAGTCGATCTTTATTCGGACAGAGCTGTCACGAGTTACGTCGGGACCATCCAGATGTTGGGTGACTCCTGAGTGCCTACATATGGCGAAAAACAGTCTGCCAGGTCAGGCAACAGGACAGTTTCGCCCCAAAGAAAAAGGACAGGCTTGTGACCTGTCCTTTGGTACAGCGCTACCGTGGAGGGTTGAAGGATTAGATCGGCGGGCGCTCCAGATGCCATGCCGTGTTCTGCTGGTAGGCGTGGGCGACGTTCAGAACCGTGGCCTCGTCGAAGGGGCGGCCAGCAAGCTGGAGGGCCAAGGGCAATTTGCCCTCGCCGTCAGATGTGAAGCCGCAGCACACCGAGAGCGCAGGGCCGCTGACCATGCTGAATAGTCCGCGATACGAACCCCGTCTCAAAGCTTGAATCGCCGCTTCCTTGCTTCGGACTCCGGGGCGCATGTCCATGATTGTCGCAGGCTCCGAGTCGATGGGCATGGCAAGCACGTCGTATCGCTCCAGCGCGTCCAGTGTCTGCTTGCGAACTAACGCCCTCAGCTTCTGGGCCTTGTAGTAGATCTGGGAAGGTATAAGCTCGCCCGCTGTGAAGGCGATGCGGGTGTTGTGATGGAAGTCCTGGGGCCGTTCACGAAGCCATTCGGGACGCAGGCTGGTGCGCTCCACCGAGCTTATGATTCGGCTGGCGATACCGGATATCGGAGCTAGGGGAAGGGAGACCTCTTCCACCTCAGCGCCCAAACCCGCCAGTAGTTGGGCTGCGTCCAGAACTCCCTGGCGCACAGGCTCGGTGACTCCCAGAACGTCCGGGTCGAGGAACTCCTTGACCAGCCCGATTTTCAATGCAGACACGTCTCCGGTGAGGGCGGCGCGGTAATCCGGGACAGGCACGTCCCACGTCCACGGGTCTCGTGGATCGCGTCCTGCTATAGCCCCCAGGGTGACGGCGCAGTCTTCCACGGTGCGAGATATGGGGCCTATGGTGTCCAGAGACCACGACGCGCCGTCCACGCCGAATCTGCTCACTCGACCCCACGATGGCCGGATGCCCACCAGTCCGCAGTTGGCCGCCGGGCCGCGCACCGAGCCTCCGGTGTCCTCGCCGAGAGATGTGGCGCACATGAACGACGCCGTAGCCGCTCCAGAGCCGGCGCTGGAGGTTCCGGGGTTGCGCTCCAGGTCCCACGGGTTGCGGGTGACGCCGAAGGCCGAGGTTATTGGGTCGCCCATAGCGAATTCGGTCATGTTCAGCTTGCCGAGGATAATAGCGCCCGATCTCTTGAGACCGTCGACCACTGCCGCGTCCGTGTCGGGCACGAAGTCGGCTCGAATCTTGGAGGCATCGGAGGTGCGGATTCCTTTGGTGTGAATCTGGTCTTTGATGCCCACAGGGACTCCGTGGAGCGGGCCGTTGTTCTTCCCAGAGGCGATGTCAGACTCGGACTGTCGAGCCTCGGCCAATGCCTCATCTGCCAGAACGGTGATGTAGGCGTTCAGCTTGGGGTCAATCTGCGCGATGCGTTCCAGATAGGCTTCGACAGCCTCGACGGGCGAAACATCTTTGTCTCTGATCTTCGAGGCCAACTCGGTGGCTGACAGAAAAACAAGCCCCCCGTTGCTCATGACTGCGCCTCCCCGTTCTGAAGAATGATGGCCAGAGGCTCCACGGCGTTCAATCCCTCAATATCAACACCGTCCATCGCCTCGATAATGGCGTTCAGGCTGTAGTTCACGTCGGTAATATCCGAGTCCAGAATCTCCAGACCGACGGCCTTTGCCAACGCGCGAATCTCATCGTTATTCAGATCGGACATGAAGCGCTCCCCTTTATCTCGTTCCCATTACTTCGGTCAGCCGATTATAGGTTATAAGGATGGCGAACGCATTGACCTTGATCTGACGCTGAAATACCATCTCCCCCGACACTTGAAACCCTCACACCTAACCACCTAAAGGGAGAACGATGCCTAGCAAACCGCTAATGGAATTTGGATACAACCCGCCGTCGGGAGAGCGCGGCTACGAGACCATCAGGCCCCGCGAGTATATGGGCGACCTGCACCGTGCGCTGGACGTGGCATCCCAGAGTTTCCAGTCGCTTTGGACGTCGGACCACCTCAACTACACGACCGAATGGCGTCTGGAGTGCTGGACCCTCCTGACCTGGATGGCGGCCCGATATCCGGGCCCACAGTTGGGCACGGTGGTGATGAGCAACTCCTTTCGCAGCCCCTCGCTCATGGCGAAGATGGCATCCAGCATCCAACACCTAACTTACGGTCGGCTAATCCTGGGATACGGAGCGGGTTGGTACGAGCCGGAGTACCGCTCCTACGGATTCGACTATCCCTCGGCGCGAACCCGCATCGAGATGCTGGACGAGGGTGTTCGGGTCATGAAGGCAATGTGGACCGACAGCCCGGCCAACTTCAGCGGCGAATACTACCATGTCGATAACGTCCATTGTGAGCCTCTTCCCGACCCCCTCCCCATCCTGATGCTGGGAGGCGGAGGCGAGCGCCGAACTCTGCGCGTCGTAGCCGAGCACGCCGACTGGTGGAACGACGTGATGCGTCCTGTTGACCAGCTTCAACGCAAGCTGGACGCGCTGAAAGTCCACTGCGAAGCGATAGGTCGAGACTACGACAGCATCCGCAAGACCCTGGCCCCGCGATTCTACCTCCATCGCACCCACTCGAAGGCCCTTGAGATGGCCGGAGACAAGATGACCAGCGATCAACCTCCCATAGCCGGAGACCCCGTGGCCGTCACGGAGCAATTGATGGAGCTTGTGGAGATGGGTTTCGACTTCTCCGTGGCGACCTTCCCACAGTTCCAGGAGCTTGACGACATGAAGCTGTTCGTCAATGAGGTGATGCCGCACTTCAGCTAGGCGGGAACACACACCGTTCGCATCCACACCTTCAAGCAGAAGCCAACCATCAGATCGCCGAGTTTCACCGCTCAGTCGCCAGGGTTATATTATCTGTGACTGTGGTGGGCGGATGTAGCCCGAAGAACACTGGGTTCTTTCCCTAACAAGGGTTGGGTTGAAGCGGCGGGGGCTAGCTGATTTGTGAGATGTAGTGACGGACGTGAATAATTGTGGGTGATGTAGTCCCGGCGTTCCTCGCCATTATTCTGTTCGTAATTACATTGACTACGGTCGCAGCGGCGGTCATTGCATCTGCCGATGAGATTCAACAGGCCATGGTGTCTGAGGAAGCTCGGACTCTTCCTCAGGTCGACACCGAGATCAACACTGTTCCTGAGCACATTGCTCTATTGGCAAGCTCTACCATCGAGTTGACTCTCTCGAACGATGGCAACACATCTCTTGGTGACTTCGCTGATTGGGATGTGATCTCGCAGATACGACAGTCCACCACCACGTTGATGCGAGATATGATCGAAAGTGTTGCACGGAGAGAATGAGAGAGGTGTCGTATCGTGCTGGATGAGCAAACAAACACAATCCAGCAAGGAGG
>ENA-ORDI01001512-ORDI01001512.1-marine-metagenome-genome-assembly--contig:-NODE-1512-length-12589-cov-4.456841_pt1 | contig 12589 bp, 14 predicted proteins | sample MGYA00248628_ERZ508525 | MGnify/ENA primary metagenome ERZ508525 (study PRJEB26195, sample SAMN05422138) | marine metagenome | isolation source: East of Porto Seguro, South Atlantic Ocean | place...
GGTGCAATAAAGAAAATAGCCACAGCTTCAGCCAGTGGAATAGTAACTAATGCTGTAAAAAAGCAAAGATTAGCGACCACTATTCCAAATCCTCTTAAAAGATGAAGCCCTAGCCGCTTGCTAAGGAGATATTTGTACCCACCATCTATTGGCACAAAAACAAGAAGTGTGAATAAGATTGCTACACTTGCTCTAATCAATATGATCTGATGCAAAGCATAATTTCCACTTATAAACTTGATTGCCATGTCCTGAGTAGTAAAGAATACTTGAGCTAAAGTAATGCAAATAATACCCAAATACTTTGAATTTATTTCCATGATTCTAAAGGATAATATTATATAAATTGGGAACAAAAATACTATCTTCGCCCATTTTCTATGGCGGAATTTACTTGGAAGTTTTCAGGGAGAGAAAAATGGATTGGCCGACATCCATCTCTATGGTTTTCAGTCGGCAGGGACAGCCATCGATCAGCCAAGGGAGGTTATCCAGACATTACTATATCATCATTTGATGTATTTTACAAGAATTGTGGATTTTACTTCTTGGATGGTGACTGACTGTGAAGAATTAGTGGGAGTTACTCACAGGAGATGATGGGGTTGGTTTTTGGGGAGTTATGCCACTTTTTTTAATCAAATGGCAAAAATTGGCAAATTTTGATATTTGATAGTGTGGAAAAACGATGAAAGGCATTGAAAAAGCTGGCTCCCCAAGCCGGACTCGAACCAGCGACCCGATGATTAACAATCTTGTGCAGTGGGTAAACAGAGAAAGAAAGCAAATAATAAGGATAATATAATCAATATGATAAAATGATTTAGATTTTGTTGAATATCCTTGAAGATGGCTCATTTTTTATGTATATCGCACAAAAATGGCGCAAAAAACGACACCCAATCAATGTTTAAGTTGAGGTCGTCGATGAATAGTGTTTTTTGATGACCTACAAATAATTCTAGCTCTACTAAATACTAATTCAATGCTTTGACTTAGACTGGCTGATCACTTGAGTAATGGTATCGTTACATCCACTACCAAGAGGAGAAGCAATGTGACGATGGATCAAGGGACTTTTGGAAAACCACCCGCAAACTCATGGAACTGGTTGGAACCTGAGTTCTTCATACTCTTGGTAGTGCACACCTCCTGCCGCTTAGAAAGCCTAGTTACTCATTGCGGTGTCTACAGCAATGGCCGCAGAGGCAAACTAAACCACGAAAACTGTAAAGAACTTCTCGTACAGGTTCTCGTCTTTGCAGCCGTGTCAATCTGGGACTCCAGTACGCCTTAGCAGTAAAGGTTGACGAAATGTATCCGTCGGTTCTTCGAAACAGTTCCCCTGATCTGCACCGAGTGCGGGGACCAGATACGTTTCTAAGCCTTTATCACTATATCACGTGAGTTCGTGAAGATCCTCAATCACGTCGGAGAACAGTCGTCGAGTGCGCCGTCACTGGTGCGAAACGATCCCGTACCCTCTTCAGCGACTTGGGTGACAAGAACTTCCAGAACGCTAAAGTTCCTTGGTATCCCTATACTTCAGCACCAGAATGCTTTTGATTGCGGAAAGGAGTCATACATGTTGAGTAGCCCTGTGTGCAGATTCAGGGTGGGTTCAGCAACGGTGGAGTACCTTCCCCCGCTGGGTTTGGCTGGAAGGACGCCCGATAATCCCAATCTAAGGGAGATTCAACCCATGACTGCCCCACAAAAGGCCGTTGAAGCCCTGAAATTTCTTCTTGACTCTTTTTGATTTTCCTTTTACTCTGTTGTTTAATCAGCTATGGATTGATTTTTTATGGCACGGTTGTTAGGATGAAATATGTTCTCACTGGAGAATCCAACTTGATTTATTATTCCCAATTTAGCCTGATAACTGAAAATATGATTCGTATGAAATCAAATACCATAATTTTGCGTCCTTTGCCGAAGAGATAAGAAATTCCTCCTAAAGTAGATACAGATGAGAGAGCACATCTCTATAGAGGCAGTTGCGGAGAGGGGTTTATAACAGGGCAGCATTTCTATTTTATGTCTTCAATGTTGTACATAGATTAAAGGAGTGTTAGAATGGTCCCCGTTACCAGAAAACCGGGATAAACACGTACTGATCTTATAAACTAATTTCATTCCCTGGATTGGACGAAGTCAGATCGTGACTGAGTCAATTACGAAAAACAGGGGGGGGTTGTAAGTGGGAACATATTCTGTAACAATTCTGTCAATCAACTTAGCAAAGGCGGGAAAAAACTTATGAAAATGTTTTTCTTGTATAATCAATGTCATTCACAATTTGATCAACTTAACTAAGAAAGGAATCTTATGAAAACTCTTATTTTTGGCTTAACGGCAATCAGTTTGGTCGCATTTGCACCAAGCTCGTCGTATTCAGCATGCACCACCAAGGTTGGTGCGGTGCTTCCAACTTCGGTCGATTGGGGACGACCCATTGCGGCTACAGCCCAAATGGCAGTGGATATCTATAACAAAGCCGGTGGCGTCAAAGGGTGCAAAGTTGACCTCATTATGCGGGATACCCAGGTCGATCCGAAAGTGGGTGTTGATGCTGCCAAAGCACTGGTAGATCTGGAGAAAGTCCCAGTTTTGATTGGAGCGGTTTCCAGTGGTGTATCAATGCCAATCCTCACATCTGTTTCGGTTCCATCCAAAGTCATGCAAATTTCTTGCTGCTCATCATCGACCGTTTTCACCGGTCTCGCAAAAGATGGTAAGACAAAAGGTCTTTGGTTTAGGACGTTTACGACAACACGTAATCATGCTGCAGTTGCTGCCAAGATCATCCATGGAAAAGGCTATCAAAACATCGCTATCTTCTACAAGAACGACGATTGGGGGCAAGATGTTGGTCGATTGGTTCAAGAGGATCTTGAAGCATTAGGGATTACGGTCACGGCTTCAATAGCCATCAACGATGGTCAGCCGTCCTATCGGGCTGAGGTGGTCGAAGCGCTTAAAAGTAATCCGGAAGCTATTTATTTGGCGCTATATCCTAAGGAAGGGATCTCTACAGTACGGGAATGGATCTCTTTGGGAGGAACACAAAATATGGTTGTAGCCAACTCTCTCAAGTCCGAAGAGTTTCGTGACAGTGTCGGAATCAAATATTTAGGCAAGATGGTTGGCCACGATTCCGCTCCCCCCAGGACTGCATCCGCTGACTCCTTTACTGCTCTCTACAAGAATGCTTTCAATAAAGAGCCGTCAGGTCCTGGTTTGCCCAACATCTTCGATGCAGTCATGATCGCATTGTTGGCCATGGAAGCTGCGCCTACTCTGTCTGGAGACGTCATTGCGCGTTCGGTATCCAAAGTGACTGATCCCAATGGTACCCCTATCTTTCCCAACGAAGCTGGTATAAAACAAGCCAGTGCACTCTTAGCCCAGGGGAAAACCATCCGATATCAGGGGGGGACTGGCGCAGTGAGATTTGACCAGTATGGTGATGTCTCAGCCCCAGGTATGAGTTGGAATTTTTCTGAAAAAGGATTCGAGGAAATTGATTACTACACGATTGATGAAATAAACGAATTCATTGATTCACTCAATAAGTAAAGTCGGTAGATGTCATATAAAATGACCAGGCCGATTTAATAAATCGACCTGGACTGATTGGGTCTATTCCAAAATTGCATCTACATCTATCTCTACTAGATGCTCGTTGCCAACCAGCGATGCCTGAACCAAGGTGTTCGCTGGTAGTATTTTATGAAATCGTTCTCCAAGTGCACGGGCCAGGGGTTCCCAGTCAGACAAGTTTTGGATAAAAACGCGGGTGCGTACGACATCCTCTAACTTTCCACCAAAAGAATGTAGCACTCCTTCGATTTTGTCAATGACGAAGTGCAACTGAGCGGCGGGATCTTCTCCTCCTATTAATCGATTACCGTGCGTGGCAGTGGTTCCCGAAATCCAAATTTGATCACCTCGTCTGACAGCTCGGCAGTAACCGGCAAACTCCTCCCAGACGGTACCACTCAATATTCTGCTCCGGCCATCTGTCCCTGGCTCAACTATATAAGGAGGAGGGATCATGTTAACGTGATGACTGAGATCTCCGGTTGCCGTCAGGAAAGGCGGCTTTCGATATTCGTCACCACAATCTCCGGGGATAGGTTGCAGCTTTGTCAGAACATTACCAATATCAGACTTGCTCGCCTCGTCGAGTGAGAACTGGAATAAACGAAGGTTGTCATGGAGATGCACACTTCTCCCGAGCCGGGCACCGATAATGATTCCGCCAACGGCTGGCTGCTCAAGTATATAACGACATGCGACATTGGCAATAGATACCTCGTGCCTCTGAGCTACGTTGGCTAAGGTATTTAAGAGATTCTGGAATAACTCCCAGCCTCCTGCTTCGTTGATGAATCGCCTATATTTCTGTTGGGACCACGTTTCTAAATCTTTCCAGTCTGGTTCCGGTTTGTTGATCCAGTGCTCTGTAAGGAATCCCCCTGCGACGGTTCCATAGACTAGCAGCTTGATTCCGGACTCCAGACACAACTCAGTCATTCCACCACTGGGACGTTGGTCGAGGAGGGAAAAACACACTTGATTGGACACAACCTCAATACCACTGTGTACAACGATTCGCAGGTGAGCAGTATCGAAATTGGTCAGACCCAGATGGCGGATGAGCCCTTCTTCTTGGAGTTCCTGCAGCCAAAAGAGGCAATCCAACCAGTTTGGATCCGCATAATTCCAAGCATGGAACTGTAACAAATCAAGTTGGTCGATCTGCATTCGGTCCAACGATCGTTTGACGGCGGTTAGTACGTCTTCTTGAGTTCCAATTCCAGGCTTGGGTACCCATTTTGTCAGCAACTGCACTGTACTATTGGAACCATGCTGCTGTCGAAACAGGCCAACAATCTCCTCTGCTGATCCGTAATGATCGGCCATGTCAAATGTTGTCAACCCTGCATCGACGTAAGGTGACATAGCAGCAGCTGTTGCTTCATAATCCAGAAGATGGTTGTCTCGTTCCATATCACCAAGCTGCCATAATCCTGTCAAGATACGGGAAATACTAAAACCGGGTGCCAATTCGCAACGTTCTATTGTGGTACTCATATCACTTAATCTAATGGTAAAGTTGAACAAATTTGGTTCTTAAATTTTCGAAATTTTCCTGGCCATGGCGAAACGTACTCTGCACGAGACACACCACTTGAGCATTGCATATAATGATTGATAAAACTACTGAATTTCAATATTTAGCAATTTCTTGCAGATTGAAAAACCTCCAGGTAAAAAAGGAGTCATTCATTAGCAGGAAAGTCAAAAAATAATTGAATAATCTTATGAAATATTGCTATTGTAAAGAATAGAAAACTATTTACGGTAAAATATCTTGACAAAAAAACACACTGAAAGCATCATTTTACTGAAAGATCCACACGCTTCATACTAGATTTGAAATTAAATTTCAAATATCCAAAATTTTACTTGGAGTATTGGACAATAAACCCCCTCTCCTCGAATCCATCTGAAATACACGATGCTGAGAAGAGCGATCAACCTTATTCCAATGAGTTAGGGGGAACAAGATGGACAAAGACATCTTTTGGCTTTATGATTTGAAGGTCGAGGTTATTGGTAGTGATCAGCCGATGGTATGCAACCATCAGGTTGGAGAATATTTTCTTGTAGAAGGAGAAAACTTAGTGTTTAGTGCTGATCAGCGTTTTCCAATTTACTTGCTTGCTTCTATTTTACCACTGCTCCCGGCCAAGCAACGCGATACCGATCCTAACGATTGGATGACGACCGATGCAGAAGTCGCCTGTCCTGATCCTCATTGTGGTGGGCGATTCAGAGTCACACGGACGGGTCGGCGGTCATTCTCGCATGCTGAGACAACTGGTTTGCCAGACCAACGCGACGTGCCTTATTGGGCGAAAGATAGTTCAACTGATTCGAACGGAGGTGTAGACTGAGTGTTGAAATTTGCCAATTGAGGCCAGATCACCAGATCTCACGAGTCATTAAGGGAGGCTGGCAGCTTGCTGGTGGACACGGTTCGGTAGACCGTGCACAGGCCATTGCTGACATGACTTATTTTTTTGATGCTGGAATCAGAACATTTGACTGCGCAGATATCTATACAGGCGTTGAAGAGATGATTGGAACATTCATCGAAACACTGCGTCGTGACCGCGGGTCTGAGTGTGCCGACAAAATCATCGTCCACACGAAGCTTGTGCCAGATTTGAATAGCCTTCCCAACACTGGTGTTTCCGATATTGAGACCATTATAGACCGCTCATTAAAAAGACTGCGGCTCGACCAGCTTCATCTCGTACAATTCTATTGGTGGAATTTATCGATTGGACATCCGTATGAGACTTTGGAGAGTCTCACAAGGCTCTGCGAAAAAGGGAAAATTCGCCACCTGGGGGTTACTAACTGGGATGTGAAGGAAACGGCCTCTTTTGTAGACGTGGGTCTCGATATTGTGTCGACCCAGGTGCAGTATTCTTTGCTCGACCAACGTCCAGCCAATGGGCTGGCAAGATGGTGCGCTGAAAATGGAATCAAACTGCTTTGTTACGGATCATTGGCGGGTGGATTTCTCACTGAGCACTGGCTTGATCAACCAGACCCTGGCTTCAAGTTTGAAAACAGATCGCTAATCAAATACCGATTGATCATTGATGAGTTCGGTAGTTGGGATTTATTCCAAACCCTTCTTACAACAATCAAAGCCATTGCTGATAAACATGGTGTCTATATGAGTGCTGTCGCAACACGATATGTGCTTGATCAGCCGCAAGTCGGCGCAGTGATCGTCGGTGCACGTTACGCTCATCACCTTCCTCAGACTCTCTCGGTATTCCAACACTGTCTTGATCCCAATGACCATGCCGTGCTAGGGGCGGTTCTTGCCCAGCGTTATGGTCCTTCTGGACATGTTTACGGATTGGAGAGTGATCGGACAGGACGGCATGGTAGCATCATGAAATATAATCTCAACGCTTGATTTGGTATTGAAGGCAGCGATGATTGAAACACAAAATCTGACAACCTCATTCGGTTTGCTTAAGGCCGTCGACAATGTGTCTTTGTCGGTGGCCAAAGGAACAATCACTGGTCTCATTGGTCCAAATGGTGCGGGCAAATCAACGCTGTTCAACACGTTAACAGGTGTCATTCATCCCACAAGCGGTGAAATCCATTTTGATGGGGTACGCATCACAAAATCGCAACCAGACGTGCTTTTTGGCCAAGGGCTGGCACACACTTTTCAGATCCCAAGACCGTTCCCTCAGATGACCGTGCTTGAAAATCTGATGCTTGCCCCAACGGGACAGGTAGGCGAGAGTCTCTTTGGTCCGTTCTTCAGGATGAAGAAGGTAAAGCGTCAGGAGCGCGAGATCCGGGCAAAAGCGATGGATATCCTCACCTTTACTACCCTGGGTACGGTTGCTAATGACCCAGCCGGCAAACTGTCCGGTGGCCAAATGAAACTTCTGGAGTTGGCCCGTGTGCTGATGGGAGATCCCAAAGTCATTCTGCTGGATGAACCTGCTGCCGGAATCAGCCCAGCTCTAACAGAAGTGCTGGTGGAGAAGATTAAGGATCTCAATGCCCGTGGACATACCTTCTTTATTATCGAACACGATATGGACTTCATCATGCGTCACTGCGACCCCATCATCGCGATGGTCTCCGGGCATGTGGTATTTGAGGGCAATGGGGAGGCCGCGCGCGCTGATCCACAGCTGATGAACGCCTATCTGGGAGAGATGACTTATGAGTGAGACTGTCCTCCAGGTGCAGTCATTGACAGCGGGTTATGTCCCAGGCCTGCCTATCCTGCACGAGGTCAACATGCGTTTGGACAAGGGGAAAATCGTCGCAGTGATCGGTCCCAATGGTGCTGGCAAGTCAACTCTGATCAAGGCCATTGCGGGACTGGTGATTGTAGAAGCGGGGACGATCATGCTCGGCACCCGAAACCTGGTTGGGATCCGGCCTGATGAGATGGCTATTTTTGGAATTGCTTATGTCCCGCAAAGAGACAACATCTTTAAAACCCTGACCATTCGGCAGAATCTCCTTCTTGCCGCAAAGCGGGGCGATGGCCCTCCTGATGATCTGATCGAGAGGATGTTTACGTTGTTTGTACCCCTGCGTGACAAGCAATCGGAGAAAGCGGGAAGGTTATCGGGAGGGCAACGACAGATGCTGGCGATTGCGATGGCACTGGTGGCCGAACCTACACTGATCCTGATGGATGAACCCACGGCTGGACTTGCACCTATGGTGGCCGAAGAGATATTGGCACTCGTTCAAGACATCGCTGAGAAAGGTGTTTCTGTGATGCTTATTGAACAAAACGTGAAGGCGGCACTGCGCATCTCGGACCGAGCCTATATTTTGGCAGAGGGCCGAAATCAAATAGATGGTTCTCCTCAGGAACTGATGGATGGCCAAGTCGTCGCAGAAATCTATCTAGGGGGCAGGAGGCTCAAAACATCATGATCCAGAATCTGTTTGACGGCATCCTTGTCGGTTCCATCCTTTCACTGGGAGCTATCGGGCTCACCATGGTGATGCATATGTTGCGTTTTGCCAATTTTTCTCATGCCGAACTGTTATCCCTGGGTGCCTACGAAGCGCTTGTTTTTGACAAGTTGCTTGAATTGATGGTACCAGGCTTATCACAAACAATTGGTGGTCTCAGCCTCACCTTCTCTCTCATTCTTGCGATTGTGATCTCAATGGGGGTGACCGGCGTTTCGGCGATCATCATCGACTGGCTCGTCTTTCGCCGAATTCGCGACTCGGCCGGTCCCCTCTCAATGGTGTTTGCCTCTTTTGGGGTTGCCCTGATTGTGAGGAATCTGATAAGTCTGGTTTTCGGTCTCAAATCAAAACTTTACAATGAAGAGATTGTCTTCGCGGTGAGAGTGAGCACGGATCCGTTGCTCCTCATTAAGTTAGACCAAGTCTTCGTTTTGGGGATGGCGCTCGTGATCATGTTAATCTTCCATTTTGTCCTTTCGCGCACCACTTTTGGTTACGCCTTGAAAGCCGTCTCCGAAAATCCAACTTTGGCGCAGGTCAACGGCGTCCGTCTGGCACATATGATTCGGCTAATATGGCTCATTGGCGGGGGACTTGCCGCTGTGGCAGGCGTGTTTTATGGCCTCAATAACCAGGTGAGTTTCTTGATGGGGAAAGATCTGGTCCTCTCCTTGTTTGCCGCTGTCATCGTCGGGGGGATTGGCAGCATTTACGGTGCGGTGGCAGGGGGGTTTTTGGTCGGTTTAGCGTCTAACATGGCACTGCTCATCCTGCCATCTGGCTACAAACCGGCAGTGCCTTTCCTGATTATTCTGATTATCCTTTCAATTCGACCGATGGGTTTATTTGGAGAGAACAAATGATTGGCATCATCTCTTATCTCGTATTTTTCCTAACGATTGGCTTCGTTCTGGCTATCGCCGTTTTAGGTCTGAATCTGCAATGGGGTTACACGGGTCTGTTCAACGGCGGTGTGTCTGCCTTTTTTGGAGCGGGTGCCTACGGCGTCATTTTGTTCGGTGGATCCAATAAGGCAGTCCAACTGATTGGGTTGGGTTTGCCTTATCCGTTTGCTGTGGCGGGAGCGGTGTTGTTGGCAGGATTGTTGGCTTTGATCGTGGGTCTCATCACCACACGTCTGCGTCACGATTATTTAGCAATCGCGACGTTTGGCGTGGCGATTGCGGTAGAAAACTTTGCCCGCAATGCTGGACCCATTACGGGAGGAGCAAAAGGATTAAGAGGGTTCGAACGCCCTTTCGAATCCGCCATTAATGATCCATTTTGGTTCAATTTGGCTTACTTGATATTTGTGCTTGTCGTCCTGATCATCGTCTACAATATCCTAGAGAGTATTGCTCGCTCACCTTACGGACGTTTGTTACGGGCCATCCGTGAGGATGAAGTGGCCGCCCAATCGCTGGGCAAATCGCCTGCTCGGGTGCGGCACCAGGCATTCATTTTCGGATCGATGATTATGGGGCTCTCGGGTGCCCTTTACGCCACATTCTATGCCTTTATCAGTCCCCAGGACATTTTACCCATTCTCACATTCCAGATTTGGTCAATGCTGATTGTGGGCGGTAGTGGCAATAATAGGGGCGCGGTACTCGGAACGCTTGTCGTTTGGGCTGGCTGGGTAGGGAGCGGTTGGGCCTTAACCAAATTTGCGCCAGTCGAGGCGCAGCTTTATGTAGGCACCATTCAGTTCATCATGATTGGTCTCATCATAGTTTTAACTCTACTGATCAAACCCAAAGGGCTCCTCCCTGAACAATTAATCATCTCACATTCCCTGGATTGGACGGAATCTGATCGTGACTGTGCCAATTGCAAAAAACAGGTGGGATTGTAAGGAGGAACACTGTCAATGACAATTCCATCATTTAACTTAGCAAAGGAAGAAAAAATTTTGAATATGTTTGTCAGGGACAATCAATGTCAATTACAACATGATCAACTACACTGGGAAGGAAAACTCATGAAAACTCTTAATTGTTTGCTTTTTTGCATTCAGTTTGGTCAAGTTTGTACCTAGATTTTCATACTCAGCATGCAACACCTAGGTCGGTGCGGTACCTCCAACTTCAGTCGATTGGGTCGACCCATTTCGGCAACAGCTATTGATAATCGAAGAACTTTAGTACCATTTTTTAAACTCAATGGCACAAAAGTGGCGGAATTTAAAAAATTATAAAGTGAAAAATGTTATAAGTCATTGCTATTTCTGGCGCGGGCAGGAGTCGAACCTGCGACCCTCAGTACCGCAAACTTTGATAGTAGGTATTCAGGGACAGTCTGCAACAAACAAGGATAATAATATCAGTAAGATGATAGCTCTTTGCTATTGCCACATGTCCCCGAATATGGCCTGTTTTTGTAAGCTAATGGCACAAAATTGGCACAAAAATTTATGCTTTTGACTCACAACTAATTAATTTCTTTAACTGAGTTGAGCTCTTTAGTTTCAGTACTATGCACTTCGTTCCATTCTTGCTCACTCATTTGTTTGATTGTATGGAAAACAACCTTCGGTTCTACTGTATGGTGAGCATTCAGTCTGTCTTTTCGCCCCCAGCGCTCAGGGAAACGGCGTTCAAGATACCAAGCTTTTGACTGCCAGGAATCATCTGCAAGTATTGTTTGGATGGCTCTAGACTCTGCGACAGCACTCGCCTTTTTTACAGACTCCAGTAATTCTTTAAAATTGGCCGCCGACTCCACCTTCGGCTTTTTCCATCCAACCATAAAAGGTGCTCTCTCCTACTCCGCATTTGCGGGCGGCTACTTTCTGATAGCTGCCGTTTTCTATTTCGGTGGATATCTTCTCAATGAGTTCAGGGGTCAGCTTTGACTTCCTGCCTTTTACCTTCATTGTTTTGATACTGTCCTTCTGTTTTGGATCTTCGTTAATAATTTTCATAGTATTTTCTCTGTGCAAATAGTTTTTAATATTCGAGGCGGTTTATCAGCCTCAAGGGCTTAATAAATACTACTTAAAGTCTACCAATATTTTACAATATCTACTGGTAACATTGAAGAGCGAAGTTTTAAGATAATCTGCCAGGGAGGATTTAGTAATGATGTTAAACCAGAGAAGAAAGAAGTTGATTTTGCTAAGTTACGTTGATCAACCGCCAAGTTATATACAAATTTACAGGTGTGAGCAAAGTGAAAAAGCTTCTTCTCCTGCTCCTTGGTAGGCTTTAAGCGGAATTTATAGGGATAGTTGATTAACATATTTTTAATGTATTAACTATTAAACTAAATATAATCGTGATATTAGTTTGCTCAATAGCTAATTTCAAGAAAAATAAATATTACAATCCCATCAATCTGAAACAATTAAAAAGGTAATATGATGAAAAATAATTTATTTTTAACAACTATTGTATTTTTTTACTTTCTAACAAATGTATATGCAGAAAATGGTCACGTTGACCTGAAATATCTTTCAGAGAATCATAGCGGTTTAGGACTAACTCAAAACTTGTCTGGTTTTGGAGTAGAATTCTACAACAAATTTATAAAAGAAACTGACGGGGAGAATTACGTGAGTTATATAGAAAAAAGTAGTAGGGAAAAAAAATTGGAAGAAATACTATATAAAGAACGTCAAAAGGGAACTAAACCAAAATCTATTGCAAAGGGGGAGAATTATGAGAGTTATTTGGAATATTTGTTGTTCATAGAGAGAGAGAAAAGAAATAAATTGATGGCTAAAAAAAGAGGTTCAGAGGGTAGTAAAATTGGTGTGGGTATTATCTTGGGATATAAGTATTTGGATGGTTACTCAGAAATTGCCATCGATCAGCCAAGGGAGGTTATCCAGAAATTACTATATCATCATTTGATGTTTTTTACAAGAATTGGGGAGATTGTGGAGGGTGCCTGACTGTGAAGAATTAGTGGGAGTTACTCACAGGAGATGATGGGGCTGGTGTTAGAGTATCATTTTTGGTCCTCTCATTCTCTACCACAAATTATCACAATCCTAATTTATTTTGCAGGGCACCGCCTTTTTCGGGCC
>ENA-ORDI01001515-ORDI01001515.1-marine-metagenome-genome-assembly--contig:-NODE-1515-length-12565-cov-5.559337_pt1 | contig 12565 bp, 16 predicted proteins | sample MGYA00248628_ERZ508525 | MGnify/ENA primary metagenome ERZ508525 (study PRJEB26195, sample SAMN05422138) | marine metagenome | isolation source: East of Porto Seguro, South Atlantic Ocean | place...
ACAAGTAGAGGCAACAATCGCACCGAGCAATCCTCCTGTTGCTATGATTTTTTTTGTTGCTTTATCAGATTTAATTACCTTATTATTCATATCTAAAATTATATCACCGTGAGCCGTAATTTTGGAGATTAAATAAGTTTAATTTTATTTTTTGGTGTATTTGTTTTAATTTTAAGCTCAAAAAAGATTGTATAAACTTTATGAAATTTTGATTTCTTCTATTACTTTCCAATTTAAATTGTCGTAATCATTTTCAGCTAAAAATAACTTATCTGCGATAAAATTATCTCTAAAAGTTCCTAGTTTTTTAATAATTTTTTTTTTTTCACTAATTTTTAAATTTGAATAAAGAACGCTCATATGAGGTTCATAAATTTCTTTTGAATTAATTTTTAAATTTTTTATTAAAAAGTTTCTGATTTTACAAAGTTGATAACTTTTTATTACCTTTATATATAGACATTGAAAAAAAGAATCTTTGTAATCAAAATCTTTCAAAATAATTTCTATAGGCTGAATTATTTTTTCTTTTTTAAAAATAAAATAAAGCATGTCCCATTTTTCCTTTTCACAATCTCCTATTAACGTCACATGTGGTTTAAAAATAGGAGTATTATATTTTTTACTAATATCATTAATGATTTTGCTTACTGAACTTGCACACTTTCCATCTGGCATTAACCATATAGAATAGGTCCGACCTTTTCTGTCATGTTTTTTGTTCATTTTTTTTACATTTTATACCTGCTAATAACTTTATATACAGGACCTTCATTTCGAAGAATGGATTCTTTTAAATAAAATTCCGTAACCATAAAGGAAACTTTATTTACATTTGTTTTATTAATTAATTTTAAAAAGGAACTTTTATTTTTTAAATTTTTAACGCGGGCTATGGTTATATGACCCATAAATCTCCATTCTTTCTCAAAAATATCAGCTAATGAATTGTCAATAAGTTTTTGTAAAGAAACATTAGAAATTTTAACCCAGACAATTTTAACAAATTTTTTTGAGAAAACTCCAAGTTTATCTAAATACAGTTTAAGAGACTGAGATTTGATTATAGATAGTTTTTTTTTAACTTTTTTCAAAGTATCATTGTTAATTTCACCTAAGAATTTTAAAGTTAAATGAAGATTTTTGCTTTCAGTTATCTTGCCAGTAAAATGAGGTTCGATGATATTTTGTAGTTTTTTAATTTCCTTAATTGCTGAAGAAGATAAATCTATTCCAATAAAACAACGCATAAATTTATGATAACAAAGATTTTTTTATATTAAATCAGCTTCATGTTTTGGAATACATATAATTTCTTGTTAGAGGAACAATTTTTTTGTTTTTGAATAATTGAAAAAGACAAAAAACAGTATTTTGTATTATTAATTATTATTTTGCTTACGATTATTTAGGTCTTATATATATTTTCCCACATACTTTGCACTTTACTTGTTCTGTAGACCCACCTTCTCCAAAACCATATTTGACATCAATAATTTCCACTTTGTGAAAACCAAACATACAAAGTAATTTCTGCAGATTAAATGTTTTTTTCATTGAGAATTGAATTAGTTTACTACCAGAATACATTTATATGAAGAAAAAAGGAGGTGTAAGAAAAAGAAAGCAATACATAAATTTATGATAACAAAGATTTTTGAATTGGAGGGCATTTAATATTCCCGTATGAACAAAAAACACAACAATCACCCTGTTTGGGTTTTAACACTGTATTACAACTTGAACATTTATAAAAATACAGACAAGAATCTTTAGGCATTTTCTCTTTTTTCCTGTATGTACAATTTGGACATGTAATAGTTGAATAATATACCACCATAGAAATTATTATAGTATCATGAACCGTGATTTTGGAGGTAAAATTGTTACCAGGTTGTCACTAATAAATAACAAGAAAGATTAATATTAATCCGTTTGCAATTAAGGAATAAAAAGTAATTCTCATTCCAATTCTTCTAAATGATATTTTCTTTTGATAAAGGCTTATTGCATGAAAGATCCTTCCTAAAATGAAAATCATTCCAAGACTATGAACATAAATTAAATAGTAAGGAATATTTTTATCATAGCCTATCCATTCTATTCCAATTAATGAAATAAGAAAAATTGGTGTGTATTCTATAAAATTTCCCTGAGCTCTAATTCTTCTCATTAATGCTCTATTTCCATCATCGCCAAAGGAGACCTTATTTTTACGTCTTTCTAAAATTACATTAATAGAAAGTTTAATTAAAATAAAAGCAGATAAAGCTACATATATAAAAGAATGATAGAACATAGAAAATATTTAGTAGTGCTCTGAAATTTGTTTTTTTCTTTTAAATGAACTAGGAATGTTCATTAATTTTCTGTATTTAGATACAGTTCTTCTAGCTATGTTGATTCCTTTCTTTTTTAATTTAAAAACAATGTGTTTATCTGACATGATATCTGTATTATTTTCATCTTTTATAAGTCTTAAAATTTTATTTTTTATCAGCCTGTTTGATAATAATTTGGCTTTATCTTTAGAATTTATTCCTCTAGAAAAAAAATATTTTAGTTCATAAACTCCTTTTGGTGTTTGAATATATTTATTAGTTGTACATCTACTAATTGTACTTTCATGGAAACCAGTTTTTTCTGCAATTTCTTTTTGTGTTAAAGGGTAAAAATAATTTATTCCTTTTTTAAAAAAATTTTTTTGATGTTTTACTATTTCTTTAGTAACTTTTTCAAGTGTTATTCCTCTATTTTTTATAGAATCTAACAATAATTTACCAGATTTTACCCAGTCAGATAAATTTTCTTTTTCTCTGTGAAGTAATTTTTTCTTTTTAATTATTTGATATAGTTTTTTATTAAAATCAAATTTAGGTATTTGTGATTTATTTAGTTCTAGTTTAAAGTTATCTTTATTTTGTTTTAATATAATATCTGGCACTACACTTATATCAGGTTGATGATCAAAAATACTCGCTGGTTTTGGATTTAAAGATTTAATATTTTTAATCATTTTTATTAATTCATTTTTTTTGATTCTAGTTTTTTTAGATAACATGCTAATATCATTTTTTGCTAATAGTTCTAAGTTTCTTACAAGAAAATGATACTTACTGTTAAATAATTTTTTTAACTTAAGTTGTATTTCAATACATTCTGATAAATTTCTTGCAAAAATACCTGGAGGGTCAAATTCTTGGATTTTTTTTAAAGTACTTTCAACTAAAGCTAAAGTTATATTGTAATTTTGTGTTTTTAATTTTTCAAAAATTTTATTTACATCATTATCTTTAATATAACCATTATTGTCTATATATTCTAAAAATTTTCGTGCTATTAATTTTTCTTCATTATTATTAATATCAATATTTAATTGCTCATTAACATGTTCTCTTAAATCTTTTTTTTGTTCTAAAGTATTTTCTATATATTTTGATTTTGAATCATTCTCTTTATTGTTTAAATATAATTTTGAATTATATAAATTTTTTTCTTCTTTTTTTGATTCAGGTTCTAACAATGGATTTTTTTCTAATTCTTTATTTATTTTTTCAATCATTTCAGAATAAGATAGTTGTAAAATCTGAAGAGATTTTTGCATCTGTAAATTAATTGTGATTCTTTGAGATTGATTTAATTCTAAACTATTTTTCATTTTCATATATCGAATATCTAAACTTTAAAAGTATCGCCTAAATAAACTTTTTTTACTAACTTATTATTTATAATATCTTTTGGTTTTCCTTGCATCAATACATTTCCATCATGTATTATATACGCTCTATCAATAACAGTTAAAGCTTCTCTAACATTATGATCTGTAATTAAAATACCTATATTTCTTTTTTTTAAATCTTTTATTAAATTTTTTATTTCACTTAGTTGCAAAGGATCAATACCAGTAAAAGGTTCATCAAGTAAAATAAAACTAGGTTTAGTACACAATGATCTTGCAATTTCAACTCTTCTTCTTTGTCCACCAGATAGTTTCATAGTATTTTCATTTCTTTTTTCTATTAGAGAAAAATCTTTTAAAAGATCTTCTAGAAAATTTAGTCTTTGACTTTTGTTTGGTTCAGTATATTCAAGTATACTCATCAAATTTTCTTCTACTGTTAAACCCCTGAAAACGGAAGGTTCTTGCGGTAAGTATCCTATACCTATTTTTGACCGAATGTAGATTGGAAGATTAGTAATATCAATGCCATCAACAAAAATTTTTCCTTTATTTGGTTTTACTAATCCTGTTAAAATATGAAAGCAAGTAGTTTTCCCTGCTCCGTTTGGGCCCAAAAGTCCTACAGCCTCTCCTCTATGTACTTCAAAATTTATATTATTTAGTACTAGATTTTTTAAAAAAGATTTATTTAAATTTTTAACTAACAGACCTTCTTCACTTTTTTTCCATATTCTTCTTAAAGAACGATTACTTTTTTTTTGATCTAATAATACCATAAACTTTTTTTCTACCTCCTTCCTTGTTTGGTTCAATGGATATTTCACCTTTACCTGTTAAGACATTAAAAATTCCTTTGTCACCAACAAGTATATCTCCTTCTTTTTCTAATTTTACTTTGTCATACAGTTCTATAATTTTATCATTAACAAAATATATCCCTCTTTTTGCAAATGCTTTTCCTTGGTCTGATATAATTACAACATTATTATCGGCATTAATTTGTAAAATTTCTGTATCGCCATTTTTTTTTTGGCAAGTAAATGCAGTTAATATATCAGCTTGAAGGGATGTTAAACCCTCTTTGACAAAAGCATTTCCTGTTATAATCATCACGCCTTTTTCATTATCTACTTCTATTTTATTGTCAGCAGTTATTATTATTTCCGTCTCTTTCTTATTATCATTATTGTTTTCTAAATTATTATTTTCATTTTCTATAGTATCAATGCTTTCTTTTGATAATTTTTCATTACTTACAATTTCTTTATTTTGTATATTATTTTCTTCTTCTAAACATAAAGGAGCTGCAGAAACATTTTTATCAACCAACATAATGAAAGTTAATATAAAAAAAGTAAGATATTTTTTTTTTTTTAATACCATAAATAAATTTAATTATTTTGTATTTTTAATTTTTATTTTACTCTTTCCAAGTAATTGAAAAATTTTACCTGTTTTTTTTACTTCAAATCCGTCTGATGAAAAATTAATAGTCTCACTTTTTCCAAAGATTCTTTTATTTCCATAAATTTTATTTTTTTTAAGATCTATTACTGCATTATTTGTATCAATTTGCTGTCCATCACTATGCAAGAATAAAACATCACCCATTAATTCTAAAGTTTGTTTTTCCATATCAAAAATTCCTTCTTTAGCAACCATTGTTAACCATTTTCCTTCTCTTAAATTTATTTCAGCTTTTGGTTTTTCAAATAATAATTTATTTTCATTATTAATTATTTTTTGATATTTTTTTGCATGTAGGAAAAAGGGTTGATTAAATTCATCAATTCCCTGGAATGTAAATTTATTTTGTTTTTTTTGGCTTTCTAATGCAGGTTTTTTTTCTTTATCATAAATATTATATATTGAGGGCCAAAAAAAAATTGTTATAAAAAAAATACTTAAAATAAATGGTGCTAATTTGTAATATAATTTTCTTATAAATAGAGATCTTTCGTAACTATTTGAATTTAGTTTAATACTAAATAAATTTAGAATTTTATTTTTTATCATTAGTAATTAAATTAATGAAATTAAGCTAATTCTAATTCTATACAATCGTGGATATGAAGTATACCAATTGGTTTATTATTTTTTGTAACAAAAACTTGTGTAATTTTATTTTTTTTCATTATATTTAAAGCTTCGATCGCAAAAATATCTTGATTAACAGTTTTCGGATTTTTTGTCATTATATAAGAAGTTTTTTTTTCTAAAATGCTATTACCCATATGTCTTCTTAAGTCACCATCAGTTATAATTCCAATAAGTTTATTAGCTTTTGATACTACTCCTAAACAACCAAAACGTTTTTTTGTCATCTCAATAATTGCCGTTGACATCGAGACGGTTCCTTTTATTAATGGAAGTTTTTTGCCAGAATGCATAACGTTTTTGACAAGTAGTAATTTTTTTCCTAATTGGCCACCAGGATGATAAGAATAAAAATTTTTTTTTGTAAATTTTTTACTGGTCATTAAAGAAACTGCAATAGCATCACCTAATACTAACATAGCTGTAGTTGATGTTGTCGGAGTTAAATTAAGAGGACAGGCTTCTTTTAAATTTGATATTTCTATACATGTTGTCGAAATATTTTCTAATTTTGAATTGGATTTTCCAGTTATAATTATTAGTGGAATTTTTTTTTCTTTTGAATAAATAAAAATATCATTTAGTTCAATTGTTTTTCCTGAAAAAGTAAAAGCTAAAACAACATCTTTTTTATTAATCATTCCTAAATCACCATGACTGGCTTCAGTTGAATGTATAAATTGTGAAGGTGAGCCAGTAGATGATAAAGTCGAAGCAATTTTTTTTGCAATAATTCCGCTTTTTCCTACGCCTGTTACAACAATCTTACCGTTAGTTTTTTTTAAAATATTTACAGCTTTTACAAAATTTTTATCTATTTTTTTTGATAAAGTTTCCAAACCATTAATTTCAGTACTAATAACTTTCTTCGCAATTTTAATAATTTGTTGTGTCATTTTTTTTTTTTAATAAATATTTTTTATTTATGTTGAAAAATATCTTTATCTTGCCATCCTAATAAATCAAATTCTGCTCGCGTTGTAAGAAATTCAAAACAAGCCTTGGCAAGATGTTGTTTTCCTTCACGCTTTATTATTTTATCAAGCTTATTTTTTATTTCATGTAAATAAAGAACGTCATTGGCAGCATATTCTAACTGATTTTCAGTTAAATTATCATTTCCCCAATCTGAAGTTTGATTTTGTTTATTTAAATTTATTTTTAAAAGATCTTTGCATAAGTCTTTCAAGCCGTGTCTATCAGTAAAAGTTCTAGATAATTTTGAAGCTATTTTTGTACAATAAATTGGTTTACACATAATTCCTAGATTTTTTTTTATAACTGCTACATCAAATCTAGCATAATGAAAAATTTTTAAAATATTTTGATCATTAAGTATTTTTTTTAAATTTGGAGCATCATAACAATTCTTAAGAAATTGAACTATATATGAATTACTATTTCCATCTGAAATTTGGATTAAACAAAGTCTATCATTATTTATGTTTAATCCCATAGTTTCAGTATCAATAGCAATAGACCCCTTAAACTTAACATTTATGGGTAGATCATTTTTATATAATTTGATATTTTTAACTTTTTGGGCCATGGTATTATGTGGTATTTTTCGATAAAAAAATCAATATTTTTTTTTTTTTTAATTACTTTAATAAAGAATGAATCATTTAAGAAATTTAAGAGTTACGGTATTTGGTGGCACAGGATTCGTCGGTAGACATTTAATTAAATATTTGTGCAATCATGAGTGTATTATTAAAGTACCTACAAGAAATCCAATAAAAGGATATTTTTTACAACCTCTTGGAGATGTTGGTCAAATAAATTTAATTAAATTTGATTTATCAGATAATAAAAAATTAAAAAATTTAATTGAAGATTCAGATATTATTATAAATTTAATTGGGGTTTTATTTGAAAAAAAAAGAAATGATTTTGTCGAGGTACATTATAATTTTGTTAAACGATTAGTAGATAATATCAAATTAAATAAAAAAAACTTTATACAAGTTTCCGCGCTAGGAGTTAACAAATGTAAAAACTCATTATATTCTAAAAGTAAATATAATGCTGATAAATATATTCAAAAAAATTTAGAAAAATTTTCAATTATTAGGCCTGGTTTAATTTTTGGTTCTGAAGATAATTTTTTCATTAAATTTGCAAAAATGAGTTTATTTAGCCCTTTTTTACCTTTAATCATGGGAGGCAAAACTAAATTTCAACCAGTTTATGTAGAAGATGTTTGTAAAGGAATAATGGAAATTTTAAAAAAAAATATAACAAATAAAATATTCGAATTTGGCGGCCAAGATATTTTTTCTTTTAAAGAATTGTTACAAATTTTATTAAAAACTATTAATCGCAAAAGAATATTAATTTATATTCCTAAGAAAATAGCTATTTTAATGGCTAAATTTTTTCAAGTATTACCAAATCCTCTATTAACTGAAGATCAAATTAAACTTTTGGAAAATAATAATATTGTTTTAGATACAAATTATACTTTTAAGTATTTAGGTATTAATCCAGTATCTTTAGAATTAATACTTCCCGATTACTTAAAAAGATTTAAAAAGTATTAATACAAAATAAAATGCAAAGTTTGAATTATGAAAAATTTCCAAACCACGATTTTGAACCTAATTCATTAGTTATTTTGTTACATGGTATAGGTGCAGATGCTTTTGATTTAATTCCATTAGCAAAATATTGGGCCTTAACTTTAAAAAAAACTAAGTTTTATTCATTGCATGCTCCTTATCCATGCAAATTACCACCATCTGGAAAACAATGGTTTGATTTAGAAGATAGAGACCAAACTAGAATACTTAAAGAAATTGAATTGGTTAAACCAATGATTATTACTTTTCTTAAAAAAAAACTTAAGGATTATAATCTTCAATACAAAGATTTAATATTAGTTGGCTTTAGCCAAGGAACAATGGTTGCATTAAATTTAACTTTAACAATGAAAGAAGAAGTAAGAGGTGTTCTTGGATATTCAGGAGGTGTAATTTTAACGAAAAGTGGAAAAATTGAAATAATTTCAAAACCAAACATTTGTTTAGTTCATGGAAAAAATGATGAAGTTGTGCCAAAGAAAATGATGGAAACAACTAAAATAATTTTAAAAGATAATAATATAGATGTTGATACACATTTAATAGAAAATCTGGGTCATAGTATTGACCAAAATGGTTTAGAAATTGGCCAAAACTTTCTTGTTAAATATTGTTAAAATGTTAATAATAATTTAGTTTTTTTTATAACGTTTATTATTTTTAATATATGAGTTTCAAAACACTTGTTCTAAACGCTGATTATAAACCGCTTAGTTATTTTCCTTTGTCAATTTGTAATTGGAAAGAAAGTATTAAAGCTGTGTTCTTAGACAAAGTTTCAGTAATTTCTGAATATAACGAAATTGTACGTTCGCCTTCTATAAAAATAAAAATACCAAGTGTTATTGCTCTTAAAGAATATGTTATATGTTCAAGAAAACCGGCTTTTACGCGTTTTAATGTATTTCTTAGAGATGAGTTTAAATGCAAGTATTGTGGTACAAAAAATAATTTAACTTTCGACCATATATTACCTAAATCAAAAGGTGGTAAAACAACATGGGAGAATGTAATTACTGCATGCTCAGGATGTAATACATCAAAAGGTAATAAAACTTTAAAAGAACTAAGATTATCTATTAATAAAGAACCTTTCGAACCATCTATTTCTTTTTTACAAGAAAAAATCCAAAAATACCCACCAAACTATTTGCATGATAGTTGGAAAGATTTTTTATATTGGGATACCGAACTTGAGCCTTAATTTTTCAATTTTCTAAATCCAATTATAGAAAGAGTAAATAAAACAAAAGATACAATTATATTGTATCCAGCAAGAGATATTCCTAGAAATTTAAATGAAACATCTTCACAAGAAACATAATCTTTGTTTAATAAATATTCTTTCAAATCAGCACTATTTGTCAAAATCTTGTTATTTGCCTCACAACTTGATAAAGCATTCCACAGGTTTTTTTCAATTCCAAAATGATGTACTGACATAATTAAACTTGAAAAAAAAATTAAAATAAAAAATAGAAACGTAAGTTTTTTGAACTTTTGATTTTTAATTAGTAAAAAAGAAGTTGCTAATAAAATAGCTATGAAATAAGGAAACCTTTGATAAATACACAGTTTGCAAGGTTCAACACCTAAAAATAATTCTAGATAGTAAACAATTAATAAAATAAATGCACTAAAAAATAAAAAAAGTAAATTTAAAAAATTAGTGTTATCTGAAGTCATTTTAAATAATTAGCCTAAGTTTTAATTATAAAGTATGTAATTATTATTATTAAAAATAATATTAAACTAATTAATCCAAATTTTTTAATTAGTAATTCCTCTATTTTTTTACCAAAGAAATATAGCAAAGTTGCAATTAAAAAAAACCTCGCTCCTCTTGATATAACAGATGCAATAGTGAACTCAAAAAAGTCCATTTTAACAAAACCACTAAATATAGTTATTATTTTATAAGGAATCGGAGTAAAACCGCCTGCTGCAACAATGAAAGCACCAAATTCATTATAACTCTCCGAAAAGGTTAAAAATTTTTCATTTAAATTATAATAATTTAAAATACCTTGACCTAAACTATCAAAGAAAAAACTACCAATAAAATAACCTAAAATTCCTCCAGCTACTGATAAAACAGTACAATAAAAGGCTAAATAAAACGCTTTATTTTTTTGTGCTAAGATCAAAAAAATTAAAAAAATATCAGGGGGTATAGGAAAAATAAAACTTTCTAAAAAAGCAACAATTAATAGAAAAGATAAAGCATATTTTTTTTTTGATATTTCTATTATGTTTGCATAGATTTTTTTTATCATTTATAACTCATTTAATGGTAGGCGTGGACGGACTTGAACCGTCACGGTGTTACCACCAGTGGTTTTTGAGACCACCCTGTCTACCAATTCCAGCACACGCCCAAAACTATATAGATTATAATTTTTTATTTCTTTTCTATAAAGTTAAATTTTAAATCTGTAGTAAAGATAATTAATATAATTGAATATAAAAATATTGGTGCATAAGGACTTGTCCAACAAAATAACATTAAAAATAATAAAAATTTTATTAAAGATTCAAAAGATTTAGAAATTTTAAAATTTAAGTTTTCTATTATAAAAAATAAACATGGAATAGTAATTAGTACATCGTAACTTTTTAATCTTGGAAGAAATATTGAAAGAACAACAACACTAAAAGCAATAGCTAGATTTTTATTTTTTTTGTTATTTAAAATTTTTGAATTTTTAAATAGAAAAATTAAAAATAAGAATAAACTTCCAGAAATTAGAAAATAAACAATATAATTTAAATAACTTTCCGAAAAAAAATAGTTATTTAATATTCTAAATAATCCTCTACCCAAATCTCCTTTGTCACCAATGAATTTAGAAAATTCAAGAGAATTTATCCAACTAATAAAAAGTTCACTATTAAAATAAAAAGAAATTAAATAAACTAAAGCAATAAGAATTAAATAAAAAAAAGTATTTATAAAAATTTCTTTTTTTAAATCTCTTACTAAAAATGGTATTCCAAAAAAAATTAAATAGGGAAATTTAATTAATGAAAGTATTGATAAAAGTAAGTAAAAAAAATGATCTTTATTTTTGCTTAAAAAAAATAAACTAATCGCAAAAAATCCATTTAAAATAATAGATAAATTACCAGTAAAAAAAACTGAAAGTGCAAGACCTCCAAAACATATTAAAAAAATATAAAAAAATTTTAAGTTTATTTTAAAAATTTTAAAAAGCACTATAGGAATAGAAAAAAAAGATAAAAATAAAAAAAAGAACCAAAATTTTACAACAATTAAGTATTCAAAATTGGTAATAAATTTAAAAAAATGAAAAACTATTGGAGGATTAAAAAAAGGAGCATTATGTATTTCCAGCCATTCTTTGTAAGGATTAGCTCCTTGACTTAATATTTCAGAACCTGCATAAATTAAATAAAAGTCAGAAAAAAAAACTTGAAAAAAGTGTGGATTATTTAAATATTTTTGAAATATTTCATTATAAAAATTTTTTGAAAAAACTGCTACAGTAGTAACAATTAAAATTACAAGAAATGAAATATTTATATTTTTTTTAAGCAAAATGAAATTATTAAAAAAAAAAGATAATTGGTTACCTCCAACTAGTTTTGAAGAAAAAATAAAACATGTAATTATCCCAAATAAATTATACATCAGAAGATTAGTTTTGAAAGAATGGATAAAAGGTAGGACAGATATAAGATTTTTAAAATATCTTATTGATAAAAATCTTAATTCATTAGACGTTGGGGCATATAAAGGAGTTTATACTTATTTTATATCAAAATATTCAAAAAAAGTTTATGCATTTGAACCAAATCCAAAATCTTATAAAATTTTAAAAAAAACTGTAAATAAAAATGTCCAAGTTTTACCATATGCACTTTCTGATAAATCGAGTTTTGACTTTTTAAAAATACCGAAAGGAAAAAAAGGTTACTCAAATCAAGGTGGCTCAATCCGAAATGTAAAGTTAGATAAAAATTTTGGTAAATTAAAAGTAGAAACAAAAAAGATTGATGATCTAAAATTAAAAAATATTGGATTTATAAAGATTGATGCCGAGGGGGTTGAACTTAAAGTTTTAAAAGGTGCAAAAAAATTAATAAAAAAATATAAACCAACTTTGCTTATTGAAATTGAAGAAAGATATATTTCTGAGCCTATAGAAAAATCACTTAACAAAATTCTTAATTTAGGATATCG
>ENA-ORDI01001516-ORDI01001516.1-marine-metagenome-genome-assembly--contig:-NODE-1516-length-12565-cov-2.746717_pt1 | contig 12565 bp, 17 predicted proteins | sample MGYA00248628_ERZ508525 | MGnify/ENA primary metagenome ERZ508525 (study PRJEB26195, sample SAMN05422138) | marine metagenome | isolation source: East of Porto Seguro, South Atlantic Ocean | place...
GCGATGTATCGAGTTTTAGAAATGCGATGACAGAGTTTGATCACGACCCCCACACACGACTCCCCATACCTCTACCCATCGAGGTCATTCTACCTTATACCCCCGACATCAAACGCAATGTCGCACTCCATTCACTAAAGGAAATAATATGACCATCGACCAATCCACTCTGACAAAAGGTCAGGTTCGCAAACTCAATGTTCTCCGCAAGAGTGTCGGAAACGATATTGCTGATGATGCGTTTGCTAAGTGGATGGTGAACCAATCCAAGACCCCCAAGGAAGTCCGTGACCCTGTCGCAGACGCACTGGTCGCTGCACTTGCGAACCTCAAGGATGACAAGAAAATCCGTCTGGGAAGGAAGGGGTACGTTGTACGTCGTGCGAAGGGTAGAGGTGCTTCGGGGTTCGTTGCCCAGAAGGTCACCTGAGAGAAGATACCCATACCAGATTCCCCATCCCCCACATTCTCTGTCAGACTTCCCCTATGAGACACATCCTGACATCGGTGGTCCTTGTGGTCCTCCTGTTCCCCTCACTCGCATCGGGTGAGACGGTCAAGTGGGGGGACTTGATCGTGCGGGAGGGTCTTCACTACAAGAAGTTCACCGATGTACCGTTCACTGGGAAGATAACAGGTGAATTTCAGGGGAAACTCAAGAACGGAAAGAAAGAGGGTCCTTGGGTCAGTTACCACGAGAATGGTCAGTTACTTTCCAAATTTAACTACAAGAACGGAAAGATGGAGGGTCCTTGGGTCAGTCATCACGATAATGGTCAGATTGGGTCCGAAGGTGACTTCAAGAACGGGAAACCCGACGGTCCTTGGGTCTATTACCATAAGAATGGACAGTTAGAAACCAAAGCAACCTACAAGAACGGTAAGGAAGAGGGTCCTTATGAAAGTCACCATGACAACGGTCAGTTAAAGGAAAAAGGAACCTTCAAGAACGGAAAGAAAGAGGGTCCTTGGGTCGTTTACCATAAGAATGGACAGTTATCGTCCAAAGGAACCTTCAAGAACGGGTGGAAAGAGGGTCATTGGGTCACGTACTATGACAACGGTCAGTTAGAAACCAAAGGTGACTACAAGAATGTGAGGTTTGAGGGTCCTTGGGTCGTTTACCACGATAATGGACAGTTAATGTCCAAAGGAACCTACAAGGACGGAAAGAAGGTAAAATAAACCTCACCCCTGTCGTGCACGATAGACCTTATCTTCCCGAACCTTCCCATTCCCACCACAATCCGTCAGAAACTCCTCATGAGAAGACTGACTGCACCACTTATATTACTTAAAACAAGACCCACAAATTTTAATAACTACCAAGTTTTAGTTCTCCTTTTGCAATTGTGTCTCCTTTCGCATTCTTGGCATAAACATAAACCACATAGTTATTACCCTTACCCCCAGAACATGGACCAAGATAATATTTTCCCGAACAATCAAAACAGTGATGTGAATTAACCCCCGTAACGTTTGGAGGGATCTTGTCTTTCGCTTCCCCTTCCATCGAAGGAAAAACTATACTATTTTCCCCTGAAACCTTGACTTCAAATCCACCATGCCCACCCTCATTTTCATAATCCAAATCAGTAAAGTTAACTAATAATTTTACGGTACCCGCAGGAATATTAGAAATCTGAATTGAGGGAGACAATCCTTTTCCTCCCCTCTTTTTACATATTCCTTTATCAGGGACGTCCTTTCCTGTCCATGCTGGGTCCGTATGCATAACTTTTAAGTCTGCTGCTACAGAGACAGACGAAAAAACACATATGATAAAAACACTTAGTGCTACTTTCCAAAACATTTTAACCTCCCTCGAAAAAACTAAATGACACACTGTTACATTGAAATTTCTCCAATCCAACGAAAGGGAACCATAACATGAACGGTCATGAATATATGGTATTATAATGAAGGAAATGATCTCTCTAAACCTCCAAAATACACATTTTATTGCTTATTTTCAACGACTTAGAGTCGACAAAACCTGTTCGATTTGTTACTATCACAGGGTAACTTCCTGACAATCGAAGAGGTGCAAAAATGACCAAAAAAGTCGTTATCTATACCCGTGTCTCGACCCTCGACCAGACCATCGACAACCAGTTACTCGAACTTCGTGATCACTGTTCCAAAATGGGATGGGAGATCGTGAAGGAATATGCAGACGAAGGTCTGAGTGGAACCCTGTCACGGGAAAAACGTCCTTCACTTAACTCCCTCATCAAGGATGCATATCGGAAACGGTTCGATCTGGTCGTCTGTTGGGACATATCGAGAATTGGGAGATAGATGAAGGAACTGGTGATGTTCCTGTCCAATATGAAGGATCGGGGGATCGGTATCTGTTCAGTTCGTCAGGGGTTCGACACCTCGACCTCGATGGGGGAGATTATGTTCCAGTTCGTCGGAATCCTCTCATCTTGGGAACGTGAGATGATACGAGAGAGAACCCTTGCGGGTCTGGAACGTGCAAAATCTCAAGGAAAGACACTGGGACGGAGAAAAGTCACCAACGACACGATGGCCGCAAAAATCATCGAACTGAGGGATGAGAGAAAATCCATTCGTCAGATTGCATCAGAGGTTGGTGTCAGTCGGGGAACCGTGAATAACGTTCTCAAGGTTGCATAAGACCGGAATATCAGGTGTCCAAAAAAGGGGGTCTGAAATCGACTTAATCGACTCAACGTTTCGAGAACTGGAAGCTGCGGCGCGCCTTGCGGCGGCCGTATTTCTTGCGCTCGACGACGCGGGAATCGCGGGTCAGGAAGCCTTCCTTCTTGAGCGCCCCCCGCAGGCCCGGCTCATAGTACAACAGCGCCTTGCTGATGCCGTGCTTGACCGCCCCGGCCTGGCCCGATAGCCCGCCGCCCTTGACCGTGCAGGTGACGTCGTATTGGCCCTCCCGTTCGGTGACGGCGAACGGCTGGTTGATCAGCATCCGGAGCACCGGGCGGGCGAAATAGGTTCCCAGTTCGCGGCCGTTGACGGTGATCTTGCCGGGGCCGGGCTTGATCCATACCCGGGCGACGGCGTCCTTGCGCTTGCCGGTGGCGTAGGAGCGGCCCTTGTCGTCGATCTTCGGCTCGACCGGGACCACGGGTTCGGCCTCCGGCGTCACGGCTCCGGCTTGCGAGGCAACGCCGTCCGCCGGCGGGGTGACGAGATCCTTCAGGTCCGCCAGGGTCTTGGTTTCCTCGGCCATCGCTTAGGCGCTCCTCTTGTTCTTGGGATTCATCGCGGCGACGTCCAGGACCTCGGGGTTTTGCGCCTGATGGGGATGGTCTGCGCCCTTGTAGACGTGCAGTTTCCGCATCTGCTGGCGGCCCAGGGGGTTGCGGCTGATCATTCGCTCGACGGCCTTGATCACCACACGCTCGGGGTGCTTGCCGGCCAGGATGCCGCCGGCGGTGCGCGACTTGATGCCGCCCGGATAACCGGTGTGCCGGTAATAGATCTTGTCTTCGGTCTTGCGGCCGGTCAGCCGGACCTTGTCGGCGTTGACGACGATGATGTTGTCGCCGCAATCGATATGGGGGGTGAAAAGCGGCTTGTGCTTGCCGCGCAGCCGCATGGCGATGATCGAGGCCATGCGGCCCAGGACCACGTCCTTGGCGTCGATGACGTACCATTTCTTTTCAACGTCCGACGGTTTGGCCGAATAGGTTTTCATTTCGATACCCTGTAGCCAATCATCTTCGGGCGGGACCGGAAAACCCGGACCGCCGATTTCGCGCCATGGGCTCGCGAAGGCGCGGAGTATGCCATTAAATTCGGCCGAGTCAACGCGAAATTTGCAAGGAAAACCAAGGTTTAGGGGAGTGGTATTATAATACCGCTCCCTATCGGCCTCCTACTTACCCCTGTTGGGGGAGCCCTATTTCCCCTTGTCGGGGGGAATGGAATAGGTTCCCGTGGCGTGGACGACCGGTTCGTCGTGGCCTTCGGAAAACACCGTCGCCTCCATCACCGCCAGGCGTTTGCCAAGCTTGATCATCCGCGCTTCGGCGACAAGCTCGCCGAGCGGCGGCGGGCGCAGGAAATTGATATTGAGGTTGGTTGTCAAAGCCATTTCCGAACGGCCGATCAGGCTCATGATCGCCGCGTACATGGCGACGTCGACAAGCGCCACCAGGACCGGCCCGTTGACCGAATCCCCGGGCCGCAGGAATTCCGCTTTGCCCGACATGCGCACGGTGGCCGTCCCCTTGCCCAGTTTCTCCAAGTGGGCACCGAGAGCGGCGATGAAGGGAACCTGTTGGCGAATCAGATTCTCGAATTTGTCGATGGATATGCGCGGCATTACCTAAATCCCGGGGTTTCAACAACGTTCGCGGCGATCATGACCCAAGTTGACGTTTACGTAAAGGTAATGTAGCGTCCTTGGCTGAAAACCGGGAGGAAATCCAATGACAGTAAGAGTGGAGAAGGACGGCCCCGTCACCACCATCATCAACGATCGGCCCGAGGCCCGGAACGCCGTCGACCCGGAAACCGGCGATGCCCTGGTCGAGGCCTTCCTGGAATTCGACAATGACCCCGAGGCCAGTGTCGCCGTGTTTTGGGGCGCCGGTGGTGCCTTCTGTGCCGGCTGGGATCTGAAATATGTGAGCTCCCTGAAGCCCGGCGAAGACCCCCTCAAGGACCTGCATTTCCCCGCCGATGGCGGCCCCGCGCCGCGGGGTCCGCTGGGGCCGTCACGGTTGGACCTGTCGAAACCGGTGATTGGCGCCGTTGCCGGCCCGGCCGTCGCCGGGGGCATGGAATTGGCCCTTTGGTGCGACGTTCGGATAATGGAAGAAGACGCCTATATCGGCGTCTTCTGCCGCCGCTGGGGGGTGCCCCTGATAGACGGCGGAACCGTCCGTCTGCCGCGTCTGGTGGGACGAGGCCGGGCGCTGGAAATCATCCTTACCGGGCGCAAGGTGCCGGCCGAGGAATGCCTGGCCATCGGCGCCTGCGAAAAAGTCGTGGCCAACGGCCAATCCCGCCAGGCGGCCGAGGCCATGGCCCACGAAATCGCCCGTTTCCCGCAGGAGTGCGTGCGCGCCGACCGCCGCTCGGTATATTTGCAGCACGGTTTGCCGGTCCGCGAAGCCCTGGAATCGGAATGGCGAAACAGCCAGGCCATCGTTGACGCCGAAGGAATTGCCGGCGCCGCGCGCTTCGCCGACGGCAAGGGCCGGCATGGGAACTACGAGGAAATTTAAGCCCTGCCCTACTGGCGATAAGGGGGCGATTAGGGGACACCCTCGAAAGCACCCACCGAAACGTCCTATAATGCACCTTAGTAAGGGAAAGACCATGACCGCTACATCCGCAACCTCGGGAAACGATCCGATCCTCTTGCGCCACGACGAGGACGGCATCGCGACGCTGACCCTCAACCGGCCCGATAAATTCAACGCCCTGTCGACGGAACTCATGGGCCTGATCGAGCAGCAACTGGACTCGCTGTCCGGGGACAAATCCATCCGCACCGTTATCATCGCCGCCAACGGCAAGGCTTTCTGCGCCGGCCACGACTTGCGCGAGATGAGCGACGACCCCGGCGAGGAAGCCATCCAGGCGCTGTTCGACCAATGCAGCCGGATGATGGTGTCGTTGACCCAAATCCCGCAGCCGGTGATCGCCCGCGTGCACGGCATGGCCACCGCCGCCGGGTGCCAACTCGTCGCCCAGTGCGACCTGGCGGTGGCATCTGAGGAGGCCCGTTTCGCCACCTCGGGCATCAACGTCGGGCTTTTCTGCGGCACCCCGATGGTCGCCGTGACCCGCAACCTGCCCCGCAAGCAGGCCATGGAAATGCTGATGACCGGTGAATTCATCGACGCGCCGACGGCCGAACGATACGGCCTGGTCAACCGCGTGGTGGCGGCCGGCGAGTTGGACGCCGCCGTCCGGGAACTGGCGGCAGCCGTTGCCGCCCAGGGTCCCGCCTTCGTCGCCGCCGGGAAAAAACTTTTCTACCGCCAGATTGAGGACGGCCTGACCGGGGCCTACAAGGAAGCGACCAAGACAATGGTCGAGAACATGCAGCGCGAGGACGCCCGCCAGGGCATCAACGCCTTCCTCGAAAAACGCGACATGCCCGAGTGGAAGGACCGGTGAGCAAACCCGCCGCCGAAGAACCGCTTCATTACGACGACGCCCTGCTTCGCCGCATCCTCACCAACGCCAAGACCATCGCCATGGTCGGCGCCTCGCCCGACTGGGTGCGGCCGTCGAACTTCGCGATGAAATACCTGCAAAGAAAGGGATACCGGGTGATTCCGGTCAACCCGGGCCATGCCGGCAAGGACATCCTGGGCGAAACCACCTACGCCTGTTTGCGCGACATCCCCGACAAATTCGACATGGTCGACGTGTTCCGCACCTCCGATGCCGCCGGCGCCATCGCCGACGAGGCCATCGAGGTCGCCGCCAACAAGGGTGCCCAAGTCCTGTGGATGCAGTTGGGCGTCCGCGACGACGCGGCGGCCGAACGGGCCGCGGCGGCGGGGGTGACGGTGGTGATGAACCGCTGCCCGAAGATCGAATACGGGCGGCTGTTCGGCGAGTTGGGCTGGAGCGGCGTCAATACCGGCATCATCAGCTCCAAACGCAGGAAACCGGAGCCATGAACGACAAGCCGAAGAAAGCCCTTTCCCCTTCCCCGGCCCCCTCCCCGGCCGCCGGCGAATACGGCATCGAGACCCTGGCCATCCATGCTGGCGCCAGTCCCGAACCGGTCACCGGGGCGCGCAACACGCCCATCTACCAGACCACGTCCTACGTTTTCGAAGACGTCGAGCACGCCGCCGACCTGTTCAACCTGCAGACCTTCGGCTTCATCTATTCGCGCCTCACCAACCCGACGGTGGCTGTGCTCGAGGAACGCATGGCGGCGCTGGAAGGCGGCCGCGCCGCCGTCTGCGCGGCATCCGGCCACGCGGTACAGTTTTTGGCCTTTTTCACCCTGCTGGAGCCGGGCGACGAGTTCATTTCGTCGCTCAATCTCTACGGCGGCTCGATCACCCAGTTCGGCCACAGCTTCAAGCGCCTGGGCTGGACGTGTCATTTCGTCGACCCCACGGACCCGGAAAATTTCCAAAAAGCCCTGACATCCAAATGCAAGGCGATCTTCATCGAGGTGCTGGCCAACCCCGGCGGCATCGTGCTCGATGTCGAGCCCATCGTCGCCATCGCCCGGGAAGCCGGGATTCCGCTGATCGTCGACAACACCATGGCGACGCCGTACTTGTGCCGGCCGATGGAATGGGGGGCCGACCTGGTGGTTCATTCGACGACCAAGTTCCTGTCCGGGCACGGCACGTCCATGGGCGGGGCGCTGATCGAGTCGGGTAAGTTCGACTGGGCCAGGGACGGCAAGTTCCCGACCATGACCGAGCCCGACCCCGCCTATCACGGGTTGACGTTCTACGAGACCTTCGGCGATTTCGGCTTCACCATGAAGGCGCGCACGGTGGCGCTGCGCGATTTCGGCCCGGCGATGTCGCCGGCCAACGCCTTTTACACCATCACCGGCATCGAATCGCTGCCGGTGCGCATGGAGCGCCACGTCGCCAACGCCCAGAAAGTGGCGAAATTCCTGGACGCCCACCCGGCCGTGGATTGGGTGTCCTATGCCGGGCTGAAGAACAGCCCCTATCACGCCCTGGCCAAAAAATACCTGCCCCGGGGCGCCGGGTCGGTGTTTACCTTTGGCCTCAAGGGCGGCCTCAAGGACGGCCCCAAGGGCGGCTACGAGGCCGGCATCCGGCTGGTCGAGACGGTCAACCTGTTTTCCCATCTCGCCAACGTCGGCGATACCCGGTCGCTGATCCTGCACCCGGCCTCGACCACGCACCGCCAGTTGACCGACGAACAGCGCCACGCCGCCGGTGCCGGACCCGACGTGATTCGGCTTTCCGTCGGCCTGGAAACGGCCGACGATCTGTTGGCCGATCTGGACCAGGCGCTCGGCTAGCCCTCAATTGTAGTTGGAAACCTCGATCAGGTTTTCATCGGGATCGCGGAAATAGACCGACGTGATCGGTCCCATGGCCCCGGTTTTCGCCACCGGGCCCTCGATGATCTCGACTCCCTCGGCCTGCAAATGCGCGATCACGTCGTCCAGGGGCGTCTCGGTGATCAGGCACAGGTCGCCCGCCCCCGTCACCGCGTTCTTGGCCCGGGGGGTATAGGGGTTCTCGGCCGGGTGCAGGTTGATTTTCTGGCGCCCGAAACCGAGCGCCACCCGCCCACCGGCGAAGACGGCTTTCTCCATGCCCAGGACGCGGCGGTAAAAATCACAGGTTTCGTCGATGTTGGCGACGGTCAGGACCATATGGTCGAAGCGGTCGATGAGGACGGGGGAGGTCATGGCATGGTCTCTATGTTTTGGCCCCCAGGCGGGACAAGCCAGGGGGACGAAACGCATCCTACACCAAATTTGATGGGATTAATCGGCAAGGGCGGCGATTTCAGGCGCCCTGGCCGGGGTCGGCAGCGGAACGTCGGGTTGCGTCGAAACGCTTTTTCCGGTCGCCGGCACCAGAACGCAGCCGTCGACGCGCCATGATCCGTCGTTCATCTGCATCATCGGGAAAAGGGCGACGACGGCAATGCTGTCGGGGCCTTGTAACAGCACCCTTTGCACCAACCGGCCGCGGGAAAAGGCGAGGTTAAGGAAGATCACGGATTTGGGCCGGTATACCGGCTTGTAGGTGGCGGCAAACCGGGCCAGGAAGGCATCTGCGGTGCCGAACTGGCTCTGGACCTCAGGCGAGGCATAGGAAAACGCCATATCCCTGTCGTCGCGCTGGAAGGCGGCGATCTGGCTCTTGATGACGGCGATGACGTTGCGCCGCAGTTCGTGCTCGGGCCCGCCCGAGGCCGGCCCCGCGATCAGCAGGGCAGCGACCACAATGGCGCCGAGCCGCCGGAAGGTGGCTGGTATCCGGGGCTTCCTCGGACGGCGGTGTGCGTTTTTAACGCCGTTAGCCGTTAAGACGCACGGTGGGGATAAAATGCTGGGCATCGTTAAGTCCCGACTGGATGGCGGCGGTTTGCCGCTCTATTTCCGGCGCCATATCGGCCTTGAGCTTGAGCAGATGGACTTGTTTTTCCAACTGCTCCAGGCGCCGGGTCAGGGAATTTAACGTTTTGTCGATGGCATCGACCATCGCGTGAATCTTGCCGAGATGCGGCTTGAGCACGGTATCGTTGTGGGCGTCAATGCGTTTCAGGGCCTCGGCGGTGAACCAGATCGACCCAAAAGCGATGAAGAAAGCAAGAACGGCAAGAACCGCGGTCATGTTGTGTCCCCAAGTTAACACGATGGATTTGTTTATGCCGGGAACACTATCAAAGGCGGGTAAATTAAATCTTAACCGCCGCCAAAGGGGCGGATTATCCGTCGGCGGTGATGCGTTCGATTAGTTGCCCGACGACCGCCTCGGCGTCCTCGTTCTTGACCTTGCAACCGCCGGCGACTTTGTGGCCGCCGCCGAATTCCAGCAACAAAGAGCCGATATTGGTTTTCGAGGACCTGTCGAGGATGGATTTGCCGACGGAGATGGTCGTGGTCCCCTCCTCCGTCCCCGGCATCAGGTGCATGGATATGTTGCATTCCGGGTTGAGGGCATAAATCAGGAATCTGTTGCAGGTATAGATGGGGTCTTCTTCGCGAAGATCGGCGACGACCAGGTTGCCGTGCACGGTCGAACACCGAACCAACTGCAATTCGGAAAATTCCTTCTGGTACTGATAGGCATTGACCCGCTCCACCACGTCCGGCAATCCCAGGATCTCCTCGATCGGGTTGTGCCGGCAATAGGTCATCAGGTCCTACAGCAGCGCATTATGGGGAATGGAGAAACCGGAAATCCCCTCGAGTCCGGTGCGCGGATCGACGATAAAATTCAACAGCGTCCATTTTTCGGGCGCCAGGATGTCTTCTTCGGAATAATGGGCTGAATCCGCCTGATCGACGGTATCCAACAAATCCTCCGAAATATTCGGGAAAGCCTCCTTGTCGCCGAAATGACGGTAAACGACGCGGGCCGCCGACGGTGCATCGGCGTCGATAATCAGGTTATCCTTCTCGCCGACGCGCTCGATCTCGCTGGCGTGGTGGTCCAGACAAAGGTGGATACCCTCGACGAACGGCAGGTTAGCGCTGATGTCCTTGTCGGAAACAGGGACCCTTCCCTGCTGCATGTCGTTGGGCTCGGTGAACACGATGTCATCGACCATTTCCAGCTTGTTGAACAGCGCCCCACAGACGACGCCGTCGAAATCGGCCCGCGTGATCAACCGGAATTTCTTTTCAGCCATGGTTCGGGTGTCTCGGGTTCATACCAATTATGCAAGATAACTTCCCACGAAACGGCTGGTAAGGGCCGCAAACGGGCTCAGGTATCGGGTTTTTTGCCGCGGTTGGCGCACATCGGCCTGTTTCTCCGCTTATCGGGGAACGACGGCCATTTTTTCCCGGCCGGGAAAAATGTGATATACGTGGGCCAAGGCCGCGCCCCAAAAACCCAGCCGGTGGAGACATCAAACAATGCCCAGTGAGCCCCCTAATGACTCCCCTGGCGACCACCAGGACGATACCCTCAGCCTCCAGATCGCCAATCAGATCATCAACGTCGCCAATGCCCGGCTTCAGGACGGCGCGCGCCCGGAAGAGGTTGTCCAGGGGCTTCGCCACGCGGCGGCCAATTTCTCCGCCTTCGTCGAATCCCGCCGCCAGGGAAAGGATGCCGACCCCGGTCAGGTTATTGAGGAATTCGCCCGTTTATTGGAATATTATCTCGGCCGCCACAACCCCGACTCCCCGGCGGGGGGGCTTGAGAAATTGATCGAACAAGCGAAAAACGAACTGTGACCCTGCGCCTAAGCGGCCTTGCCTTACCGGTTTCCGCCTAACGGCAATGAAAATCGACACCTTCCGCAACCTTCACGTCATCCAGACTAAACATCACGCGGTTTTATACGGTTACTTTTCCCCGCCCTTTTAGGGTGTTCATCATCAAAACATTTGGGACGCATGAGCCTGTTTCGTAACGGAGGATCCGGCTCATCTTGGTTTGATGTTATGCCGCTTTGCGTTGATGGTTCAAGCGGCGGTTTTGGATTGTCAGTTTCTTGATCTTTCCCTCTTTTCAATGATGGCCGTGTCGCGCCCGAAGCGACTACCGCAAGGGCCGTCCCTCGTCACCTCTCGGCAAGACGAGCTTAACTTGGATCGAGCGTGTCGGCATGCGCCCCCACCATGTTCGTGGGCAAAAGGCACACCATCAACCACTGCTGACAATACTGGACAGGGTTTGTTGGCCCCCTCAACATTCACCAGCCAATGTTGGGAGTGCGGCTATCTAGGCGTCCGCGGCGCCGTAATCGACGGCGGTGGTGTAATCGGGGTTCTTGTGCAGGTCCCAATAAAGCGTCGTCAAGCGCTTGGTCACCGGGCCCGGCGCCCCGTCTCCGACTGGTTTATCATCGATGGCACGCACCGGCATGATACCACCCGCGGTCGATGTTAGGAACGCTTCGTCGGCGCCGCGAAGGGCGTCCACATGTAGCTTGCCGAGCGTCGCCTCGACGTTGAGCTGTTCGGAAAGCTCCAAAACGGTCCTCCGGGTAATGCCCTCCAGCACCCCCTTCTCGGGCGAGATGAGCCGCCCTTCGGTGAGCGCGAAGATGTTCCAGCCGCGGCCCTCGGTGACCAGGCCGTCGCCATCCAACAGCACCGCGTATTGGGAGCCCTTCTCGTAGGCCTCGGACATGGCGCGGACGAAATCGAGGCGGCCGAAATTCTTGATCGACGGATCCACGGCCTGTTCCGGGATGCGGATGGTGTCGGCGACGATGATGTTGCAGCCGTTTTCGAGTTCCTCGTCGGTGACGACGGTGTGGTACCCCATCGCCCAGACGATGAGACGGTTCCGGCACGTCCTCAGGTCCTTCTTCGCCGACGTCGGCACGCCCCGCGTCGCCACCAGCATCAGGAACGCGTCGCGGAACCCGGTGCGCGCCATGCAGCCGTCCATGACGCGGATCATGGTCTCGCGGTCGTGGCCCAAACTGTCGTAGCCGCGTTCGGCGATGAAGGCCTCAAAGCGGTCCATGTGATCATCGAGCCGGAAGTAGCGCCCATCGGTGACGTGGATGGCGTCGTAGCACATGTCGGCGAGTTGAAAGCCCAAGTCGGTGACGGGGATGCGGAGGTCGGAGAACCCCATGTATTCGCCGTCCATGTAACCGATGCCCTCGGCGCCGTAACTGTGGTCCTGGTCGTTCATATCGACATTTCCCAGATAGCCTTCAATTCCATAGTGATCATACCCAAATGTCACTACTGTTGGTATTGTGTCTCCACCGCTGGTATCCGATGGCCTGATTTTGGCGGTTTGAACGTGCTCGGCACCCTAAAGGTCACGGTTTGGGCACGAGCGCGTCGATTTGAGCTTTTCCAAATCCGATTTGCGTAGGGAGATCCTCGATGACGCATCAAAAAGACTCGCCAAAACACAATTTCAAATTTAACAGGTCGAATTGGCTACGC
>ENA-ORDI01001518-ORDI01001518.1-marine-metagenome-genome-assembly--contig:-NODE-1518-length-12563-cov-2.976454_pt1 | contig 12563 bp, 9 predicted proteins | sample MGYA00248628_ERZ508525 | MGnify/ENA primary metagenome ERZ508525 (study PRJEB26195, sample SAMN05422138) | marine metagenome | isolation source: East of Porto Seguro, South Atlantic Ocean | place...
TGACAGGGCTACTTCTACTTCACGGAGCTTGCGTAAGATCTGCTCCGGACTGTGTCTTTTTCCTGGCATTTCTACCCTCTTTTAGAACCAGAGTTTCTAACATTTACCCTGGACTACTTTTTTGGGGGCAGGTCACTACCACCTGCTTCTTTGACAAGCAGGAGATAGCGAGTTCTCCAGATTGGATCGGGACGCAGGCGTTTGGCAAACTGCAAAAACAAAAAACGCCGTCTCGTAATTGAGGCGGCGTTTTTTTATTGACTGCTGGCTAACTACCGGTCTATGCCATTCAGACCGTTCTCAATGCCTTTGGCGGCCCAAATAGCCCATGGCTGCGTGAAAAACTTGAAACCTCGCGCCACGAGATCATTCGGATCGAGATCGGGTGGAATGAAGTACATCCCGGGGACCACCCCGTGCTTCTTACAGGCAGCGGCGATCGTGTCGAGTCCTCGCTGGTAAGTGTCGGATTTGTAGTCCAGCGGCACTCCAAGCTCGATCGAAAGGTCTGACGGACCGATCAGAAGCACGTCGATACCCGGAACGCTGAGAATTTCGTCGATGTTGTCGATCGCCTGCTGGGTTTCGATCATGGGGATGATAAGGAGCTCTTCGTTCACCATGTCTAGATAGCTGCGATAGTCCACCGCCTCACCGAACTCTCCTCGTGGTCCGGCGTGGCTGCGATCGCCGTCCGGCGAATATTTACAGGCTCGGACCATGGCTTCAGCTTCTTCCCTGGTGTTAATCATGGGCACGACAATGCCCATAGCTCCGACGTCCAAGGCAAAGCAGATGAGATCTTCGCGGTTGGCGCTGACTCTCACGATCGGTTTGGCCTTTTTATCCTTCATCGCCTGGATCGCGAGATTCAACTGTTTGATTTCGACAGGCGTGTGCTGTGTGTCGAACAACAGGAAGTCAAAACCGGTGTCGGCGAGCATGGCCATATCGCCGAACGCAGACCCGGCGGTTCCGATGGCGGTCTTCCCAGAATTCAGAAGATCCCTAACAGAATTCATTTGATCTACATCTCCGCGAACAGTCAGCAACAGAAAGATTCAAGTTGCGGTGTGAACATATCTCCGGTGGGCTGTATTGTGGCACACGGTTCAGCCCTTCGTCACCAGGACACAAGTGCAGCAGGCCTCTCTCGTTTGAGTGGGGTCTGTTCGCGATAGTACCCGGTAAATTAGCGACCATGAATTGAATATTCGAGTCGTTCACTTTTCGTAATGATCTTTCAGGCGTTTGCTTGCCGAGTTCGTTCCGGGAACTAGATGGCGACAACAAATCCATTGGTTCTATCAGATCTCAGTTCACGTCCCAAAATAGACCGACTTAAACACCGTGATTATCGTGTGTTCAGATCGGTCTAATATCGAGCAGTGCCCTGAGATCTGACCGAACCCACCCGGCAGGTTATTCGCCCCGTTCCTATTCCACTCGGGCTTTGGGAACGTTGGCGGAGTCTAGAAGCTCTCGCAGCTCATCGAGTAGGTGTTCCGGCGGTCTGACCGATGGAGGTCGTGGAGGGCCGACCCGTAAGCCTACTGCCTCCATGGCCGCCTTTATAAACGGACCCTCTCCTCCCGTAACCTCCACAACACGGCTCCGCCACACGTTCCATTTCCACTTGAACGAAGCCAACTTTTCTTTGGCCCCAGCGTAGTCACCTTGCTCGAGCAATTGCCATATCTCAAGCGGGTACTCGGGCCAAAAGCCGCTCAGATGGGTGATAAATCCTCGAGCCCCCAGAAGGTGACTCGACGTCTGCTCACCGGAGTTGTCGATCATTACCAGTGTGTCTGATAGCGCCAGCAACGTCTGTCGGTAGTGCTCAGGGTTGGATGACGACCACTTCAATGAGCGCACAGACTCGATATCTGACAGGCGCTTGAGAAGGTCTATGCTCATCGTGAGACCTTCCCACCAGGTGTGGTAGATCATCAGCGACACGTCCGATTCCTTTGCGACCAACTCGAACAGGCGCAGGGCGTCGCCCTCGGTGGGGGTGTAGTAGTAAGTTGGGCCAAGCTGTGCGCCGTCGAGCCCCACTTCAGAAGCATGGCGTGCCAGTTCGACGATGACCCGCGCGTCGGTGTGTTGGATGCTCGACAACACCGGGACTTCACCCCGAGCTGCCTCAAGCGCTGTGCTCATGACGAGCTTTCGTTCTTCGATGTTGAGTGTCGGGTGTTCTCCGCCCGCGCCTCCTACTAGTAAAGACCCCTGGCCGGTGCGTACACCTCGGTCGATCATGAAGCGGATGTTGTCGTGTAAGGCCTCAAGGTCGAGGGCATAATCCTCGGTAAAGGGCGTAGCCACGGCCACCATGGGTCCGCAGAGCCAATTGCGTATTTGATCAGGTTCCACAAATTCTCTCCTAATGATTACGGTGATTTCATCCGAATTTCCTGAGGGTTTCCGGTGGCCCAAGAACAGCGATGGACACGATCGTCAGTCCGAGGAACAAGGTAACGACCCAGGTGCCATACTTCGAAGCGACCGGGTTCGGGGATGCGTTCAATTTGTCGATAATCCATGCGCCAATGCCAAATAGGGCTCCTGCGAGCAACCAGGTGTAGATAGCCAGGGCGCCATCTATAAAGAACGACCTGATTCCTTGAAATGCTCCTTCAACAACAAATGAAGGCAGTTCACCCAACTTGATGTCGCCCTCCGCAAACGTGATGAACACAACATTAAGGGGCACAAGCCCTCCGGTCACAAAGCTTGACGCCACACCGAATCCCAGCCCGAGGGCCAGCCACAACAATATGCCCCCCGGTTCATCGGCGTTGTATCGCATATGATAAACAGCTAGCGGGGTGATGAGAGTAGCCGCTATGGCACCTGTTATGGCTGTAATGAGCCCCGGTGTAAACGCCAGGTGTCCAGCCTCGTCGAAGCGTCCTGTACGGGCCATAATCGAGATGAGAATCGCAGCTGATCCGAGCGCGCCCCCGTACAAGGCGACGCTTGCTGTAAGCCTGATACGAAGCAAGTGATCCTGAGTTAGTGTCGGGCTAAGCGACAACGCTGGCATGTTTCTCACAGCTATCCAGTCACTGCCCCAGGCTTGGTTGCGCCCGCAAGCTCCAACTCATCGGCACGGTGGCAACTCACGAGCCGACCGGATGAGTCCTCCTTCAATGGCGGCGTCTCCACTTTGCACTTGTCGATTGCAAAGGGGCAGCGCGGGTGGAAGTAGCAGCCTGAGGGTGGGTTAGCCGGGTTGGCGATTTCGCCCTCAAGCACAGTCCGCTCTGCTCGCTGCTTCGGATCAGAGATGGGCAATGACGATATCAGAGCGGCTGTGTAGGGATGCTTGGGATTGTGGAACAGCTCTTGCGGCGTTCCCACTTCCGCTACTCGGCCAACGTACATCACCACCACCCGGTCGCTAATCTGATTCACCACACTCAAGTCGTGCGATACGAACAGATACGTGAGACCGAACTCGTCCTGAAGATCCATCATGAGATTAATGACCTGGGCCTGAACGGAGACGTCTAGGCCGGAGACCGGCTCATCAGCCACGATCAACCGCGGATTGATGGCCAAGGCTCTCGCAATGCCGATACGTTGGCGCTGGCCTCCGCTAAACGCATGGGGAAAGCGCTGCATATATTCCGGTCGCAGTCCTACCTGTCGCAATAACTCGACGACTCGGTCCTGACGCTCCTCGTGCGTACCGATGCGGTTAACAAGCAGAGGCTCGCTTATGAGTTGGAAGATGGTCATCCGGGGATTTAGTGACGAGAAAGGGTCCTGGAAGATCATCTGAATATCTCGGCGGAGTGGCCTGATCTTCGAAAGCGAAAGCTCCGCGAGATCCACCATCTCGTCATCTCTGGTACGGAACAGGACTTGCCCCTCGTCCGGATTGATGGCTCGCATGATGGCCCTAACGGTTGTGGTCTTGCCGCAACCGCTTTCACCAACCAGGCTCAACGTCTCACCTTCAGTGATCGAGAACGACACGTCGTCTACCGCACGAACGTGACCCACGGTCCGCTGTAAGAACCCTTTTTTTATCGGAAAGGACTTCTTGAGATTATTGACTTCTAACAGCGGTTTTTTTGTTCCAACGTTCGGTGCGTCGGTCATCTAGTCTCTCCCGTACAGAAAACAACTGGCTTGCTGATCCGTGCCGACTGACACCAACTCCGGCTCCTTGAGCCCGCAGATGTCTGACATATACGAAGGGCATCTGGGATGGAATGCGCAGCCCGAAGGGCGGTTTTGCGGGTGGGGAATCGCTCCGGTGATCGAAGGCATTCTCTCCCGATGAGCCGCGTCGATCGTTGGCATTGAAGATAGAAGAGCCTTCGAATAAGGATGTTTTGGCGAGCTGAAGATGCTTTCAACGGGACCTATCTCGACAACTTTCCCGAGGTACATTACGGCCACGATATCGGCGACTTCCGCGATCACGCCAAGGTCGTGAGTAATGAATACGATCGCCATATCGTTCTGCTTTTGCAGAGTCTGCAGAAGGTCGAGGATCTGTGCCTGCGTAGTGACATCCAGGGCAGTAGTAGGCTCATCAGCGATCAGAACACGAGGCTCGGTGCAAAGGGCCATGGCGATCATTGCTCTCTGACGCTGCCCTCCACTGAACTGGTATGCGTACTCTGACATCCTCGTTTCAGGGGTCGGGATTCCGACACGCCGCATCCAGTCAACCGCCAGTTCGTGCGCTTCTATCTTGTCGAGTGAACTGTGTAACCTGATCGCTTCAATAATCTGGTTTCCGAAGGTATGAATGGGGCTAAACGATGTCATCGGCTCCTGAAAAATCATCGAGATTTCACCACCCCGGATCGACCGTATTTCGGGGCCGTTCGGCTCCAGTTCAAGTAGATTCTGAACGGCGGCACCATCCGGGCTGAATTTCACCTGACCGCCTATGATACGACCCGGCCTATCAATGATTTGAAGAATCGACTTTGCCGTGATGCTCTTGCCGCACCCGCTCTCTCCTACAATTCCCAGAGTTTGTCCGGCATAAACGTCAAAGCTGGCACCATCAACAGCCTTAACCGTTCCTTCGTCGGTGAAGAAGTACGTCTGTAGATCTTGTACCGAGAGAAGCGGCTCTGTGACAGTATCCTGTTCGGTTACCACTGATTCTGATTCGGGCGTTTGCATATTCATAGTCTTCTAGTTGCTGTACGGATCGGCGGCGTCTCGAAGGCCGTCGCCCATAAAGTTCAGTGCCAGGATAACCAGGATCACCGGGAGCGCCGGAATCATCAACCAGGGTGTGAGAGCAATAGTCTGGACGTTTTGTGCGTCCTGCAGCAGGGTACCCCAGCTGATTGCCGGAGGACGCAGCCCCAGGCCGAGAAAGCTGAGCGTAGTTTCGGCAATGATCATCAGAGGCAGCGCCAGAGTGGCCGCGGCGATGATGTGGCTGTAAAACGAGGGCAGCATGTGCCTGAAGATGATGCGCCGCTGGTTTGCGCCAGAAAGCATTGCCGCTGTCACGAAGTCTTCGTCACGCATTGTCAGGAACCGACCTCGAACTACGCGCGCCAAATCAGTCCAGGCGAAGAGCGAGATAATTATCGTGATGGCGAAGTAAATTTTTAATATGGACCAGTCATGCGGGAATGCCGCCGCGATGCCCATGTAGAGCGGGATGGACGGAATGGAACGCGTGATCTCGACCAGGCGTTGAATAAGATTGTCGATTAGTCCGCCGTAGAATCCGGAAATGGCACCCAAAACAATCCCAAGGACAAGGCTCAGAACGACCCCGAACAGTCCTATCGTCAGCGATATTCGGGTGCCGAAAAGCAGCCGCGAATACATGTCGCGACCCTGTTTGTCGGTCCCGAGTAGATATATATGATCCTCCGGCCGGAGCGTGTCGTCGCTCATGCCCAGCAGGTGCCTGTCGGTTGGTATGACCCCTAAAAGCTTGTATTCGTAACCGCGGGCGAACAATCGCACCTGAATCTTTTCCGTGCAATCCGTCACATAATCCTTCTGGAAGGTGATCGGGTTGCGCGCGCCTGATACAGCGCAGACGTGGGGACTCGGCTTCCACCCGTCGAAGATATGGACTGGCTGCGGGGGCATGAGTCCCCGGAAAGCCTCTGAATCCGCCGGTACATTTGTTGCGAGAAAATCGGCGAATATCACCATCGTGTAGAAAATAACAATGATGGCGGTGGCAACGACCGCCACCCTGTGCTTCCTGAACCGCCACCAGATGAGCTGACGCTGTGACGCCACGCTGATCCGCTCTTCGACGGTATCTTCCATCTCGGGTGCCAGTTCGTGTTCGACAGGGTTCGATTCCATGTTCTATCGTCCCTCGAATTTGACCCGAGGGTCGGCCCACACCAATAGCAGGTCAGACAGGAAAGTACCTACGACCGTCATCCACCCGATCAGCAAAATTATCCCTCCGGCGAGGAACATGTCCTGGGCCACCAGCGCTTTGAGCAATATCGGACCCACAGTCGGCAAACCAAGAACCACTGAGACAACAATGCTCCCTGAGACCAGGAACGGGAGGATGTACGCGGTCAGGCTGATCGCAGGGTTCAGCGCCATACGTACGGGATACTTAAGGATCAGCCTCCACTCGGACAGACCTTTCGCACGAGCGGTGGCCACGTACGGTTTTCGCAGCTCATCCAAAAGATTTGCACGGGTGATCCGAATTAACGAAGCTGTACCAGCCGTTCCTAAAATTATTATCGGAATTATCATGTGCTGCGCCAGATCTATCCCTCTCCCCAGGGACCATGACGCCGACACGTACTCGGGTGAGAACAACCCCCCGACGCTGAAATCGAACAGCACAAATGAAAAATACATCATTACCAAGGCGAGCATGAAGTCAGGCACCGCCAGACCGACGAAGCCAAAGAACGTAAAGGTGTGATCCCAGATCGAGTACTGACGCACTGCGCTTAATATCCCGATCGGTATTGCCACTATCCAGATAAATACGATCGTGGCTGCAGCCAAAATCATTGTCAGTATCAGCCGTTCCCCGATCACGTCGTTAACCGGGAGGCCAAACTCGAATGAGAAGCCCAAATTGCCCTGACGGATCTGGTTCATCCACTTGAGGTACTGGACGTAGATCGGCTGATCCAGCCCGTAGTACTCACGGAGACTCTCGGCTTCCTCCGCTCCAATAATGTTGCCTTGAATGGCGAGTTGTGCAATATACGAAGTGACGTAATCGCCCGGCGGAAGGTTGATGATGAAAAAGGAGATGATCGAGACGGCCCACACGGCGAAGGCCGCGTAAACCACGCGGCGTATCAGATAGCCGAGCATCTAGCATGCCTCTCCAGACACCATTCTGGGTGTCTTATTCCATCGTCTGAAAGTATGCACCCCCTCCTGAAACTGGTCCAGGAGGGGGCACTTATGCTTTCGATCAAGTTGTTACTTACCGAATTCGACACACTCAACCGATTCTTACTCGTCTAACCACCAGGTCTCCGGGAATCCATTACCCGAAGTCTGGGCGTGGAACGAGAAGGGAAGCGAGTTCGGGATGTTACGCACGTTGTTCTTGATGATCGCTACGTACGTCGGCTTGTTCATCACCGTCGTAATCGGATTGACCATCTCGCAGTTGATTTCAACTACTCGTTGTGCGTTCGCCAGGTATACCGCCGGATCGCTGGTCGATATGCCCTCTGCGTAAAGCACCTGCTGCTCCTTGATGAAAGAGGAGACAGGCTCACGCGCCTCATCTCGACCGTCGAACCATCGTGCACCAAGAACGTCGGTGAACAAAGCTCCGGCAACAGGCAGGAGGTGCGTTGGGGTTATCAACACGGAGTCACGTCCTGACGACTCCCAGTTCTGCAGCATCAACTCGTTTGCTTGCGCCCGCTCACTGTGGAGGCTGCGCTCGAGCCCCTGGACTTCCACTGAGATGCCCAGGTTCTTCTTCCACTGCTCGGCGACCATTTCACCGATTCCAACGTAGTCTTCGAAAGCAGCGACGACTCCAGGCAACTGTAGTACCAGGCGTTCGCCACTTGGCAGTAGACGGAACCCACTGCTGTCTTTCTTGTCTAACCCAAGCGCGTCAAGCGCTGCATTGGCCGGGTCTGGATTGAATTGGACATCGTCCTCTCCAAAGTACTTACCCGGGTTGTCAGGATCGGAGAATCCCTTGCAAAGCCCGGCTGTCGATCCCAACCCTAAGAAGAACACTTCGTTTATCTGGTCCCGTTCGAGGCCCATCGAGAGCGCTCGTCGGAACTCGACATTCTGTAGGAAGGTAGCCAGTTCCGCGTCACCATCCCACGACTCGTTGAAGGAGAGGTTGGCAATCCCACTCTGGGGCTGTTTCCAGAACTGGACGCGGTAATCGGCCGCAGTTGCGTTCTCCAGGAAGACCGGCAGCTTGGCGATGTCGATGTGACGACCCATTACGGTAAAGTCACCGGCGATCGCACGAAGGTTCAGTACTTCCAGGTTTTCCGCAAGCGTCAGCACTACTTTATCCATGTACGGGAGTTGGTTCCCATCGGTGTCGACGGCCCAGTAGTAGGGGTTGCGCTCGAAGGCCCACTCAGACGTACTGATGCTCTGAGTCACCCTCCACGCCGTCATCATCGGAGAGTCAGGGTTTGCGTTAGCGTGGTTGCGGTTCAAGAAGTAGTTGGACCAGTTGTCGAACCCAGCAGCAACAGCATTTGCGTTGGCTGTTTCCAGACCCACAAAGTCTGGATGGAACTGCTGCAGGTAGTGGGACGGAGCGTATCCACCGCCACCACTGTCGCCCCTGGTGTGCGGGCCTGCGACGATCACTGATGCGATGAGTGGAATGAAGAGGCCATAAGATTTGGCCGCCGTCACTCTGAATGTAACGTCGTCTATCTTTTCGTACAGAAGAGTCTCTCCACCGTGTACGGCCCAGGCGGGTGTAGTCGGGTTGATGTCATCGTTCAACAGCATCTGGTTGTACCAGAACATGATGTCTTCGGTAGTGAAGTCATCACCGTCTGACCACTTCAGACCTGTACGCAGAGTGAAAGTAAACACCGTTGCGTCGTCGTTGACCGTCCAGCTCTCCGCGATGTTCGGCTGAACATCAGTCATGCCGGTGTCAAAGTAGAGCAGGTGGTCCTTGAGCGGTCGTTCCATGTTCTGACCGTCTGCAGGACCCGTGAACGCACGGAACCATGTACCACCGTACTTGCCGATACCGTCAGCCGGTTCGATCACCAGTGGGTTAGTTGGCAGGCGTTCTTCAACAGGAGGAAGGTCGCCTGAAGCAACAAGCGCTGCCAGCATCGGAGCTTCCTGGAACGAAGAAGGAACGTTGTTCAAGACGATTGAAGGCCAGATATTTCCACCCTGCGGGTCGGTCGTAATGAACGGCGATCCAGCAAGTACAGGAGCGTCGGGCTCTACCTCTACGATTATCTCGATTACTTCAGCGGCTGGAATAGCCGCGATCCCTGCATCGACGATAGCCGCAATTTGGGCTGCGGTCAGAGGAGTTTGTGCTCCAGCAACAGCGTCTTCCACTGCCTTGGATACCAGCGCCTCGACATCGGCTGCGGTCAACCCTTCGGAAGCGCCCGCTGCAACCGCCGCCTCGACGGCCGCCGCTATATCCGCGGAACTCACACCTTCGGGTACAGCGCTTTCAACTGCGTCAGCAACTGCGCTAGATACCAGTGCGGCAATCTCACCCGCACTTGGCCCGGAAGGCTGTACCAGTGCGGCGATCTCAGCCGCAGTTGGCCCGGCAGGCGCAGCAGCAGGTTGTTGAGCGGCAAGTACCGCTTCTAATTCTGCCTTGGTCAGACTGTCGTCGTCGCCGCTACTACAAGCGACAGTCACCAACATCATTGCGATCACAAGACTGAAAATTACAATCAATCTTGAAGTAGAAATTCTTCGAATCATCACTGGACACCTCATTGATCATGTAGGAATTCGCGCTGGCGGGAAAACGACTACAAGCAGATCGACTGGCACAGGCCGCGTCGGGACACTTTTAATCTCTCCGCCCACTCACGGTTCGCTACAGTACCAGAATACTTGTCACCAGTTCGCATCGTAAATGACGAAAATATGCCCAAAAACAACTAATCTGCTGGTAATTCGTAATCGCCTCATCAGGATTGGTAGAGCGTGTTCTTGGGCTTGCCTCAGGAGTCCATAACAGGTTGGGTTTTTCAGTCTCGCAACTAGACCCCACCCGGTCGGATGAGGCCTGTTGGTCTGAGCCTTCGTGGAGGCGACCTCCATGAACACGACGGTCAGTATCTAACTCTTGAATTCGTCTTGTAAATTTCCTGCATTGTCCCCGCAAGGCTCTCCTTCCCCGAGCGCGTTAAGCAGCACTTCTAATCGTGGTCCACCAACTTGATCCAAAAATGGAATGTGCAAATTAAATTCCGGAACTCTGAAGCGAAGCAGCATCTCTCAGAACTCCACCCACGTGGCTCATACCAATCTCGCCACTCAGGATTAGATGGGCATGGGGCGTTCCGACGACTTGCGGTGGTCATTCGAAACTGATATCTAGTGGCGAACGCTTCAATTCTTAGTCGCACCACGTGCTAGTAGCTCAGGTTCCTTCCCGATGAAAATCACCGAAATCAAAGCAATCGCCAGCGCAGCTCCTCAAGCCGATATGAGGGGCTTCAGACGCAATTATGTCTACGTCAAGGTCATGACCGACGAGGGAATTGTCGGATGGGGCGAAGCGACCTGCGGACCTCTAACTGTCGCCGCTATGGTCAATGAAATTGGCGAAACGCTGATCGGCAAGGACCCGTTCCGCATCGAGCAGCACTGGCAGGAGATGTACCACCTCTGGCACAACGTCCGTGGCGGCGTGATCCAGATGGCGGCGATCAGCGGTATCGAGATCGCCCTATGGGACATCAAGGGCAAGGCGTTCGACACACCCGTATGGGAGCTTCTCGGCGGGCAGATGCGCGACAAGATCTGGACCTATGGTCGGTTTGACGGCAACACGCCCGATGACTGTGTCGCCCATGCGCTGCGAGAAACAGCAACGGGTCTGACCGCTCTCAAAGGCGACCCGTTTGGTCACACCGGCTTGTTCCCATCTGCCGAATCCGAAGCGGATTCGATTGCCAAGGTCTACGCAGTGCGAGAAGCCGTCGGACCCAATGTAGAACTTCTCATTGAATGCCATGGTCGGCTTAACCCGTCGTCAGCCATAAGATTTGCCGATGCCGTAGCCGACATGCGGCCGTATGTTTTCGAGGAACCCGTCCCACCGCAGAACGTCGACGCCATGGCAAAGGTCGCAGACTCGGTCAACGTTCCACTTTCCACCGGCGAACGCCTCTACAGCAAATGGGACTTCAAGGACCTGTTGGAAAAGCAGGTCGTCGCACTCATCCAGCCCGACATTTGCCACGTAGGCGGAATTTCCGAACTAAAGAAGATTGCAGCCATGGCCGAGGTCTATTACGTAGGCGTACAGCCCCACAATCCTTACGGACCCATAAACACGATGGCAGCAATCCAGGTCGATGTCGGTATGCAAAACTTCATGATCCAGGAGGGCGGAAACAAACCCTGGTTTGATCTCGTCGTCAAAGGCGACTTCCCACGGCAGACAGATGGCTACTACGACGTGCCGATGGGACCGGGAATCGGAATCAACATGGACGAAGACGTACTCGCCGCTAACCCACCTATCGAGTCTCATCCGCCCGAGGGTTACATCATTGCTTCTCGGGAACTTTGGGGGTCAAATCAACAGACGTTCTGGGGCTAGTGCCTTTAAGAAGCAATTTGTATTTCCTTGATTCCTGGGCTACCAAAGTGTTCAACTACACCATCAAATCTCCACCGCTGATATCGAATCCCTGCCCGGTTATGTACGCGGCGCGATCTGACGCAAGAAAAGCGACTAACTCGGCAGCCTCGGAAGGTTCGCCGAGCCTGTGAATCGGGAAGCTGCCTATGTATCGCTTCAGTAAATCGTCATCGACTTCCTGTTGCACCATTTCAGTATTGATGAGTCCGGGGCAGATGGCGTTCACGGTAATACTGTGTTCTGCCTCTTCCATCGCCATGTGCCGTGTCAGACCCAGGACGGCGTGCTTCGATGCCGTATAGTGCGCTCCGCCAAGCGTGCTCGTGGTTTTTCCGGCCGTTGAGGAGAAATTGACTATGCGACCCCACCCGGACTGGCGCATTGACCGCAGAACGGCCTTTGAAGGTAAAAAAGTGCCTTTCAGGTTAACGTTCAGAACCAGGTCCCACTCATCCTCATCCATATCTATTACAGCTGTGCGCCGAAGAATTCCGGCAGCATTAGCAAGGATGTTGATGTGACCGAATTCACTAACTGCTCGGTCGACTAGAGAATCAACAAAAGCCGAGTTGGAGACGTCACCGGCGATCGTAATTGCATTTCCACCATCAGCGATAATCGACTCAGTGGTATCGGCAGCAGTATCAGGCGCCAGATCATTCACAGCGACAGAGGCGCCAGCTTTCGCCAGTCTTGTGGCTACAGCACGACCCATGCCGCGCCCTGCACCTGTAACGATAGCAATTCGACCTGC
>ENA-ORDI01001520-ORDI01001520.1-marine-metagenome-genome-assembly--contig:-NODE-1520-length-12559-cov-4.076911_pt1 | contig 12559 bp, 10 predicted proteins | sample MGYA00248628_ERZ508525 | MGnify/ENA primary metagenome ERZ508525 (study PRJEB26195, sample SAMN05422138) | marine metagenome | isolation source: East of Porto Seguro, South Atlantic Ocean | place...
TGCCTCGAACAGTTCGGCCACACGCGGCAGACCGCCGGTAATGTCACGGGTCTTGGCAGCTTCGCGCGAAGCACGCGCGAGGATGTCGCCAGCCTCGACCTGCTGGCCGTCCTCGACCGACAGCGTCGTGCCCGGAGCGAGCATGTAGCGCGCCGCTTCGGTCTCGTCGCCCGCGTCGTTGAACAGGGTCAGGCGCGCACGCAGGTCCTCGTTCTTCTTGCGGCCCGACGTCTTGACCTCGGTGACGACACGCTGGGCGATGCCGGTGGCATCGTCGACGCGCTCTTCCATGGTCGTGCCGTCGACGAGGTCCTGGTAACGCACCACGCCCGATTGCTCGGTGATGATCGGCAGGCTGAACGGATCCCATTCGGCCAGGCGATCGCCTTCCTTCACCTTCGCGCCATCCTTGTGCATCAGCACGGTACCGTAGGGCACCTTGTGGATCTCGCGCTCGCGGCCTTCTGCGTCGATCACCGCCAGTTCGCCATTGCGGGCGAGCGACAGGATACGGCCCTTCTTGTCGGTGATGGTGGGCATGTCGCGATAGACGACCTTGCCGTCCGACACGGCTTCGAGATGCGAAGTCTCGTTGAGCTGTGCGGCACCGCCGATGTGGAAGGTACGCATGGTCAGCTGCGTGCCGGGCTCACCGATCGACTGCGCGGCGATGACGCCGACAGCTTCACCGATGTTGACCGGCGTACCACGCGCGAGGTCACGCCCGTAGCACTTGGCGCAGACACCCTGCTGGGCTTCGCAGACCAGCGGCGAGCGGATCTTGGCGACCTGCACTTCGGCTTCCTCGATGACCTTGATCATCGGCTCGTCGAGCAGCGTGCCCGCCGGAGCGATGACTTCGTCGGTCGCCGCGTTGACGATGTCCTCGGCCACGGTGCGGCCCAGGATACGTTCGCCGAGCGAAGCGATGACGCTGCCGCCCTGCACGATGGCACGCATGTCGAGCGAGTTCTCGGTCTTGCAGTCCTCGACGACGATCGTGCAGTCCTGCGACACGTCGACGAGACGACGGGTCAGGTATCCCGAGTTCGCGGTCTTCAGCGCGGTATCCGCGAGGCCCTTGCGGGCGCCGTGGGTCGAGTTGAAGTATTCAAGGACGTTGAGGCCTTCCTTGAAGTTCGAGATGATCGGGTTCTCGATGATCTCGCCCGAGGGCTTGGCCATCAGGCCACGCATGCCGGCCAGCTGCTTCATCTGTGCCGGGCTACCCCGAGCGCCCGAGTGGGCCATCATGTAGATCGAGTTGATCTCGGCCTGGACGCCGTCCTCGCCGATCGGGCGGGCCTTGATCTTCTCCATCATCGCGTCGGCCACCTGGTCGCCGCAACGGCTCCAGGCGTCGATCACCTTGTTGTACTTTTCCTGCTGCGTGATCAGGCCGTCCTGATACTGCTGCTCGTAATCGGCGACCATGTTCTTGGTCGTTTCGACCATTGCGATCTTCTCTTCGGGGATGATCATGTCATCCTTGCCGAAGGAAATGCCGGCCTTGAACGCGTGGCGGAAGCCGAGCGACATGATCGCGTCGGCGAACAGCACCGTGTCCTTCTGGCCGGTGTGACGATAGACCTCGTCGATAACGTCGGCGATGTCCTTCTTGGTCAGCAGGCGGTTGACGATGTCGAACGGAACCTTGTGGTTCTTCGGCAGGCATTCGCCGATCAGCATGCGTCCGGCGGTGGTTTCGAACCGCTTCATGACGATGGTGCCGTCCTCGTCGGCCTGCGGGACACGGGCGAGGACCTTGGTGTGCAGCGACACCTGCTTGGTTTCCAGCGCCTGGTGCACCTCGGCCATGTCCGAGAACATCTGCAGCTTCTCGACCTTGTTGCCGTCGCTGTCCTCGGTGAATTCGGGCGTCTTTTCCTGCCGCTCCATCGAGAGGTAGTAGAGGCCGAGCACCATGTCCTGCGACGGCACGATGATCGGCTTGCCGTTGGCGGGCGAGAGGATGTTGTTGGTCGACATCATCAGCACGCGCGCTTCCAGCTGTGCCTCGAGGCTCAGCGGGACGTGGACGGCCATCTGGTCACCGTCGAAGTCGGCGTTGAAGGCGGCGCAGACCAGCGGGTGCAGCTGGATCGCCTTGCCCTCGATCAGCACGGGCTCGAAGGCCTGGATGCCGAGGCGGTGAAGCGTCGGCGCGCGGTTCAGGAGGACCGGGTGTTCGCGGATGACTTCGTCCAGGATGTCCCAGACTTCCTTGCGTTCCTTCTCGACCCACTTCTTCGCCTGCTTGAGCGTCATGCTCAGACCCTTGGCGTCGAGGCGCGCGTAGATGAACGGCTTGAACAGCTCGAGCGCCATCTTCTTGGGCAGGCCGCACTGGTGCAGCTTGAGTTCGGGACCCGTCACGATGACCGAACGGCCCGAATAGTCGACGCGCTTGCCCAGCAGGTTCTGACGGAAGCGACCCTGCTTGCCCTTGAGCATGTCGGACAGCGACTTGAGCGGACGTTTGTTGGCACCGGTGATGACGCGGCCACGGCGGCCGTTGTCGAACAGCGCGTCAACCGATTCCTGCAGCATGCGCTTTTCGTTGCGCACGATGATGTCGGGCGCGCGCAGTTCCATCAGGCGCTTCAAACGGTTGTTGCGGTTGATCACGCGGCGATAGAGATCGTTGAGATCCGAGGTCGCGAAGCGGCCACCGTCGAGCGGCACCAGCGGGCGCAGTTCGGGCGGGATGACCGGCACGACTTCGAGGATCATCCATTCGGGGCGGTTGCCCGATTCGATGAAGCTTTCGACGACCTTGAGGCGCTTGATGATCTTGGCGGGCTTGAGCTTCGACTTGGTGGTCGCGAGCTCTTCGAGGAGGTCTTCCTTTTCCTGCTCGAGATCGAGATCCATCAGCATGGTCTTGACCGCTTCGGCACCGATCGCGGCGCTGAAGGCATCTTCGCCATACTCGTCCTGCGCTTCGAGCAGTTCATCCTCGGTGAGGAGCTGGAACTTCTCGAGCGGGGTCAGGCCCGGCTCGGTGACGATGTAGCTTTCGAAATAGAGCACGCGCTCGAGCTGCTTCAATTGCATGTCGAGCAGCAGGCCGATGCGCGAGGGCAGCGACTTGAGGAACCAGATATGCGCGACCGGCGCAGCCAGTTCGATGTGGCCCATGCGTTCGCGGCGGACCTTGGTCACGGTCACTTCGACGCCGCACTTCTCGCAGACGACGCCCTTGTACTTCATGCGCTTGTACTTGCCGCACAGGCATTCGTAATCCTTCACGGGACCGAAGATGCGCGCGCAGAACAACCCGTCGCGTTCAGGCTTGAACGTGCGGTAGTTGATCGTTTCGGGCTTCTTGATTTCGCCGAAGGACCACGAGCGGATGCGCTCGGGGCTGGCGATGCCGATCTGGATCTCGTCGAAGGTTTCGGGCTTCGCGAGCTGGTTGGTGAATTTGGTCAGTTCGTTCATGACTTATTCCCTTAGCGGGTGAATTCCTTGGGGCGGTGGTGGGGAGCGCTAGGCTCCCCTATTCCGCCGCGATCGCGAGACCGTCGTCGTCCTCGTCATCGGCCAGCGACTTGAGTTCGACATTGAGGCCCAGGCTGCGCATTTCCTTGACGAGCACGTTGAAGCTCTCGGGAATGCCCGCCTCGAAGGTGTCGTCGCCCTTGACGATCGCTTCATAGACCTTGGTACGACCGATCACGTCGTCCGACTTCACGGTGAGGATTTCCTGCAGCGTGTAGGCGGCGCCGTAGGCCTGGAGCGCCCAGACCTCCATTTCCCCGAAGCGCTGGCCGCCGAACTGCGCCTTACCGCCCAGCGGCTGCTGGGTGACGAGGCTGTAGGGGCCGATCGAACGGGCGTGGATCTTGTCGTCGACGAGGTGGTGCAGCTTGAGCATGTAGATGATGCCAACGGTGACCTTGCGGTCGAAGGCTTCACCCGTGCGCCCGTCGAACAGCACCGACTGGCCCGAGCTGTGCAGCCCGGCCTTTTCGAGCTCGATCGTGACATCGCCTTCGCGCGCGCCGTCGAACACCGGCGTACCCATCGGCACGCCCGCGGTCAGATTGCCCGCCAGTTCGACGATCTCCGCGGTCGAGCGCTGCTCGATCGCGTCGTGATACTCGTCGCCATAAACCTCCTTAAGGCGATCGATGACCGCTTCGGGGGGCTTGGCCTGCGCGTAGTCCTGCGCCGCATCGGGGTTGGCACGCTTCCATTCCTCGAGCTGTTCGCCGATCTGGTGGCCCAGATTGCGCGCGGCCATGCCGAGGTGCGTTTCGAAGATCTGCCCGACGTTCATGCGCGAGGGCACGCCCAGCGGGTTCAGCACGATATCGACCGGGGTCCCGTCTTCGAGGAACGGCATGTCCTCGACCGGCAGGATGCGGCTGATGACGCCCTTGTTGCCGTGACGGCCGGCCATCTTGTCGCCCGGCTGCAGCTTGCGCTTCACCGCGACGAAGACCTTGACCATCTTGAGCACGCCCGGGGCGAGTTCGTCGCCGCGTTCGAGCTTTTCCTTACGGTCTTCGAACTTCTCGTCGATGAACTTGACGGCTTCGTCATACTGCGACTTCACCGCTTCGAGCTGGGTCTGGCGACCATCGTCGGCAACGGCGAACTTGAACCACTCGTGCTTGTCGATGCTTTCGAGCACCTCGTCGGTGATCTCGGTGCCCTTCTTGACGCCCTTGGGCGCTGCCGAAGCGGTCTGGCCGAGCAGCATGTCGCGCAGGCGGTTGTAGGTCGCGCGGTTGAGAATGGCGCGTTCGTCGTTCGAGTCCTTGCGGAGGCGTTCGATTTCCTCGTTCTGGATCGCGCGCGTACGGTCGTCGATCTCGATACCGTGACGGTTGAACACGCGCACTTCGACGACAGTCCCGGCAACGCCCGGCGGCAGGCGGAGCGAGGTGTCGCGCACGTCGCTGGCCTTTTCGCCGAAGATGGCGCGCAGAAGCTTTTCTTCCGGCGTCATCGGGCTTTCGCCCTTGGGCGTGATCTTGCCGCAGAGGATGTCGCCCGGGTGCACTTCGGCGCCGATGTAGACGATGCCCGCTTCGTCGAGGTTGCGCAGCGCTTCCTCGCCGACATTGGGAATGTCGCGGGTGATGTCCTCGGGCCCGAGCTTGGTGTCGCGCGCCATGACTTCGAATTCCTCGATGTGGATCGAGGTGAAGACGTCGTCCTTAACGATGCGCTCGGAGATGAGGATACTATCCTCGTAGTTGTAGCCGTTCCAGGGCATGAAGGCGACGAGGCTGTTGCGACCCAGCGCGAGCTCGCCGAGATCGGTCGAGGGACCGTCGGCGATGATGTCGCCCGGCTCGACCGTTTCCCCGACCTTCACCAGCGGACGCTGGTTGATGCAGGTGTCCTGGTTCGAACGCTGGAACTTCTGCAGCGTGTAGATGTCGACGCCCGACTGGCCGGGTTCGACATCGCCGATCGCACGGATGACGATACGCGTCGCGTCGACCTGGTCGACGATGCCGCCGCGGGTCGCCGCGATGGCCGCGCCCGAATCGCGCGCAACGGTCTCTTCCATGCCGGTACCGACCCAGGGCGCTTCGGCCTTGACCAGCGGCACGGCCTGGCGCTGCATGTTCGAGCCCATCAGCGCGCGGTTGGCGTCATCGTTTTCCAGGAACGGAATGAGCGATGCCGCGACCGAAACGAGCTGCTTGGGGCTGACATCCATCAGCGTGATGGTTTCGCGCGGCGCCATCAGGTTGTCGCCGTCGTGACGCGCCGAAACCAGTTCCTCGACGAAGGAGCCATCCTCGGTGAGGTCGGCCGAAGCCTGCGCCACCGTGTGCTTCTGCTCTTCCATCGCCGAAAGATAGACCACCTCGTCGGTGACCTTGCCGTCGACGACCTTGCGATACGGCGTTTCGATGAAGCCGTACTTGTTCACCCGAGCGAAGGTCGACAGCGAGTTGATCAGACCGATGTTCGGGCCTTCGGGCGTTTCGATCGGGCAGATACGGCCATAGTGCGTCGGGTGGACGTCGCGGACTTCGAAGCCTGCGCGTTCGCGGGTGAGACCACCCGGGCCAAGCGCCGAAACGCGGCGCTTGTGGGTGACTTCCGACAGCGGGTTGGTCTGGTCCATGAACTGCGAAAGCTGGCTGGAGCCGAAGAATTCGCGGACCGCGGCAACCGCCGGCTTCGCATTGATCAGGTCGTTGGGCATGACGGTCGACACGTCGACCGAGCTCATGCGCTCCTTGACCGCGCGCTCCATGCGCAGCAGGCCGACGCGATACTGGTTTTCGAGCAGTTCGCCGACCGAACGCACGCGGCGATTGCCGAGGTTGTCGATATCGTCGACGTCGCCCTTGCCGTCCTTGAGGTCGACCAGTTCCTTGACGACCGCGAGGATGTCTTCCTTGCGCAGCGTGGTAACGGTATCCTCGGCGTCGAGTTCGAGACGCATGTTGAGCTTGACGCGGCCGACTGCCGAAAGGTCGTAGCGCTCGCCATCGAAGAACAGGCCCTCGAACAGGGCTTCGGCGGTTTCCTTGGTCGGCGGCTCACCCGGGCGCATGACCTTGTAGATCGCCTCGAGACCCTCGTCGCGGTTCTCGGCCTTGTCGACCTTGAGCGTGTTGCGGATCCAGGGACCGGTGCTGACATGGTCGATGTCGAGCAGTTCCATCGCATCGATGCCGGCGGCATCGAGCACTTCGAGGTTCTCGGCCGAGACCTCGTCGCCCGCTTCGATGTAGATGCGGCCGGTCTTCTCGTCGATCATGTCACGCGACGCATAGCGGCCGAAGATTTCCTCGGTCGGAAGCAGCAGCGTTTCGAGACCGTCCTTGGCCGCCTTGTTGGCTGCGCGCGGGCTGATCTTCTGGCCGGCGGGGAACACTTCCTCGCCGGTGGCAGCGTCGACCAGCGGGAAGGCCGGCTTCTGTCCGCGCCAGTTTTCGGCGACGAAGGGAATGTTCCAGCCTTCGCCCTGCTTGCCGGTGGCACGCTTCCAGGTGACGGTGTCGTAGAAATGCGCGAGGATATCCTCGCTATCGAGGCCAAGGGCGTAAAGCAGCGCGGTGACCGGCAGCTTGCGCTTGCGGTCGATACGCACGTTGACGATGTCCTTGGCGTCGAATTCGAAATCGAGCCAGCTGCCGCGGTAAGGAATGATGCGGGCCGCGAAGAGGAGCTTGCCCGAGGAGTGCGTCTTGCCGCGGTCATGGTCGAACAGGACACCCGGGGAACGGTGCATCTGCGACACGATCACGCGTTCGGTGCCGTTGATGATGAAGGTGCCGTTGCCCGTCATCAGGGGCATGTCGCCCATGTAGACGTCCTGCTCCTTGATATCGAGCACCGAACGGGTTTCGGTTTCCTGGTCGACCTCGAACACGATCAGGCGCAGCGTGACCTTCATCGGCGCAGCGTAAGTGATCCCGCGCTGGCGGCATTCGACGATGTCGTATTTGGGCGCTTCGAGTTCGTAGTGGACGAAATCGAGTTCGGCGGTACCGGCGAAGTCGCGGATCGGGAAGACCGAGCGCAGCGTCTTTTCGAGGCCGGAGACGTAATCGATCTCCTTGTTCGAGCGCAGGAACTGTTCGTAGCTCTCGCGCTGCACCTCGATCAGGTTCGGCATGTCGACGACTTCGTGGATGTCGCCGAAAATCTTGCGGATGCGGCGCTTCGCCGTACCCTGCGCATTTGCTCCACGGGTCTTCTTGGGAGCCTTCGCCTTGGTAGCCATAAGGGGTAGTTACCTCTTCTCGTGTGCGCCGGCGGCTGCGCGGACAGCGCCGGAAATTCGTGTCTCATGCGCGTGAGATCCATGGCCGAGACGCGAAAAGGCCGCAGCCTGGGCACACCTGTCCGGTGGCTTGCTGCAGCTTCTCAAGCGTCGCGATTATGGAAACGCCGCTTCCATCCTGTGCCCGATTCCCGCGCATGAATCGGACTCGCTCGAAGCGTGCGGTCGCCGCGGCATGTAGGGTTTGCCAGGGCCGCTGTCAAACGCGGAGTAGCGGTTGGCGGACGCGCGGCAACGGATCACTCGCGCGCCCGTGCGCTCCACATCATGCGGTCGATCCGCCAGTAGCCGGCATCGTCGGGGCGCGCGTGGATTATGTAATGACCCTCTTGCGCAATACGCCTGCCGTTCGACACGAACGCGATCTTGCTGTGGCCGGTGATCGCCGCCAGCGCCACCGACCCTTCGACCGCCAGCGTCTCGTGCTCGATATATTCGATCGCGGTGGGCGAGAAATCCTCGGCGAACCAGTACGCGCGCAATTCCTCGATTCCGTTGAGCGGCGCCCGTCCGCGTCCCGGATAAACCACGACGTCGGGCGCAAAGAGCGAGAGCAGCGCTTCCGACCGCGTCGCGCCGTCGGGATCGAGCCAAGCTTTCACATAGGCGGTGTCGAGAGCATGCAGCGCGGCGCGATCGCCCGACGTCAACGCCCCGCCGTTAAGCGGTTCGCTATCGAGCGGCACGGTAGCCTCCTGAGCCGAACAGGCTCCGAGCAAGACAGCCGCCATCACTAGCGCAAAGCGCTGCATTCAAGTTCTCCTACGACCCGCGCCAGTGCTGCCCGCGCCCTTCGCAGGACGCGACCCTTCTTCCACCAATGGCATGCCTCAAACTGCGAACGGTTTGCAAACCAAGATTTATTGAGTCTCGATATTATCGATTGACGATAAATCTGATGGGCCATATATCGATATTCGATAAGGGAGTGCGAAGCGATGTTTTCCGCCATCATTACCGGCCTCAAACTGGCCAACTGGCTCAACTGGATCGTGGCGATCGTGCTGACCGGCTTTTTCGCGCTGCTGCTTGCCGATGCAGGCGGAGTGCGCGCCGAAATCCTGGCGGGCCGCGGCGAAGCATCGCGCGAGGCCACGCGCCTGTACCTTTATACGGTCCTGTCGATCGTGCCGCCGACCGCCATCGCCGTTCACATGTTGCTGACCCGGCTGGTCGCCTTGGTCCGCGATGCCGCTGCGGGCATGGCCTTCACCACCGCCAACGCCGTTCGGCTGCGCATGATGGGCTGGGCCTTGCTCGCCATCAACATCGCGGACCTTGTCTACGGCTGGGTATCGATCCGCGCGAGCGAGGCTAGCGGCGAATATTTCGGCTGGTCATTGTCGCTGACCGGCTGGGTGGCCGTACCCCTGCTGTTCGTGCTTGCCCACGTGTTCCGCGAAGGCGCGGCAATGCGGCAAGACCTCGAGGGGACGGTCTGATGGCAGCCACCATCCCCCCGCCGATCGAGGTGCGGCTCGATGAATTGCTGCGCGAGCGCGGCATGACCTTGACCGAACTGTCCGACCGGATCGGCCTGACGCTGGCCAATCTGTCGATCCTCAAGACTGGCAAGGCCAAGGCTATCCGTTTCACTACGCTCGAGGCGATCTGTCGCGAGCTCGACTGCCAGCCGGGCGACCTGCTGCATTATTCCGACCAAGGGGACCCCGAGCGATGAGCACTTTTCTGACCGAGTTCCGAGCAGTCCATGCGCGCAGCCTGGCATTTGCTGCAGCATTGCCCCTCGTTGCCGCGGTGCCGCTGGTGGCCGAATTCGTCCAGCACGTGGTCGAAATGCGGATCGGGATGTATGCCAGCCCCGATGCGGCAGAAGCCACTGCCGACAACGCCCAGCGGCTGAATTTCGGCTTTGCCAAGGTGATCGCGCTGTCCCTGCCCGCCTACTTCTTCTTCCGCTGGCTGCATTCGGGTGGGGCGAGTGACTTTGCCACGCGTATCGAAGGTCGTGCCGCAAGCCTGTTCGCACTGGTCCTTTCATTGCAGGCACTGCTTGCATGGCTGAGCCTGTTCGTCTGGACCGATGGGCCGATGGGCATAGGCTTCTTCGTCTTCGGCCTGATTTTCATGCCGCTGGTGGTGCGTTTCGTCGTCGCGGCGCCGCTCGGCACATTCATCAGCCCGCAGCAGTCGATCCGCACGATGGCCCCGCACGCGCTGTTCGCCATCCTCTTCCCGATTGCCGCCATGCTGCCGCTCATGATCGTGCACTACGCGCTGGGCATCGGGGCGATCTTCGTTGCGAGCGACGCGCTGAAATGGGCGATGCTCGGTCTGGACAGCTTCGTAACCGCCTGGCTCGCGCTGGTGATGATCGCGGCGCAATATGTCATTGCCACGCGGCCCGCGCCTATCGCGAACAGCGACACGGCCGACTGCGCCTGACGCGAATCGCTTGACAGAATCGCCCAGATCCCTAGAGGCCCGCCTCCGAACGGCAGGCTTCTTGCAGGTTTGCCCGTTCATCCGTCCGAGACAGTTGGTGAAGGCAATCGGGTCTTCTTAATTTCCAGCCTAGGCGGGGAACAGAGATTTTCCGGCGATGCCAGTCATCGCCGTTTCGCGCCGATGCTTCACCGCCAGGCGCACTCCTTCCCCATCAACGGACTCGCCCGTGTTGCCATGTGCAGCATGGACAAACGTAGCCGGTCGCTGCGGGCCTACCCGTCGCGGCCATAGTGAAGGAGTATGGCATGGATCGTTCGCAGAAAGCCGATGCGGTTGCCCAGCTCAGCGAAGTCTTCGCCCAGTCCGGCGTGGTGGTTGTCACCCGCAATCTGGGGCTCTCGGTCGAGCAGTCGACCGAGCTGCGCTCGAAGATGCGCGAAGCCGGTGCGACCTACAAGGTTGCGAAGAACCGTCTTGCCAAGCTCGCCCTGAAGGACACCGACTACGCAGGTCTCGACGAGTACCTGACCGGTCCGACCGCCCTTGGTTATTCCGAGGATCCGGTTGCTGCGGCCAAGGCCGTGGTGGAGTTCGCCAAGACCACCGACAAGATCGAAATCGTCGGTGGTTCGATGGGCGCGCAGAAGCTCGACGAAGCAGGGGTCAAGGCACTCGCCGCGATGCCCAGCCTCGACGAACTTCGTGGCACGATCGTGGGCCTCGTCAACGCGCCGGCAACCAAGGTTGTCCGCACGATCAAGGAACCCACGTCGCAGCTCGCACGCGTTTTCGGTGCCTATGGCGCCAAGGAAGCCGCGTAAGAGCCGGTTCGACGTACGAACACATATTCATCGGGGCATTCGTCCATCAGGACACCCCGGCCTTATATTTGGAGTGAAACATCATGGCCGATATCGCCAAGCTTGTTGAAGAACTGTCGAAGCTGACCGTCATGGAAGCCGCTGAGCTTGCCAAGGCGCTTGAAGAAGAGTGGGGCGTGAGCGCCGCCGCTGCCGTTGCCGTTGCCGGTCCCGCCGGCGGTGGCGATGCCCCCGCAGCCGAAGAAAAGGACGAATTCGACGTCGTCCTGACCGGCGACGGTGGCAAGAAGATCCAGGTCATCAAGGAAGTCCGCGCCATCACCGGCCTGGGCCTCTCGGAAGCCAAGGCTCTCGTCGAAGGCGCGCCCAAGCCGCTCAAGGAAGGCGTCAACAAGGCGGAAGCCGAAGAAATCAAGGGCAAGATCGAAGCAGCCGGCGGTACCGTCGAACTCAAGTAAGCAACTGCCCGTTTGGGCGCTTACGCTTCGATCTCGTTTCGCGAGATCAGACGAAGGGCGGTGCCGCAAGGCGCCGCCCTTTTTCGTAGCGCCGGACGCAGGCGCTCACGCATTCCCGTGATGCGCAACCCGACCGCACCGACCATTACCATCGCGATGCACAGATACTGGATCGCACCGAGCTCTCATCGAAGGCGGCAATGCCGACAATCGCCGCAGCGACAATGCCCACGCCGGCCCAGATGGCATAGACCACACCCACCGGCAGCACTTTCATCGCGGGCGCAAGCACCCAGAAGCATGCCGAGTAGCAGGCAATCGACAGCGCGCCCCATTGCCACTTCTCGAATCCGTTCGAGAGCTTGAGGAGAAAGGTCCCGCTGACCTCCAGCGTGATTGCCAGCGCGAGAAAGAACCAGGCATTCATTTAGGTGTGCTCCTTTGGTATCCCTATCCTGCGTGACACGCGCCAAGGGGGCCTATCACCCTGCCCCCATCGAGTGCCACCCACCCGGGGACCCATCAACACTGCTTCCGGCCCGATCACCCCGTGAGGCGACATGTGTGCCCTTCGTGCCGCGCCACGCCACGAAACGGTGCCGCGGCCGACATGGCGGGTTGGTTACGCCACCACCCTCCCCTATCCGGTCCGGCTGCATGACGAACGCATACGCCATGGAGCCCCCGCCCCGTGGCGGCGATGGCTGGCGCGCCGAACTGCGTGCCACGTTGCGGCTGAGCTGGCCGCTGGCGGCAGCGAACCTGTTGCAGATGCTGACCTATGCGATCGATGTGATCTTCATTGTGTGACTCTCAGGGCTCGCACACGCAACACGCACATACCATGCACGATGAGGCTGCGGATACTGAAGCTCACTCCTGCCTCCTTCGCTACGAAGGAGATCGGCTCCGGTGCTTTCATCTGTTCGATAGAACGGTTAAACCAGCGATCGGAGGTCATGATTCCTGCTCTCGGCTCCACCCCACCCGCATGGGCGCGGATAGCGTTGCATGTTGGTTTTCAGTAATGGACGACGAGCTCGACGTCCGTAAGCATCAAGGACGCCGCAATCTGAGGATGTCGATCACACAGGGCAATCTGT
>ENA-ORDI01001524-ORDI01001524.1-marine-metagenome-genome-assembly--contig:-NODE-1524-length-12533-cov-2.331085_pt1 | contig 12533 bp, 12 predicted proteins | sample MGYA00248628_ERZ508525 | MGnify/ENA primary metagenome ERZ508525 (study PRJEB26195, sample SAMN05422138) | marine metagenome | isolation source: East of Porto Seguro, South Atlantic Ocean | place...
TTTGGCACCTCGATGTCGGCTCGTCGCATCCTGGGGCTGGAGAAGGTCCCAAGGGTTGGGCTGTTCGCCCATTAAAGCGGTACGCGAGCTGGGTTTAGAACGTCGTGAGACAGTTCGGTCCCTATCCGTCGTGGGTGTTAGATATTTGAAGGGAGCTGCTCCTAGTACGAGAGGACCGGAGTGGACAAACCTCTAGTGTTCTGGTTGTGATGCCAATTGCATTGCCAGGTAGCTATGTTTGGAAAGGATAACCGCTGAAAGCATCTAAGCGGGAAGCCAACCCTGAAACAAGATATCTCTTCTCCCTTCGGGGAGACGGTAGACTCCTTGAAGACTACAAGGTTGATAGGCCGGATGTGTAAGCACAGCAATGTGTTCAGCTAACCGGTACTAATAAGTCGTGAGGCTTGACCTTATTTTTTCCCCACTACTTCAAACTAATTCAATTGTTAATTCCGGATTTTAGATTTTCCGGTCTTATTAGCGAAAGGGCCACACCCGTTCCCATTCCGAACACGGAAGTTAAGCCTTTCTGCGCCGATGGTACTGCACGGGCAGCTGTGTGGGAGAGTAGGACGAGGCCGGGTTTTTATTCAAAACGCCTCCAGCAAAAGCTGGGGGCGTTTTTTTTGTGCTACCCTGCCCTTGTTCCAAATTTTCCTTTTCCCCTCATCCGAGCCCCCCTGGTTTTATGTTTTGATCCCCACGTCAAAACCGACCTGAATCTCCTTTGAAAAGATGGGTTACAACCCTTGGAATTATTAAGGATATCAACGCTTTTTCATTGACAAAAACTACCCGCTTGGTTACTATCGCCCTTCTATTTGACCGAGTTTCACGCCTTGGCTTTTAGTTCATTAACTATTTGTTTTTGGGGGTTTAGGGCGACCTTGGGGAGAGGGTTCTGATCGTCTGAAAAAAAATTAATGCATCAGCAGATCAGTCTCAGCTAATCACATTTATTAAAAACGCCAAATCGTTGCAAAAAGCATATGCTTGAACAATACATAGGCGCCACCATCATGTTGCTCTTGTGCCTGGGCATTGCCGTTGGTATGGTCGTGTTGACTACTTTTTTGGGGCCCAAAAGGAAGTTCGCCGACAAAATGGAGCCCTTTGAATGTGGCGAAAGCCAGTTGGTTTCCCCTCACCAGCGTTTCTCCGTTAAGTTTTACCTTGTCGGGGTTTTATTTGTCCTGTTTGATGTTGAAGCTGTCTTCTTTTTTCCCTGGGCCATTCTGTTCAAGAGATTGGGAATGTATGGCTTTATTGAAATGCTTTTGTTTATTCTCATCCTCGGCGTTGGCCTTTTATATGTCTGGAAACGCGGAGCCCTAGATTGGGAGTGACCCTCTAGCGAGGAAGGTATATAGCAAGGGCTCATCGTAACTCTTCGGGGCACGAAGGCTAAGGAAGAGTATCACGGGTCCAGCGTTACGCTGGCGGGTCCTGAATGGGGTATCAAGCTGGTATTGTAGGATTGCAAAACAATGTCTGAAAACAAAATCATTGAACGCATCAAGGAACAATTCGGTTCCATAGTGATTGACAACCACGACTTTCGCGGTGATCAAACTGTCACCGTGAAAAAAACCTGTGGCAACGAATTCTTCAAGTTCCTGCGTGACGATCCGGAGCTGGCGTTCAATTTTTTAATGGACATTACAGCAGTCGATTATTTCTCAAAAAAAGATGAACGGTTTGAGGTGGTTTACCATTTCTATTCCCTCAATCACAACCACCGGTTGCGGGTAAAAATTCCCGTATCGTTAGAAGACTGCATTGCCGACTCGATAACACTTTTATGGAAAACAGCAAATTGGTATGAACGCGAAATCTGGGACATGTATGGCATCAAGTTTCGTAACCATCCCAACTTGCGACGAATTCTTCTTTACGAAGAATTCAAGGGACATCCTTTACGTAAGGATTATCCCATTACTAAACGGCAACCCCTGATCGGGCCGCTGAACTAAGGGAAGATCATGTGGGTTGATTTAATCATTACGCTGGTTAAAATCTTTTTCATTCTCGGGGTCACCGTTGCCTTTTTTGCTCCCATCCTGACTTGGGTAGAGCGCAAACAGAGCGCGCTCATGCAGGATCGCATCGGGGCTAACCGTGCCGACATCCTGGGCTTTACGGCGCTAGGCCTTTTCCACATTATCGCCGATGCGTTGAAGATGTTTACCAAGGAAGATTTTATACCGGATGGGGCCAACAAGGTTCTTCATACAATTGCCCCGATCATAGCTCTGGTTCCCGCCCTCCTGACTTTTGCGGTCGTACCTTTTGGCGGGCAATACACGCTCTTCGGTAAAGAAGTCAATCTGGTAATTTCGGATTTGGATGTCGGTCTTCTTTTCGTATTCGCCATTGCGTCTCTGGCGACCTACGGCTATGTCATCGCCGGCTGGAGTTCCAACAACAACTGGTCGCTCCTGGGTGCAATGCGGACCGCATCGCAGATGATTTCTTATGAAGTCACTATGGGACTCACCATTATCGGCGTATTGATGGTTTATGGAACCATGAGGCTCCCCGAAATCGGTGCCGCACAGGAAGATTTCCTGCGATGGGGATTTTTTCTTCAACCGCTCGGGTTCATCATGTTTTTTACTGCTTCCATTGCTGAGAACAAACGCATCCCGTTCGATGCCCCAGAGGCGGAGTCGGAACTGGTCGCGGGCTATTTCACCGAATACAGTGGTATCAAGTTCGGCATGTTTTTCATGGCAGAATTTATCGAAATGGTCACGATCGGCGCGATCATGACTATTTTATTTTTTGGAGCGTGGCATATCCCCTTTTTAACGACTGCCACGTTGCTTTCCTGGTTTGATTTTCTCGGCACCACGGGTTCGAACCTGGTTGTAATGTTGATTCATGTAGGTGTATTTTTTGCCAAGGTAGTTTTGTTTATCTGGATCCCGATGATAGTTCGGTGGACGCTCCCCCGATTTCGTTACGACCAGATCATGAACTTGGGTTGGAAGATTCTCCTGCCCCTATCCCTGGCAAATATTCTTGTTACCGGACTCGTAATCCTGGCGCTGAATTAAAGGAGTGCGCTTATGGCTTATTATGTAAATAGAAATATAAAGATGACCTGGTGGGAGAGGTCTTACATCCCTGAAATTTTAAAAGGATTGTTGCTCACCTCCCGACGTTTCTTTTATAACTTGTTTGGATTCCTTCCTTTTTTCCTGGGCACGGAAAAGGATAGAAGGATCTTCACCGTATATTATCCGGAAGAACAGGTTCAGTATCCCATAGCTTACCGGGGTCGGCCGGTGCTGGCCCAAAACGAGGACGGGATGCCGGCATGCGTTGCCTGTGGCCTTTGTGAAATTGCCTGCCCGGCTTATTGCATACACATTGAACCCGCTGAGGATAGTGGGAAACAAAACCAATATGAACGATGGCCTGAGGTGTTCACTATTGATTACGCCATTTGTATTTTTTGCGGAAACTGTGAAGAGGCCTGCCCCGAAGAAGCCATCTTCATGAGTGACGATTGCGAAATATCCATGCTGGATCGAAAGAAAATGCTTTATACCAAGGAACAACTTTTAGTTCCGGTTGCCGATTTGCAAAAACGCATTGAATTCACCCGTAACATGTACGCGAAATGGAACTACTGATCTTTTACCCGCTAGCCGGATTTTGCGTGGCGCTGGCCCTGGGCGTTATCTTTAACAAAAGCCCAGTGGGTTCGGCCATTTCATTGATTGGTATGATGCTGGGTCTGGCGGGCATCTTCGTCTTGCAACAGGCCCATTTCATCGCCATTTTGCAGATCATCATTTATGCTGGGGCCATTATGGTTCTGTTCATGTTCGTGATCATGCTGCTGAACTTGAAGCAAGGCGAAAACGAGGGCTGGGCCTCCAGGGAAAAAAATTTACTGCTCTCGGTATTGACCGGGTTCCTGGCCATAGGAATTTTATACAAGATTTGGCAGGTCTTGTTTTCGGTGGATATGGATACGCCCGCCTCCCTTCCCGATAGTTTCGGGACGGTAGCGGTTATTGGTGAAACCCTGTTTACGGATTTTGTGCTCCCTTTTGAAGTGGCATCGATTCTTTTACTTACGGCAATGGTCGGGGCAGTGGTCCTGGCTAAAACTAAACTGGACTGAATATGCTCGAAAATTCTGTTCCCTTATCACACTACCTGATGTTGAGCGCGACCCTGTTCGTGATTGGAGTCGCAGGCGTCTTGATACGCCGAAACGTTATCGTTGTATTTATGTCCATTGAAATCATGCTGAACGCCGTAAACATTTCGCTGATCGCGTTTGACAATTATATGAACCTCTCGAACGGGCAGATTTTTAGTTTTATGGTGATGTGTGTCGCCGCCGCCGAAGTTTCGGTTGGACTGGCTATTATCATCGCCTTGCATCGGAATAAACCGAGCGTCAATCTGGACGATTTTAACCTGTTAAAATGGTAACAACAGTATGCTGCTAAAATTAACCTGCCTGATCCCCCTTTTTCCGTTGATCGGATCTATCATCAACGGTTTTTTTGGTTTGAAAATCGGCAAAAAAGCAGTGGGGTTTATAGCCTGCGGCAGTATGACCCTGTCTTTTCTTACCTCCGTTCTGGTCTATGTCGGTTACCTCATGTTGCCGGAAGGGCAACACGTGTATGAACAGGTTGTCTGGACCTGGTTCGGGGCCAGTGATTTTAACGTAGATTTCGGTTTTCAGGTTGATCCGCTCACTCTGGTTATGATATTTGTCGTTACCGGTATCGGTTTAATCATCCATGTTTATGCCGTGGGCTACATGCAGGAAGAGTTCAGCTACTACCGGTTCTTCGCCTATTTCAACCTGTTTGTCAGTGCCATGCTCCTTCTTGTTATGGGCAACAATTTCCTGCTCATGTTTATCGGTTGGGAAGGCGTGGGCTTATGTTCCTATTTTCTCATCGGCTATTATTTCGAAAAGAAATCGGCATGCGATGCCGGCACCAAAGCATTCATCGTCAACCGTGTGGGTGATTTCGCCTTCCTGCTGGCGGTCATGTACATATTCAATATTTTTGGCACCATCGATTTCACCGAGGTGATGCACGCCGCTCCAGAAAAACTGATCTATGCCGGAGAGGCCGTGACCATCATCACCATGTTGCTGTTTGTCGGCGCGACAGGTAAATCGGCACAGATCCCGCTCTATACCTGGCTCCCGGATGCCATGGAAGGGCCCACACCGGTCAGCGCCCTGATCCACGCGGCCACGATGGTCACGGCAGGGGTTTATATGCTCGTCCGGTGCAGCGTGTTGTTCAACCTTTCGCCCATGACAATGACCGTTGTTGCATTTATCGGTGGAGGAACTGCGATCATGGCGGCTACCATTGGCATGACGCAGTTTGATATCAAGCGTGTTCTAGCCTATTCCACGGTCAGCCAGATCGGCTACATGTTCATGGCCTGCGGTGTGGGCGCTTATACTGCCGCAATCTTTCATCTCGTAACCCACGCTTTTTTTAAAGCTTGTCTTTTTCTCGGGTCCGGTAGTGTCATTCACGGTATCCATGGCGAGCAGGATATGCGCAAGATGGGCGGACTCAAAAAACATATGCCCATCACCTACTGGACGTTTTTGATTTCAGCTCTGACAATCGCTGGAATACCACCGTTAGCAGGGTTCTTCAGTAAAGACGAAGTGCTGTATCACTCTTTAATGGACGGAAACATTATTTTCTGGGGAATGGGGATATCCGCCGCCCTGTTGACTGCGTTTTACATGTTTCGGCTGGTATTCATGACTTTCCATGGAGAATCCCGGGTAGACCCTTCTGTCCACCCGCACGAATCTCCAAAAATGATGACCATGCCGCTGGTGGTTCTGGCCGGCCTCGCCACCGTTGGAGGAATGCTGGGCCTCCCGTTCTTGCACGGATGGCATATTCTGCATAATTGGTTGGAACCGGTTCTTCATTTCGATCTCGCAAACGCGCTACAACATTCTGAACATATGCTCCATGAGGCGGGGCGCCATGCACCTTCCTGGGCGCATCTGCTGGAACCGAAGGAGCACAACGGCTGGATTGAATTCGCATTGATGGTGTTCTCCACCGTCGTCGCCATTACCGGAGTGGTTGGCGCCTATATTTTCTATATCAAGCGGCCTGATCTGCCTGAAAAGTTTACCCAGGGACAATGGGGACTCGACATGGTACAGAACAAATATTATGTGGACGAACTTTATGATGACGTGTTTGTGAAACCTACAGTAGAAGGTTCCAACCTACTTTGGAAAGAATGCGATGCCAAGGCCATCGATGGTGCCGTGAACGGGGCAGCCAAAACTATCGGCTGGTTCAGTCGCCAAGCTCAGACGTTGCAGTCTGGTTTTGTCCGCAACTATGCCTTATTTATTGTTGTCGGTTTTATCAGTCTTTTGCTGGCGATGTTTTAAATGTTTTTAACTCTTATCACATTCCTGCCTTTAATCGGGGCGCTGTTTCTGGTTTTCATGCCAAAAGAAAGTGTAGCAGCGATCAAGCAGACCGCGCTCGCTGTCGCTGTGGCGGACTTCCTGCTCTCGATATTTTTGTGGACGAATTTCGACAACACCTCCCATAAAATGCAGTTTGAGTTGAATGTTCCCTGGATCGAAGCCTGGGGCATCAACTTCCACGTAGGTCTGGATGGTATTTCACTCTTACTTTATGTGATGACCACCTTCCTGACCATGATCTGCGTTATTGCCTCATGGGATGTCAAAATACATGTCCGCGAATACATGATAGCCATGCTGACTCTTTCAACCGGCATGCTGGGGGTTTTTATCGCCCTGGACCTTTTCATGTTTTATGTTTTCTGGGAGTTCCAGCTAATTCCCATGTATATCATTATCGGCGTCTGGGGGGGCCCGCGCCGGGTTTATGCGTCCATCAAGTTTTTCTTATTCACCGCCGTGGGCTCCTTGCTCATGCTGGTGGCCATCCTCTGGATTTATTTACATATTCAGGAAACGACCGGAGTGGCAACAGCGGACATCTTATATATTACCGAACATTTGAGCGCACCTCTCGGTACACAGAAATGGTTGTGGATGGCCTTTTTTCTGGCTTTTGCTATCAAGGTACCCATGTTTCCTTTCCACACCTGGTTGCCAGACGCTCACGTTGAAGCGCCCACCGCAGGGTCCGTCATTCTGGCAGGTGTCCTGTTGAAAATGGGTACTTATGGGTTCCTGCGTTTTAACTTGCCCTTCTTTCCCCAGGCTTCTTACGAATTTGTTCCTATGATAGCCTGGCTGTCAATCATCGGGATTATATACGGGGCACTGGTATCAATGGTGCAGGTAGACTTGAAGAAACTGGTTGCCTATTCCAGCGTCAGCCACCTCGGGTTTGTGATGCTGGGAATTTTTGCGCTGAATCCTTATGGAATCCAGGGCGCATTGATCCAGAACATCAATCACGGCATCAGCACTGGCGCCCTCTTCCTTTTGGTGGGTATCATCTATGATCGACGCCATACGAGGTTGATCTCGGAGTTTGGCGGGCTGGCTAAAATCATGCCGAAGTACGCCATTTGTTTCATGATCGTCGCCTTGTCTTCGATCGGGCTACCGGGTATGAACGGATTTGTTGGGGAATTCCTGATACTACTGGGAGTATTCCAGGTTAATGGCCTCTGGGCGGCTTGCGCCACCTCCGGTGTCATTCTCGCCGCCTGTTACATTCTCTGGATGTTCCAGCGCGTCATGTTCCTGGAGGTGAAAAATCCGAAAAACATGAATTTGAAAGACATGAATGTTCGGGAAATGTTTACCGTAGTTCCCCTGATCATCCTGATTTTCTGGATCGGTTTGTATCCCAAACCGTTCATGGATACGTTTGACGCATCGGTCACACACTTGGTCTCCAAAGTAAACCCGGACAATTTCCGGCCCAAACAGGAGCACCACGATAACGATCACAACGACAAACAAAATGAAAAACATGGAGAACATGCTCGGCTCATTACCCCGACGGAAATGGCAAGCTTGAACCATACGCTCCAAATGCCAGCTTTAATTAAGGAATAAACGTGGAACCCATTCTCGCACCTGAATCTATTGACCTGATTGCCCTGGCGCCTGTGATCGTGCTCAGCTTTTTCGCCATGATGGTGCTGGTGGTGGACCTTTTTGGGGGACGCAACAAAACTCTGCTGGTATTCATCAGCTTGGTCGGCCTGCTGATGACGGCTATCAGCGCGTTTGCCAAGAATCCGATTCCTGCTTATTCTTTCAACGACAGTTATATCGTGGATCACCTGTCATTATTTTTCATATGTATCTTCACCATCAGTTCCGCGCTGGCGATCCTTTTATCAGTGGAATACAACGAACGGGAAGGAATACGGGCGGGAGAATATTATGCCCTCATCCTGTTCTGTACCATAGGTATGATCCTTCTTGCCTCCTCCACCGACATGATCATGATTTTCCTGGGCATCGAAATTGTCTCGATCAGCCTATATGTCCTGACGGGGATACGGCGAGACAACCATAGATCCAACGAAGCGGCCTTAAAATATTTTCTGCTTGGTGCCTTCGCGACAGGGTTTCTGCTGTACGGAATGACCATGGTTTATGGCTCAACCGGTAGCACGAACTTGTTTAAAATCGCAGAGGTTGTGCAAAACCCGTCAGCCCAGTCTAATCCGTTGCTCCTTATGGGGCTGGTGCTTCTTATCATCGGGTTCGGATTCAAAGTCGCCTCGGTGCCCTTTCATATGTGGGCTCCCGATGTTTACCAGGGAGCCCCGACTCCCATTACCGCTTTTATGGCAGTTGGACCCAAGGCCGCCGCGTTCGCCGCGTTCTTCAGGGTATTTGCTGAAACCTTCCCGGAAATGGCTCCCTCATGGGAAATACTCTTGAGCACCATTGCTGTCCTCAGTATGTTTTTCGGCAATCTCGGGGCCATCATGCAAACTAACATCAAACGAATGTTGGCGTTTTCCAGCATCTCACACGCGGGTTACATCCTGATCGCGGTCATAGCCAAAAACTCTCTCGGCGGTTCAAGTCTGCTGTTTTATATGCTGGCCTATGCCTTCACGATTTTTGGACTATTCGGCATCATCATTATCCTCGGCCGAAAAGGTGAAGAGAATCTGGAAATTGAAAATTATTCAGGCTTGGCTTACAGGCACCCGATACTCGCCCTCAGCATGACTGTATTCCTGTTATCCTTAGGGGGCCTGCCACCCTTTGCCGGGTTCATCGCAAAGTTTTATATCTTCAGTGCCGCGATTCAGCAGGGTCTTATCACACTCGTCATCTTCGCCGTGCTCAACAGCGTCATCTCCTTTTACTACTACCTGAAGGTCGTCGTTTTCATGTACATGAAGGAGCCGGAAGCGGAGTTCCAAATCTCCCTGACACCGTTGACCCTGTTTGTGGTGTTCATAGGAGTCTTTGTAACCATCAACATGGGTATCTTCCCCGGTTCCATCATCGCCCTTGCCTCGCACTAGGCGTGCGGCCAATAGCTATGATATTTTTCCTTCGACTTCATGCTCTGGAGGGGTACAACGAGCTTTTGCCTAGTGGCAACCCCTGCAAAGGCCAGCGTGACGCTGGACTCAAAGTGCAATAACTTTCGCAGGCTAGCAGGTAGCTTTGGCGGCTCAATGAGCTTTTGCCTAGTTGCAACCCCTGCAAAGGGGTTATAATTCTCTTTCTAAATATCAACGACTAACGAGGCAGGCTGGCGTTATGAAAATGCATCATTTGGACAAGGAAAAGGTGGAGACGATCATGCAGAGGGTGAAGGAAGTGATCGAGTCGGGAGAATATCCGCCGGATAAAATAGAAGAAATTTTCAAGCTCTCGGAAGTGGATGGAGAAAAGTTCCTGGAATGCAAGGCTCACCCTATCCAAAAGGAAAAGGTGAATTTTGAATTTGACCCGGCAAAAGGAGTGCGGTTCTTCGATCCGTTCAACTTTTTCACCCGGGGAATCTTTAAAGATATGGACGGCTTAACCGTGTGGACTGCGGACAACCTTAAAGAGCCCTGGGAATATGATGAAGAAAAGGAAAACCCATCGCCGTAGAGGAATTTATGTTTTATTCGCACACCCATTCATGAGAAATCGATTTGCTATAAATAAAAAAACCCCCGCGCCTTTTGGCGCGGGGGTTTTAATAATTCAGTACTTTTCTCTTTAGCTTTTCTCTTTAGCTTTTTCCTGATCTTTGCTGAAATCGTAAGAACCTTTTCTCGGAAGTGAAGCAGTAAACATGTCTGCCTCGTCTTTCATGGCTTTATCTTTGGCTTCGCCTTCTTCCTCGGCTTTCTTGCGAATCGCGGCTTCTTTTTCTTCTTCGGTCATATCTTCTTCGGCTTTACCTTCTTCCGCACCCTCTTCAATGGCACCCTGTTGGCCTTCTTCAACCTGAGCGGTTTCTTCCTCTTCATTCGCTTCTTTCATGGAAGTTTTGAAGTTTTTAATACTGCGCCCAAAAGCACTGCCGATTTCGGGAAGTTTTCCCGCCCCAAAAATAATCATAATGATGACCAAAATAATCATCAACTCAGGAAAACCTATTCCCATCATAATGCATACCCTCCAAGTATTAAATTACCGTCTCCCGACCAGAAACAAACTATCCGCCCAGAGCCATAATAAAGTAAAATTTGATCGAATACACTCAGTCTATCCTTTTTATATAAGTAATTACAAGGGGAAAGGGTTCAAATCAAATAAAAATAAGGGGGTTTACCCTTCACGAAGAGCTTTTATCGCCTTTTTATAGTCTTTCGCTTTAAAAACCGCCGACCCGGCGACCAACACGCTGGCCCCGGCCTGTTTGATTTCACCAACATTCTCGTGGTTGATTCCTCCATCGACTTCCAACTCGATCGGGTTCTCGTAATGAGTCATGACTTCACTCAGGTTCCGGATTTTATCCAGCATGGATGGAATGAATTTTTGCCCACCGAACCCAGGGTTGACCGACATCAGCAAAACCATGTCGATCTCATGCAGAACCTCTTCCAGTGAAGAAAGAGGAGTAGCTGGATTCAACACAACCCCGGCCTTCACATCCTGTCCTTTGATCAATTGAATGGTGCGGTTCAAATGCGAGCAGGCTTCAGCATGAACAGTGATGATATCAGAGCCGGCGGATATGAATTCGCCAATATAGTTGTCGGCGTTTTCGATCATCAAATGCACATCCAATGGTAGTTCGGTCACTTTTCGGATGGATTCCACCACCGCTGGGCCAATAGTGATGTTGGGGACAAAATGGCCATCCATAACATCCACATGAATCCAGTCCGCTCCTGCCTGTTCTACCGCCTTGGTTTCCTCTCCTAGCCGGGAAAAATCCGCGGATAGGATGGAGGGCGCGATGATTACCCCGTCTTTCTTCTGCGCCATGGGTTTGGTGATCCTCCATACGTAAAGTAAATGGACACGAAGCATAGCATAAGCTGAAAAATCGTTCCATTTTTATACAGCATAATTTGCCAAAGCCACTGGCACTCCATGCCTTCTTTCATTATAATGGCTGGTTTTATATCTTCTACTTTTAAGCCTATGCAGACCGTACTCGAAAATCTCCGTGAGAAGATCAAAGTCCTTTTGATGCAAGACCACAACATGTTACTGCTGGCCGCAGTGATCGGGTTTCTGGCAGGGCTGGCATCGACCCTTTTTCGCTGGCTGATCGGGTTCTTTGGGGTGATTTTTTCTCCAGAAGGACTATCTTGGATCGGAATAACCGGCTCTACAGTTCCTTTCCTGTTACCACTCATGCCAATGATAGGTGGCATCATTACCGGCGTCATCTGCCATTTTTTCCCCGATGCGGTTAAGGAAAACGGAGTACATCGAGTTATACACGCGGTCGCCTTGAAAGCAGGAAAGATCCGCAAGCGCACCTTGCTGACTTGTTCCACGACATCGGCCCTTACCATTGGGTCCGGCGGTTCAGCAGGACGGGAAGGCCCCACCGTCCAGATTGGCTCGGCGGTTGGTTCGGCTCTGGGCAACTTATTTCATCTTTCCCATGAAAGGGTGCAGATTTTAGTCGGCTGTGGAGCGGCGGCAGGAATTGCCGCATCCTTCAATGCTCCTTTGGCGGGGGTCCTGTTCGCTCTGGAGATCATCCTCACTGACTTCACCATCCATACGTTTAGTCCCATCGTGGTCGCCTCGGTGATTGGCACGGCCACTGGCCGAGCCCTTCAGGGCAACGAAATCACTTTCCATGTTCCGGTTCATGAATTGGTCAGCTACTCCGAAATCATTTTTTATTTGTTCCTGGGGCTCCTATGCGGAGTGGTTTCAAAGTTATTCACCTTCGTCTATTTCAAGGCGCATGATATTTTTGATGAGAAGATTCGCCTTCCGAAACCCTTGAAACCCGCTCTCGGAGGTTTGATCGTTGGATTCATCGCCCTATTATCTCCGGCGATTCTGGGAAACGGCTACGACTTCATGGAACAGGCCCTGGCTGGGGACATCTTCTGGGGACTGGCGTTCATGCTGATTTTTTTGAAAATCA
>ENA-ORDI01001526-ORDI01001526.1-marine-metagenome-genome-assembly--contig:-NODE-1526-length-12528-cov-5.760581_pt1 | contig 12528 bp, 8 predicted proteins | sample MGYA00248628_ERZ508525 | MGnify/ENA primary metagenome ERZ508525 (study PRJEB26195, sample SAMN05422138) | marine metagenome | isolation source: East of Porto Seguro, South Atlantic Ocean | place...
AACATAAGTTATAATGATATTGAAGAAAATTATTTTATCCCGCATACCATCTCCACATCAGCTGATGGTGCCTGGTCTGTTTATGCAGTGGATGTGGACGGTGACGGGGACATGGATGTGCTCTCAGCATCTTACAGTGATGACAAGATCGCCTGGTATGAGCAGGAAGGGAGTCCAGTTCAGACCACTTTCCAGCCACAAACTACAGAAGCACTACAGACAGCGGTAGACCTATGGGTTTCGGATAGTGCATCAGCTGTAGCTGCCTATGGTCAAATTAATACCTGGGATGTATCACTGATTACAGATATGAGTGAATTATTTCAATCTAAAACGACATTCAATGATGCTATTGGTAATTGGGATGTATCCAGTGTTATTGAAATGGGCTCTATGTTTAATTTAGCATCAAGTTTTAACCAGGATCTATCAAGCTGGGATGTCTCCAGTGTAACAAATATGCATTGGATGTTTAGGGGTACTAACAATTCTAATCAGGATCTATCAAACTGGGATGTATCCAGTGTAACAGATATGAGTGGTATGTTTTATTCTTCCAGTTTCAATGATTCTATTGGTAATTGGGATGTATCCAGTGTAACAAATATGAACGGTATGTTTTATTTAGCATCAAGTTTTAGCCAGGATCTATCAAGCTGGGATGTCGATAGTGTAACAAATATGGGTGGTATGTTTCACGGAGCTGGTAGTTTTAATGGGGACATATCTACTTGGGATGTATCCAGTGTAACAAATATGAGTGCTATGTTTAGAAGTGCTTCCAGTTTTAATGGGGATTTATCAAGCTGGAATGTATCCAGTGTAACGAATATGCGTTATATGTTTCGTTCTGCTCAAAGTTTTAACGGAGATATATCTAGTTGGAATGTATCCAGTGTAACAAATATGACTGACATGTTTTTAGGTAATGGTTTATCAGATGAAAATAAATGTTTCATACATTCGGCGTTTCAAAGCAATGATGCCTGGCCCTATGATTGGTCTGATTATTGTGCATCATCAGGGTACACCTATGTCCCCGATGATAATTTCGAGCAGGCCCTTATAGACTTGGGCTATGATGACACCCTGGATAATTTTGTTGCTACAGACAGCATCAGTGGGGTTACCAGTCTGACTATCAGCAACTATCAGAATGAAGAATCCTTTATTAGTGATTTAACGGGGATCCAGGATTTTACAGCTTTAACTTACCTGCATTGTTCTTATAATTCCCTTACTGCTCTGGATTTGAGTTCTAATACAGCCTTAACAGAACTGAGGTGTTTTAGTAATGAATTGACCGCTTTGGATGTGAGTGCTAATACAGCATTAGTCGAACTACATTGTGGAAAAAATGAATTAACCAGTTTGGATGTAAGCAATAACACAGCCTTAACAAGTTTAGGAGCCCAAAGAAATTCATTTACAAGTCTGGATTTGAGTTATAATACTTCTCTGGTGTATCTGTATTTAAAAGAGGGTGCTCTCACCAGCCTGGATGTGAGCAATAATACTGCCCTGGAATATCTTGATTGCCACACTAATGCCATAAACGGTTTAGATGTGAGCGCAAATACAGCCCTAGAAGAACTAAGGTGCCATAGTAATCAATTAACCTATTTGAACATGAGAAACGGGGTCACGGATTCACTAACCACGTTTAATGCTACGGATAATCCACTTACTTGCATTGAGACCCTGGATCCTGACTACGCCACAGCGAACTGGACCTATGGGAATGGTAACATAGATGATGGTGTAACCTTCTCAATAATCTGCGGATCTGAAGACCAGGATAACTGGTACGTAGCCACAACTGGTTCCGATGGTGGTGCGGGTACCCAGGAGAGTCCGTTTGCAACGATCCAGATGGGGATCAATGTTTCCAATAACGGCGACACGGTACACGTAGCCGCCGGCACCTATGTAGAACCAAATGTGCCTTATTATGGAAACGACTATTCTGCTGGTCCAAATTTGTATGAAAAAGATAATATTGTTATTATGGGTGCTGGTAGTGGAACGACCATTATAGATATGGATGACCATTATTATGGTTTTTGTTTTTCCCTCAACTCAAATAACAATATTGTAGATGGTTTCACCATAAAAAATAGCGGCTATACGCTCATTACTGCTTACAATAATTCTTCTGGTAATACGTTTCAGAATTGTCTCTTTTTGACTACAGGAGAAGAAGATTATACATATGAGAGCTATGATGAAGGTGAAAATTTCATAAATTGTACATTTATCGGGAATGGCGAAAATTATACTCTTTATCCTTATGAAACGCATCCAGTAATTATCAATTCGATCTTTCACAATTATAATGGGTTTATTTCTGAAAATTATTTGGACGGTGTAACCATATCAAATTCGCTGCTTTATGAAGTGGGCGGTGTGTTGCCCATAGGAGAAACTCTAATTTTTAACAATCCTCTTTTTTGTGAACCGGACAGCGGTAACTATTACTTGGCCTATAACTCACCCTGTGCGGGCACGGGATTGGAAGGGGCTGATATGGGCGCCTTTGGTGTGGGCTGTGGTGATATATGGCTTCCGCCGGTCATAGCAGCCATGGAAGACACATCCATGGATGAGGACAGCGAGCTTGTTCTTCAGCTTTCGGCCGAGTCCAGTCAGGACTACGATATCTATTTTGAAGCCCAGAGCGATACGTCCAGCGTGTATGCTTATACAGAAGGGGACATGCTTGTTATTGACCTGATGACAGACTGGAACGGGTCATCAGAGATAACCGTATTAGCCTACTGCGAGTTTGATTATGATATCAATGATACAGCCAGCTTCACCCTGACCGTGAACCCGGTGGATGACCTGCCGTTCGTAGATGGCCATATCTATCCCCGTGATTACCCGGAAGACTTTGGGGTCGATACGGTAGCCTATCTGCCGGATGTATTCACTGACATAGATGGTGAGCTGACCTTTTCCTACTCGTTCACAGACAGTTCCGTACTGGTAGCGGATGTGTCCAGTGATCATTTGGTGCTTTCATCCATTGCTGATGCTCATGGGGAGACTGAGCTCATGGTGACAGCCACGAACCCCACAAGGGCCAGTGTGACGGATACTGTCCAGGTATCTGTCTGGCCGGTGAATGATGCTCCTGTGGTCAGTATTCCTGATACATCTATGAACGAGGACAGCGAGTTCTTTTATGATCTTTCTGACTATATCACTGATGTAGACAGTGAAAACCTGGTGGTTAGTGTGAATTTTGTATCTCCACCGATGAACGAAAACGTTCTATTTCAAATGGTGGGACCTGACACACTGCGAATGTTTGCCCGCAATGACTGGTTTGGTACAGGCAACGTTCGTATTCGGGTAAACGATGGACAAATTGCGACGAATGATCTATTTATCTTGACAGTGAATCCGGTGAATGATGCACCCGTTTTTGGAAACCTGTCCGCACTGGTTGGTGTGGGTATCGAGTTTCAGGTTCCGATCCATGTGTACGATGTTGACATGGACTCATTGGTGGTCTCCTTTGATGATTCCTGGGACTATCCGGACTGGCTGTCACTGGCTGCTGATCCATACCGGTTAGAAGGGACAGCCCCGAATCCCGGTCAAACCCATTTTCCGCTTGATCTAAGTGATGGTGATACGTCTGTTACCGACACCTTTACCTTATCAGCGGCATTTTTCCATCCCCGGATCACATCGATCACGGATGTGCCTGATGATCAGGGCGGAAGGGTTTATATCAGCTTTCTAAAATCATTTTTCGATCAACCGGGTGAGACCAATCAGATGTACACTATTTTCCGTCATGATATGATAGAAAATCTACTTGAATGGGTGGTGGTCGGTTCCGGTGCTGCGATCGGTAATAATATTTATACCTATGAAGTGTCGACACTGAGGGACTCTACGTCCGATGATGACGGCATGACCGAGTTCAAGGTAGTGGCATCCATGAATGAAGGGCACTTTCATTCTCCGCCACAGTCTGGCTATTCCCTGGATAATATCGCACCTGGGGTACCAGGAGGACTCATGGCAACAGGTATGGATGATGGGATACATCTTTCATGGGATATCAGTCCTGAAGAAGACTTCCAGTATTTTAGGCTTGAGAAGTCATTTGACTCAGAGTTTACTGAATACGAGACCTTTGATATGATTGATACATCGTACCTGGATCCGGACTATATCCTGAACCAGGCCAATTATTATCGCCTGGCAGCAGTAGACCATGCCGGGAACATGAGTGACTACTCTGATGTGGTAAATGCAGCGGTTCTTGCTATAGATGTTGACCTGATCCCGGATGTGTATGCCTTACACCAGAACTACCCCAATCCATTCAACCCGGTGACAACACTGCGCTATGATCTACCTGAAGATGCAATGGTAACTATTATGATATATGATATTATGGGACGAAGGATAAAAACATTAGTCAATATAGATCAGACGGCTGGGTACAGATCCATCCATTGGAACGCGACCAATGATCTTGGTCAGTCCGTATCAGCGGGTATGTATATATATACCATTCAAGCAGGGGATTTCAGTCAGACCAGGAAGATGGTGCTGTTGAAGTAGCATTCTATACGTTAGACTAAAAAGTAAATCGAATGCGGCTTGCACATACTATGATACGTGTCAGAGACATTAATAGATCTCTTGAATTTTATTCTGGATTTTTGGGATTAAGGGAGAAACGTCGCAAAGATTTAGGAGACGAAGCAACATTAGTATTTTTAGGCGATGATGATGGAAATTACTTTTTGGAGTTAACCTTCAATAAGGATGGTAGGGATTATACCATTGGGGATCAATTCGGTCACCTTGCGTTCCACGTTGATGATCTTGATAATGTAATATCAGAAGTTGAGCGACGAGATTGGTGGTACCGTAAATCCAAACCAACATCATCATCAAATTATATATTTGTTAAGGATCCAGATGGTTATGATATAGAAATTATAGAAAAACCTAATTAAAACTAGTTTTTGTATTTGATACAAAGCCCCGCCCAGTAATGGAGTTTTTTGTTTGTGGGTTGGATGGGTGGTGTCGGTTAGAAAAGGCTGACACGCATTCTGCTATAGTTTTTATATTATAGATATGATTAAGCGTAAAACACTACTCCTATTGTTACTGATTGTTGGGTGTTCTAAACTCATTGATGAACCCTCCTTGATTGAAAAAGATGGTGTGATGTATTTACCTCAGTCTGATAAACCATATAGTGGTGATGTTTCTAAATTAGATAATTTTGGAAAGACTCTGTTAAAAGGTGCTCACAAGAATGGGAAAAAGGATGGATTATGGACTTGGTGGTATGAAAATGGAGAGAAGAAGAATGAAGGAACTTTCAAGAATGGGCAAGAAAATGGATTACATAGATGGTGGTATGAGAATGGACAAAAGAGTAAAGAAGGTACCTACAAGGATGGGAAACAAGTTGAATTAGTTACTTCTTGGTATGAGAATGGACAGAAAGGAAAAGAAGGAACTTTCAAGGATGGGGAATTGGTTTCAGAAAATTGCTGGGACATAGATGGGAATGATATTGACTGTGATTAATACTAACTCCCATCCAAAAGGATAGGATTTAACAAAGCCCTGCAAGCAGCGGGGTTTTTTGATTGTGGGGGTGGTAGATTTAAGTATAAAAAAATCAAAAAAGGATAATCATCATGGGATCCAATACTAATAGTTATGAGACAATGGAGGAATTTTGATCGTTATTTATATAAGCAGGTCAAACAGCCATTGCAAATAACTGGTTTTACCATACTACTTTATATTTAAATTTAGAGCAATATTTATCAAAATAGAAAAGTGAAGAATTATACCTTTTTAGTTTTATACTTAATCACGGCAGGATACTCACAAAATATTGTCAGAGAAGCAGATTTTGTACTTATTGGTGATTATTATACCGGTGCGATTGCTGATGGCAAGCGTGAAGGGTTTGGTATCTATACATATCCGAATGGTGATGTTTATGAAGGCGAGTGGCAAAATGATAGAAAAAATGGCAAGGGAATCTTTATTTCAGTAAAAGAAAAAATAAATTATAGTGGTGTATTTAAAAACGATAAATATCATGGTCACGGAAGTTTAAAGATAAAAGATAATGTAAAATATGAAGGCGAGTGGAAAGCGGGTAAGATGAATGGACATGGTTCATTAAATTATAAAAATGGTGGTGTATATGTAGGGAGTTTTAAAAATAATAAAAAAGACGGAAATGGAACCTTTACTTACACTAATAGCGATGTCTTTGTAGGCGAGTATAAGAATGATAGGATGGATGGCCACGGCACATTTAAATACTCCAATGGTAATGTTTACAAGGGTGAGTATAGACATAATAAATGGGATGGAAAGGGTAGCTTCACTTATTCACGTGGTGATAAATATGATGGCTCTTGGAAAGACGGGAAAATGGACGGTTCAGGAGTGTTCTCTCATTCAAATGGTGATAAATATGATGGTTCTTGGAAAGATGATTATCGTAATGGCTTTGGTACCTTAACCATAGAAAATGGTGACGTATTTTCAGGCGAGTGGCTTGATGGTATGTTAACTGGTGCAGGTAAATATCAATATAATAATGGGGACATTTACGAAGGGGAATTCCTTAAAGGTATATATAATGGGGATGGAATTTTTTCTTTCTCAAATGGAGATGTATTTACAGGTAATTGGAAGAATGATAAGATGGATGGAATAGGTCGAATGAATTACTCAAATGGGAATATTTATGAAGGAGAATGGACAGATGGATTAATTCATGGAGACGGAACTTTTACTTTCTCAAACGGAGACGTCTATGAAGGTGAATTTATAAATGATTTAATGTCAGGATATGGAAGATATCAGTATTCGAATGGGGATTCTTATCAGGGTATGTACCTCAATGGATTGAAAAGTGGTTATGGTATTTATACTCATAAAAACAATGATACATATTCTGGTAATTGGTTAAATGATCATAAAGAAAATTTTGGAGTTTTTATTTACAAGTCAAATGGAAGTCAGTACGATGGGGAATGGAGAACAGGATTAAAAAGCGGGCAGGGATCCTATCTATATTCCAATGGTGATGTTTATGAAGGTAGTTGGAAAAATGATAAAAAAGATGGTATGGGTGAATGTTTCTATTCTGATGGGACCCGATATTTAGGAAAATGGGTCAATGGCTTAAAAAACGGTCCAGGCACCTTAATATTAAAGGATATGCACAAATATATAGGTTTTTGGGAAAATGATAAAAAACATGGCAGTGGGACATCCTTATTTCCAAATGGTGATAAATTTTCTGGGGAATGGGAAAATGATACATGGCAAGGGCAAGGAAAATTTTATTATAAAAATGGAGACTTCTATAAAGGTTTTATAGAAGATAAAAAGAAAAATGGTGAAGGTGTATTTAAATATCTAAATGGTGACGTCTATAAGGGGAATTTTAAAAATAATAAAAGAGATGGCTTAGGCACTATGAAATATAATAATGGTGATTCATATGTTGGTCATTGGAAAGATGGACTTAAATCAGGAATAGGCAAACTCACATATAAGAATGGAGCTCACTATGATGGTGACTTTCTCAATAATAAACAAAATGGCACTGGTACTTATATTTATGGTGATAAAGAAAAATATGAAGGTGAGTGGAAGGATGGATATTTTGAAGGGCACGGAACATACATTTATATCAATGGAAGTAGATACTTAGGAAATTGGTTGGGTGGGTTAAGGGATGGTCAAGGTTCTATTACTTATTATTCAAATGGTAGTAAATATAATGGTGAATGGAAAAATGATTTTAAAAATGGCCAAGGTACATTTGTATATGTTAACGAAGACATTTATAAGGGTGGATGGGAAAATGATAAAATGAATGGAGATGGGATATTTACCTATAAAAATGGTAATAAATATGTTGGTAATTACAAAGAGGGCAAAAGATCTGGAAAAGGAACTTTCAATTATTCTAATGGTGACAAATATTTTGGTGAGTGGGCAGATGGAAAGAGATCTGGCAGTGGAACCTTCTTGTATGCAAATGGCGAAAAGCAGGAAGGTCAGTGGGAAGATGGTATTATGTTAAAAAAGTAAAATATTTTACGGAATGTTTTACCGAATTATGGATTGGCAATGACTAATAAAGAAAAATAATGATTAACCATATCACACCAATGCTATTGTTTATATCGATTGGGTTTTCTCAAAAAGAATACGATATAAAAAACCTTATCAAACAAGAATATTTATATATAGGAAATTTCAATGATAATTCGTTAAACGGTATCGTATATAAAATATTAGGTGACCAAAAAGTCATATTAGGGAAATTAAAGAATGGGAAGAAAGATGGTTTATGGATAGAATGGTATCCTGATAGGCGTAAACTGGAAGAAACTTATAATGAAGGTTTACTCGATGGTTTCATGAGTCTCTTTTATAATAATGGACAAAAAGAATGGAGACATACCTATAATAATGGCATGTTGGAAGGATTATGGACATACTGGTATAAAAACGGACAGAAGTCAAAAGAAGGGAATTTTGAAGGGGGAGATTCAACTGGTATATGGATTTGGTGGGATAAAAACGGGCAGATAAAGAAAGAAAAGAAATTTAAAAATAGAAAAAAAGGAATATGGTCAGACTACAATGAATATGTTTTTGTAGAAGTAGTAAAATAATACTAACCCACACAACCAAGAATTGCTGTCCCCGCCCAAAAGCGGGTTATTTCATTTATTGGATTATGATTTATATTTGGGCACCAAGAAGTCAATGAAATGACCAAAACTGAACTGAAACAGAATATTGTAAAAATAAAACCGCTGTTGCAGATTTTTAGGATTTTCAGCCTGGTAATTTTGTCAGCCTGCAGCCAGCAAAAATCAGCGGATATTATTCTTATTGCGCCAACTTATACGATGGAAACAGATCAGCCTTGGGCTGATGCTGTGGTCATCAAAGGGAATAAGATTATTTTTGTGGGTGATGAACAAGAGGCGGTATTGTATCAAAACAGTACCACACAGGTCATTGAAATGCCCGCCGGGATGGTATTGCCCGGGTTCATCGATTCACATGTCCATCTGTTGTGGGGCGGTCTTGAAATGAATGACTGCCAGCTGCACGACCTCAAAACTTCCACACAAATATTCCAGGCTCTCCGTGATTATTTTACCGCCCACCCAGAGAATGAATGGCTCCGCGGCAGCGGCTGGGAGCTTCCCATCTTTCCAGATGGTAATCCTCGCAAGGAATGGTTGGATGAGATCAGCCCGGACAAACCCGTATTTTTAGTATCAGCTGATGGCCATTCTGCCTGGGTAAATTCCAAAGCGCTGGCATTGGCCGGTATCGATGCCCAAACACCAGACCCTCCAAATGGGCGTATCGAGCGCGATCCCAAGAGTAAAGATCCCTCCGGAGTATTGCGGGAGGATGCAATGGGATTGGTAGAACCGCTTTTGCCATTATATACTAAAGATCAAATTGATACCGGTTTACAGTTTGCAGTCAAAGAAGCGAATCGCCTGGGTATTACTGCCATTCTGGATGCCGGCACTGAGAGTTATGCATCTATTGATTCCATCCGCAGGCGTTATGATGGCCTGGATTCCTATCGTGAAGCAACATTTGATAAAAAAATATCCATGCGGGTTGCAGTATCACAATATGCCCGCCCGGAATTCTGGAAAGACGACTTAACGCAGATGAAGAAACGCAGGTTTGCCAATGAACTGGGGATAATGAATACTGTAAAATTTTTTGCTGATGGTGTAATCGAAGGCGGCACTGCTGCCCTGTTAGAGCCTTACCTTGGTACTGATGATCGCGGCATTTTAAACTGGCATCCCGACACGCTGAAAAAGGCCGTAGCTGAGTATGATAGGGCAGGTTTTCAAATCCACATCCATGCTATTGGCGATTGGGGAATACGAAGTACATTAGATGCATTTGAGTTCGCACGACAGCAAAATGGGCTAGAAGATAAGCGGCACATGATGTCACACATTCAACTGATTCATCCTCAGGATGTGCCCCGCTTTAAAGAATTAAATATCATTGCCAGTTTCCAGGCTCTTTGGGCATATCCCGATAAATACATCACAGACCTTACATTGCCGGTATTAGGCCCTGTACGCTCCAGATGGAATTATCCCATAAACAGTGTTGCTTTATCGGGCGCCCGTATAGCCGGTGGCAGTGATTGGACCGTGTCTTCCCTGAACCCACTTGATGCCATTGAGGTTGCTGTTACAAGACGTGGACCCGGGCAAAAGGATGGAGATGCGTTGGTGCCCGAAGAAGCCGTAAAATTGGAAACCATATTGCGCGCATATACTTTGGAAGGTGCCTTCAGCCTATTCAAAGAAAATGAAATTGGATCACTGGAGGCAGGCAAATTGGCGGACATTATTATTTTGGACAGGAATCTGTTCCAGATTCCGGCACATGAAATTCATGATGCATCAGTAATCCAAACAATTTTTAATGGCAAAATTGTTTACAAAAAAGGAGAAAAAGATGAAAAAACAAGGTAATACAATATGGGTAATGGCAATTACACTCATCTTTTGTGTGATAACTGCTTTTGGAGGAATTGAGAAAGATATTCCATTAAATGAAGTCCCGGATGTCGTATTAAAAGCGGCGCAAAAAGCTGTCCCCGGCATTAAATTGACAGAAGCCGAAGTCGAAACAACACCTGATGGAGTGATCTATGAGCTTGAAGGGAAATTAGATGGTAAGGAATACGAGATTAAATTGTCTTCCGACGGCAAGGTTTTAGAGATTGAAGAAGAAGACGTTGATGATGACCACGAAGAAGATGACGAAGATTAATTGATAAATAACATCATTATCGATCACTATACGGAGTTTTTTGTTTGTGGAATAATGAGTAAATTTTGATATATAAAAAATGTCATAAAAAAATTAATGAAATCAACAAGCAGCTATCTTATTCTTTTAGTGAGTTTTATTGGTTTACTCCTTTTACAGCAATATGAAAATAGAAATAATCAAAGAGACTTCCCTGAGCAAAATCAGAAAACAAAAATAGATCAGACTATAATTGAGGATAGATTGGGAGCACTTGAAGTTGCAGTTGATTCTCTTTTAGAACCTGTTAATAATCAATCCACCATTGAACTGGGTGAAGCAAAACCGTTTGTTGAACCTCTCAAAGAATTGCATCAATCTGAATCAGTCCCTGGTTTGGATCATCAGTTTATTACACTAGATGAAGCAGTCAGGGTTAGAGACAGTAAAAATGAGTTAAGCCAGATTGCCCAACAAGATATTAATCTGGCATATGAAATGGGTGGAGGGACCTGGCACGGAGCTGAAGAAATCTGGAATATAGATACTTTTAAAAAGCGTTCCCTTGCTTTACGAAAAAAAGAATAAGTACAGAATATGATGGCAAATAACCCCATCACACCATGTAATCTAGCCCTGCCAAGTAGCGGGGTTTTTTGTTTATGGAATGATGGGTAGATTTAGAGATATACAGTTAAGGTTTTAATGAAAAAAATACAAAAAATTGGTATTGTTTGTTTTCTTTTTACCACATTTAGTAGTGCCCAAGAAATATTACCCACCGCTGAAGAGATTATGAATACTGCTTATCAAAGTGCAAAAAAAGAAAATAAAAATGTATTTCTAATGTTTACTGCGTCATGGTGCACTTGGTGTCATCGAATGGACCAGAATATGAAGGATCAATCGTGTAAAGAATTTTTTAACACTAATTATATTCTTACCCATTTGTCTGTAAATGAGTCTAAGGAATCCAAACATCTCGAAAATCCAGGAGCTCATGTTTTTCTTGATAAGCTTAAAGGTAAAAATCAGGGGATGCCTTTTTGGGTTATTTTTGATGTAAACGGAAATGTATTGGAAAATTCCTTGGATTCTAACGGTAGGAACCTTGGGTGCCCTGCCACTGAAGAAGAAGTGAATCAATTTATGAGTAAATTGAAAAACACTAGTGAATTAAATGAAAAACAATTAGAGATAATTAATGGAGTTTTTGTAAAAAAAAGCTAAAATAAATACCTGGATTCAAGTAGTAAGTGCAACATTGAATGATTCTCCAAAAAATACTTGATTGGGTGTTTTGAACCCAAGTCTTTTTCTCGGACGATTGTTAAGTCTTTTCATGGCATGGATTATCTCACTATCTGTTATGGTCCTAAAGTCCCTGCTTTTAGGAAAGTATTGGCGGATGAGACCATTGGTATTTTCATTGGTTCCTCTTTCCCAGGAAGAATATGGATGGGCAAAATAAAAGTCACATTTCAGTCCCTTTGCGATTTTCTCATGATTCCCAAACTCTTTTCCATTGTCGGACGTAATCGTATGAACTTGTTTAGATATAGAACCCAACAATCGTTTTATCGCACCTTCGGTGTTTTCTTTTGTTCGCTTGTCCACCTTGTAAATAAGGGCAAGTCCCGACTTTCTTTCCGTTATAGAGACGATAGCCTGCTTATGGGC
>ENA-ORDI01001528-ORDI01001528.1-marine-metagenome-genome-assembly--contig:-NODE-1528-length-12521-cov-5.360254_pt1 | contig 12521 bp, 2 predicted proteins | sample MGYA00248628_ERZ508525 | MGnify/ENA primary metagenome ERZ508525 (study PRJEB26195, sample SAMN05422138) | marine metagenome | isolation source: East of Porto Seguro, South Atlantic Ocean | place...
GTGGATTACACCAGCGGTACAGGGGAACCAACCCTTATTTTTAACTACATTGTCGCCGCCAATCAAACCAGCAGTGACCTGGATTATAGAGATACAACGGCGTTGGCGTTAAACAGCGGCACCATCACGGATGCAGTAGGAAATACAGCAACCTTGACCTTGGCAACACCAGGGGCAGCTAATTCCCTGGGGGCGAATAAAGCGCTTATTATTGATCCATCCGAGCCCACAATTTCAGCTGTTACGTCAACAACAGGTGATGGTAACTATAAATTAGGTGATGCCATCGTGATCACGGTTACATTTACGGAAGCAGTCACTGTAAATACAACTAACGGAACACCGCAATTAACCCTGGAAACGGGCACCACAGATGCGGTTGTTGATTATGTCAGTGGTTCAGGTGGAACAATATTGACCTTTAATTATACCGTTGCCGCAGGTGAGAACAGCAGTGACCTGGACTACGATAGTACAAATGCCCTGGCACTTAATGGCGGCACCATCACAGATGTTGCCGGAAATGCAGCAACCTTAACCCTGGCAGCACCTGGTGCCAGTAATTCACTGGGGGTCGGTAAGGCTCTCGTTATTGATGGTGTAGTGCCAACAGTTTCTTCTGTAACAGCAACCACAGCTGATGGCAGTTACAAGAGCGGTGATTCTTTGGCGATCACGGTAACCTTCAGCGAAGCGATGACTGTAACCGGGAACCCACAGTTGACTCTGGAAACAGGATCCACAGATGCAGTGGCGTCCTATGCCAGTGGCTCCGGCGGAACCACATTAACATTTAATTATATTGTTGCCGCAGGTGAGAACAGCAGTGACCTGGATTATAGAGATACAACGGCGTTGGCGTTAAACAGCGGCACCATCGCTGATGCAGTAGGCAATAGTGCTACATTAACCCTGGCAGCACCTAGTGCCAGTAATTCCCTGGGGGCAAATAAAGCGCTTATTATTGACACCGCAATACCCACAGTTTCTAATGTATCATCCATTGCATCCGATGGCTATAATGCTCTTGGTGCTGTAATTGCGGTTACAGTTACATTTAGTGAAGCGGTGACCGTAACCGGGACACCGCAATTAACCCTGGAAACGGGTACTACAGATGCAGTGGTGGATTACACCAGCGGTACGGGGGAAACAACGCTTATTTTTAACTATACCGTTGCTGTAGGAGATACTAGCAGTGATCTAGATTATAACAATACTGCCGCACTGGCGTTAAACAGCGGTACCATTGCGGATGCGGTAGGCAATAGCGCTGTATTGACCCTGGCAACGCCGGGGGCAACAAATTCCTTTGCGGCTAACAAGGCCCTGGTGGTTGATGGGGTGGTGCCGGCTACACCTACTGGCTTGGTCGCTGCAGACGGTAATACAAATATAACATTGACCTGGACGGCTAACAGCGAGAGCGACCTGGCCTCCTACAAGGTATATGGTGATACGACAACTACCCCGACGGCCTTATTAATAACAATTTCCAGCGGAACGGTAATCTATTCCCAGACTGGGCTCACCAACGGGACTACTTATTATTACCGGATTTCAGCGCTGGATAATGCGGGAAATGAGAGTGCCAAAACAAGTGTTGTGAACGCCAATCCCATACCTCAAAAATACACAGTGAAGACCGATAGTACCGGTGATTACCTGGTTATCCAGAGCGCCATTGAAACCACTGCCGATGCTGACACTGTGCTTGTATATCCCGGCACATATACAGAAAACATCACCATAGATGAACAATACGTGATCGTGACTTCAATGAGCGGTGCTGATTCTACCACTATCAACGGCAACAGCAGCGGGTCCTGTTTAACCATCACTGGTAGTTCTGTTGTCACCTTTAGTGGCTTTTCCATGAAAAGTGGCCTGGCCAGTAATGGCGGTGGCATTTATATCGAAGGACCTGGAACCATATTGCTTGAGAATTTATATGTTTACAGCAACCTCGCAGCCAATGATGGTGGCGGTATTTACATTGCCGCTGATAACAGCAGCAGTGTAACCATCAACGCGTCTAAGATATACCAGAATGAGTGCGTAAATAAAGGGGGCGGTATAAACAACCAGGATGATAATACCATAATAAAGAATACAGTGATCTACAGTAATGCAACCCAGCAGGATGGTGGTGGCTTAAACACATCCGGGAAATTAAAACTGCTGAATTCTACATTGGTTGGGAATGCGGTTCTTGCAGGAAGGAATGGAGCCGCAATGAATATTGAGACTGGTCTTGATAGTCTCTTACTCGTAAATAATGTCTTTTATAACACAGGTGATGGTATCTATATCTCCAACGGTAAATTGACAGCGCATAATAATTATTTCTGTGCAGCGGATTCTGGATTAAATATTATTAGAGGATCAGGTAATATATTTTCAGATACGGATCCATTTGTTGATGCGGCCAGTAACAATTACACACTGGTGAATACCAGCAATGCAATTGGTGGTGGTACGGCAGCCATGACTCTCTACGGCACGACCTACAATGCACCAGCAACGGATTATAGCGGTACAGTCCGGCCCACACCAGCAGGGAGCAGTCCTGATATGGGTGCGTTTGAGAATAGTTTACCATCTGCGGTCCCTACCATTTTATCATTGACGTCCACAGCGGACGATGGTACTTATAAATTGGGTGATGTTATTATAATAACGGTTGCCTTTACGGAAGCGGTTACTGTAACCGGAACACCACAATTAATTCTGGAAACGGGCACTGCCGATGCAGTGGCGGTTTATACCAGTGGTTCCGGTAATGACACATTGATATTCACTTATACCGTAGCTGCAGGTGACACCAGCAGTGACCTGGATTATAGCAGTACAACAGCATTGGCATTGAATAACGGTACGATTGTAGATGCAGACAGTACCAGCGCATATTTAACACTGGCTGCCAAAGGCGCCACTAATTCAATAGGGGCCAGCAAGGACCTGGTGATTGATGGCGTAGTACCAACTGTCTCTTCCGTTACGGCTACGACTGCTGATGGGACATACAAAATGGATGATCAAATAGCAATCACTATAATTTTCAGTGAAGCAGTTATTGTAACAGGGACACCGAAATTAACTCTAGAAACTGGGGCTGCGGATGAATTGGTGGATTACAGCAGTGGTTCGGGTGGGACCACACTCACTTTTATCTATACTGTTGATTCTGATGATAATGCCATTGATCTTGATTACGGTAGCACTGGGGCACTAGCGTTGAATAACGCTACGATCAGTGACGCTGCCGGAAATGCAGCTACATTAACATTAGCACCACCTGGATCAGAAAATTCTCTAGGGGCAAATAAAGCCTTGTTAGTGAATGGATCAGTACCCACCATAATGTCCGTGTCATCCAGTGTGGGAGACGGCTACTACGTTGCCGGCGATACACTGTCATTCACTGTAAATTTCAGCGAAGCAGTTACAGTTACAGGCACACCGCAATTAACACTAGAGACTGGATCAACGGATGCCGTAGCTAATTATACCAGTGGTTCTGCCAGTTCTGCATTGGTATTCAGGTATATAGTGGCCAGCGGGGATAACAGTAACGATCTTGATTATGTCAGTGATAGTGCACTAACCTTTAATAGTGGGACAATTTTGGATGTTGCAGGTAGTTCTGCAGATCTAACTCTGGCTGTACCTGGCGCAGCAAATTCTATAAGTGCTTCCAAATCATTGATTATTGATAATATCGCGCCCATCTTTTCCAGTGTGACGGAAGGGTCGGCTATATCCACCTCCGGAACTGATGCTGACTATCAGAATATTGCCGATACCCTCATCATATCCTGGTCCGGTTCTGATGGCGGCTCAGGGATCAGCACTTATGAGTATGCCCTGGGGACCACCTCTGGCGGTACAGAGTTTGTTTCCTGGACCTCCGCCGGCACAGCGACAGCTGCTACGCTCACAGGCTTGAGTTTATTAACAGAAGGAGTGACTTATTACCTAAGCGTCCGGGCCACAGACGTGGCTGGGAATGTATCCTCTGTGTCCACTGCTGATGGAATTACCATTGATCTTACGGCACCAGCAGGGTCGACAGTCAGTGATGGCACAGGTGCTGATATTAGCTATAGCGGTTCGGATACGACGCTGTCAGCTAACTGGGCGGCCTTTACGGAAACAGTTTCCGGTATTCAGAAGTATGAATATGCCATTGGCGATACCATTGGTGGTACGGATGTAGTAACCTGGACGGATAATGATACCGCCACATCTGTAACCAAGACGGGCCTGAGCTTAACCAGCGGGAGTACGTATTATATCAGTGTGCGGGCTACAGACAACGCTGAAAATGTAGCCACTGTCGTCACTTCAGATGGTGTTACGGCAGATACGGCAGTACCGTCTGCCGGTAGTGTAACCGACAGTACTGCGGCGGACCTGGACTGGACCAAAAGCACTACCACACTCACGGCTGTCTGGACAGGATTCAGTGATGCCTTAAGCGGTATTCAGAAGTACGAATATGCCATTGGCGATACCAGCGGTGGTGCGGATGTATTGTCCTGGACCGATAATGCCACTGCAACATCTGTAAATAAGACCGGATTAACACTTACCAATGGTACAACATATTATATCAGCGTTAGGGCCACAGATAATGTAGGGAATGTATCTGCCATAGCTACTGCAGATGGGATAACTATAGATACAGATAATCCTGTACTAACGACACCAATCGAAGGATCGTTAGCAACTGATGCTGACTATCAGAATATTGCCGATACCCTCATCATATCCTGGTCCGGTTCTGATGGCGGCTCCGGGATCAGCACTTATGAGTATGCCCTGGGGACCACCTCTGGCGGTACAGAGTTTGTTTCCTGGACCTCCGCCGGCACAGCGACAGCTGCTACGCTCACAGGCTTGAGTTTATTAACAGAAGGAGTGACTTATTACCTAAGCGTCCGGGCCACAGACGTGGCTGGGAATGTATCCTCTGTGTCCACTGCTGATGGAATTACCATTGATCTTACGGCACCAGCAGGGTCGACAGTCAGTGATGGCACAGGTGCTGATATTAGCTATAGCGGTTCGGATACGACGCTGTCAGCTAACTGGGCGGCCTTTACGGAAACAGTTTCCGGTATTCAGAAGTATGAATATGCCATTGGCGATACCATTGGTGGTACGGATGTAGTAACCTGGACGGATAATGATACCGCCACATCTGTAACCAAGACGGGCCTGAGCTTAACCAGCGGGAGTACGTATTATATCAGTGTGCGGGCTACAGACAACGCTGAAAATGTAGCCACTGTCGTCACTTCAGATGGTGTTACGGCAGATACGGCAGTACCGTCTGCCGGTAGTGTAACCGACAGTACTGCGGCGGACCTGGACTGGACCAAAAGCACTACCACACTCACGGCTGTCTGGACAGGATTCAGTGATGCCTTAAGCGGTATTCAGAAGTACGAATATGCCATTGGCGATACCAGCGGTGGTGCGGATGTATTGTCCTGGACCGATAATGCCACTGCAACATCTGTAAATAAGACCGGATTAACACTTACCAATGGTACAACATATTATATCAGCGTTAGGGCCACAGACAATGTAGGCAATATATCAGCCGTAGCTTCTTCAGATGGGATTACGGTAGATACAGATGGTCCAGCATTAGGAACACCAATCGAAGGATCGTTAGCAACTGATATAGATTATCAAAATAGTGCTACCGAGCTTATAATTGCCTGGTCTGGTTCAGACTCTGCATCAGTTATAGCTTTGTATGAATATGCCTTAGGAGTTACACCTGGCGGTGCCCAGATTGTTTCCTGGACCTCCGCCGGTACAGCGACAGCTGATACGCTTGTCTTTTCATCATATCAACCTTTAATAGAAGGAGTGACTTATTACCTGAGCGTCCGGGCCACCGATGTGGCTGGGAATATGTCTTCCGTTTCTTTAGGAGACGGTATTTATATTGATTTTACTGATCCGGTCGCCGGCAGTGCAATTGATGGCCTCAGTACAGATATCAGTTATACCGGCTCGGACAGTACCTTAACAGTCAGCTGGTCAGGCTTCAACGACACCCACAGCGGTATTGCATCATACAAGGCAGCCATAGAAGATGAGGCCGGGAACAGTGTGGTGGACTGGACCGATGTAGGCAATGTCGATACCTGGACAGCCATAGGTCTTTCCTTAAGCAATGCGACAACGTATCACGTCTTGATTAGAGCGGCTGATGGAGCAGGCAATCTATCCACCAGTGTGTCCACTAATGGAATTACAGTAGATACTGATGGACCTGTGGTCGGATATGTGCTGGATGGTGATGCAGGTGATATGGACTGGGCCAATGTTGACAGTATACTGACTTTTTCCTGGTATGATTTCAGCGATACGCTGAGCGGACTCAGTTACTATGAGTATGCTGTAGGAACAACAACGCCCGGCGGAACGGAGACCATATCCTGGACATCGGCATCAAGATTATACAGTACAGTTACGGTGAATGATCTTGACCTTGACAACACCACTACCTATTACGTTTCGGTGCGCGCGGTAGACAGCGTGGCTAATGTGTCCAGCACCGCTACCAGTGACGGTTTTACCCTGGATATAGATGTCCCCACTATTTTTTACGTTAATGAAGGTTCTATCGCCGCCGACCTTGATATTCAGAATGTGGATTCTGCCTTGTCCGCCAGCTGGCTAGGAATAGATATCAGTCCCGGATCGGGAATTGACTTTTACGAGATTGCCCTGGGCACAGTAGCGGGAGATTCGAATATAATTGACTGGTACAACACAGTACAGACTTATACGATAGACACACTTATAAATGCCGATTCGCTGACCCTGGTAGATGGATTTACATACTATGTATCTGTACGGGTAACCGATTATGCCGGCAATCGTTCGGCTGTTCTTTCCGGTGATGGCATCCTGATCGATCTGACGCCGCCGCTTACGGGCACTGTGCAGGATGGCCCAGGGGCTGATATTCAGTTTACACCCTCGACAACTACTTTGTCTGCTAACTGGTCTGGGTTCAGCGATACAGTGAGCAGTATTGTGATGTATGAAGTGGCCCTGGGCGACACAACAGCGGATAATATTGTGGCCTGGGACAGTGTTGGTATGTCTACAGCTATTACTATTGATACTCTGGCACTTACGAATGCCACAGCATATTATTTTACCGTCCGGGCCACGGATCTGGCCGGGAATGTATCCCCAATCGTAACCAGCGATGGCATTACGATCGATACCGGCCCACCAATCATCGGTACAGTGGCTGATGGCCTTGCGGGGGATGAAGACTGGACCAACAGCGACAGCACACTCCACCTTTCCTGGGCTGGATTCCTGGATACATTAAGCGGGATTGCATATTATGAATATGCTTTTGGTACAACATCTGGAGGTGCTGATTTTATATCATGGACGAATATTGGGTTGGAGACTGGTGTTACCGTTAGCGGGCTCAGCCTCACCCACGATGCCACGTATTACGGTTCTGTCCGGGCCAGCGACAATGTCGGGCATGTCTCCGCTGTAGCCCTAAGTAATGGTATTCTGGTTGATGTTTTTGAACCAACAGTGGGAGTTCCTATCGATGGAGGAGACTCACATGGTGATGACCTGGATTTTCAGGGTCCATCAGATACACTGGCTATTTCCTGGAACGGCAATGATACCCGGGAGATATCCTATTATCAGTATTCTGTTGGCACGACCCCGGGAGATACTAATGTGACCCCGTGGACCAATAATGGTACCGCTACGACGGTGGTCATTACTGATTTTATCTTGACCCACGAAACTGTCTATTATGCCAACGTACGGGCCTATGACATGGCGGGGAATATGTCCTCCGTGGAATCCAGTGATGGCATTACCGCCGATCTTTCAGCACCAACAACCGGCTGGGTCAATGATGGTCTCGGTGAGGATGAGACATTTACACCATCTGATACCACGCTGGAAGCCAATTGGAATGGCTTTGCGGATACCACCAGCGGTATGCAGTATTATGAATATGCAGTGGGTAGAACAGCAGGAGAGGGCGATATAAGCGGGGGCTGGATTTCCTTGGGTATTCAATCCTCACTATCTGTTGAATATACGCTAGATGAGTCCGTTACCTATTATGTCTCTATTCGGGCCACAGATAATGTAAACAATGTGTCCGTTGTGGTTGCCAGCGATGGTATTACAACCGATTTCACCGGGCCGCAGGGTACCTGGGCCATTGATGGCGATACCAGTGATATTAATTGGCAGAATTTCACTGACACTTACAGCGGGTATTGGCTGCACTTTATTGAAGAAGGATCTGGATTTCAGACCCATGAATACGCACTCTATGATAACGATAATTCCCAGTATGAAACCTCCTGGACAGCTACGCTGGATACGTTCTGTGTTATTAGCGGACTTTCACTCGTAGAGAACCTAACCTATAGTCTGCATATTCGCGGTATCGACAGTGTGGATAATGTGGGTGACACACTAATGAGTGATGGTGTACTGGTCGATCTATCCGCTCCCGCTGCACCTGTTAATCTGGTAGGGTGGTTCAGCACTGAGCGGATTTACCTGGAATGGACTAATAACACAGAACTTGACCTCGATCATTATTCCATTTACGGCGGTACAGAAATGAATCCAACCACATTGCTGTCTACCACAGCTGATTCCACAACGGAAGCATTTATGCAGGGATTTGAAGACGGTAATACCTATTACCTGCGCATTAGTGCCTCCGACATACCCGGGAATGAGAGTGAATTCACTGTGGATGTGGTAGGTATTCCTCAACTGGCTACAATTACCCGGGTAAATCCTGATCCAGTTAATTTCCTGAACGCGGATGAGACCCAGCTGACGATTTATTTCTCCCAGCCGCTATCCGATATTGGTGCAGCTTCCACAATGACCATTGCTTATGCGGATGGTATGGATCTCACTACAAGTTATTCTGCGGCTGATACAGCAATTATAGTTCAGTTTAATGAACCGTATGCATCGCTTGATTCAATCACCCTCACAATAAGCAATATCCTTGATTGGTCAGGCAGCGCTACGGATACAAAAGAATTTTCATACACGACCTATATGCTGGCCGACTATGATAAGAATTTCCAGATCGATGCCGCTGATCTAGCCGCTTATCTCACTGGCTGGCAAAATGATGATTACAGTTATGAACTTGGTCCTATTACGGGAACAGTTCCCCATTTTATCCCCACACCGAACAATGTCTTTGATCTTCGTGATGTAATGGCTTTTGTGCAGATGTGGTACTGGTATCACCAGACATTTTCCTTTACTATGACCGCGCTAGCAGATATAGGCGGATTTTTACCAATTGAACAGGAAGATCGTTCGCTAATCGTTACCTTGCCAGAGGGTGCTGTCGCCGGGCAGGTATTTATTCAATATCCGCCAGCCAGCAAGAATTTGTCCACTGCAGCTGATGTGACCACAGAGCAACGAATATACTTGAGCAAGAATGACCAGAATACGGGGCAGATAGTAGTGGAGTGGGCTGACCTTTCACTGGAGGGTCTGCCAGCGGTAACATTTGATACCTATTCTCTCGATCGTGATAATTCCAATATAACTGTCGGTCACACGATTTATGGCATTGACCAGGAAATAATAAGCAGCGGGTTACAAAACATAGAATTGAAGGCTGTCCCTGAAGAATATGCATTGCATTATAATTATCCCAATCCCTTTAATCCGGTAACGACCATGCTCTATGATTTACCCGAAGCTGGCTACACGCGGTTAATTATCTATGATCTGCTGGGCCGGCAGGTACAAACCCTGGTTGATCAGCCCCTGGCGGCAGGTTATTACCGTATGCAGTGGGATGGACGTAATGCCCAGGGGCAAATGGTCGGTGCTGGTATTTATTTTTACCAGATCCAGGCCAACGGTTTCATCCGCACGCGCAAGATGCTGCTGGTCAAGTAAGCACTTCTTTTTAGCCCAGTTTATTTTCGTTCCCATTGACCTGCGTTTGCAGGTGTTTTCCTGTGCGCCGGGTCACACCTCAAAGGAACTTATTTTTCTTTTGGTCTACTTATATATAAATTCGCTAAAATCTAAAAAAATATTACCAGGAGGAGGCCATTATGCAGACAGCCCGCTTAACCGCTTTAATTTGTCTCATTGTTGCAAATTTTAATATTTATGCGCAGGACGATACTCGCCCCACGATAGCTATTCTTGATTTCGAAGGGCAGGGCATCAGCGTCCAGGAAGTGCAGACCCTGACCGAACGTATGCGTACGGAAATTGGGAATACAAACGCGATTCGTCTGATCGAACGAAAGGCGATCGAAAGTATTATGGCCGAACAGGGCCTGGCCCAGACCGGTTGTGTATCCGACGAATGCGCTGCGCAAGTTGGGCAACTCTTAGGGGTCCAGTTCATGATCAATGGTTCGATCGGCAAACTGGGTGATTCCTATACCATTGATGTAAAAATGTTTTCCGTGGAAACTGGCGCTACCGAACGGTCCAAAAACGTTACTCACAAGGGTGATATCGAAGGATTACTGGTCGAAATGCAGATCCTGGCCTGGGAAATTGTTGGTCTGTCCGCTCCACCGGCTCTGAAACTAAAACGTGCTGGTGAAACGGAAAAACCGACGGTGGCGGTACTGGATTTTGAAGGCCGCGGTATTTCCATGATGGAAGCCCAGACCTTGACCGACAGGTTTGTGACCGCCATGGCCAATACCGACCGGGTTCGGATGGTAGATCGGGCCACAATGGGTGATGTGCTTACCGAGCAAGGGTATTCCACAACAGAATGTACCAGTGATGAATGTGCGGCCGAAGTGGGAGCCATGCTGGGGGTCCAACTCATGGTCAATGGTTCTATTGGTAAGATCGGTAATACCTATACGATCGATGCAAAAATGTTCTCCGTGGCCACCGGTGCGGCCGAAAGTATGAAAAATTTATCCTACCAGGGTGAAGTCGATGGTTTGATCACCGAAATGGAAATCCTTTCTTGGGAAATACTTGGTCTACAGGTCCCCAAGGAATTACAGGAAAAACGACGTCTTGGTACGCAAGCTTACCTGCAGCAGCAGGCTGGCGTAGCACCAAAGACCCAGATCGGCGCCCTGATGCGCGGAGTAGCCTTCCCCGGCCTGGGCCATCTCTATTCCAATGAAAGGAAATGGGCCTACCGCTGGATGGGGGCGGAGGCAGTGATGGGTGGTTTGATCTATGTTGCTTATTCTACCTACCAATCGGCCCATGCTGAATATGATGATTATCAGGCGCTCTATCGAGCTGAGACCGACATTGATCTCATGCTGGAACATAAACAAAACCGGGCCGATAGTAAGACCGAAATTGAATCTGCAAATGGGCAATTAACTATCCTAGCCGGTATTGCGGGCACTATTTGGGCTGTTAGTGCAGTCCACGCTTATTTGAACGGCCCAGGCAGTGAAAAGAAGAAAAGAGAGAAAAAGGAAAAAAAGGCCGAACCGGAACCGGCAGCGGAAGAACAGGCCTTATCCAGGGTGGACATAAACCTGGCCTATAATCCGACCCTGCAGCAAACACAGCTGAAGTTCTCCGTTCCGCTCAATTAATCGGCGTAGTTAGCATATGAATCGTATGTCGTTCCGTTATTTACCAGGTCTCTGTTTACTGTTTTTTATATTATCCTGCTCTATTCCCACTGAAATCAATGATAATCCGCTGGATCCGGAAGAAGCAGAATTATTAGCGTTTGAAACACCGGCCCTGGTCTGTTTTCCGGCCTCACAAACAATACCTACTGGACCGGTAACCATTAAATTATTTGCCATGGGTGTCACCGACCTGTCTGGTGCCTATATACGGGTGAAGTATAACAAGGCAAAACTGAATTACACCCAGACGATCAGTGGTGATTTTTTCGCCGATGCGCAAGATCCAATATTTTTTTATGAACATAATTCGACAGAAGGTACCATCACAGTTACCACCTCCTTCCTGGGTAGTGATTCCGTAGCTGTTGATGGTACCGGAAGTCTGGCCGAATTTCAGTTTACGGCTACTTCCGTTGGTACGTCAATGCTGTCGATTGTACGGGACAGTACCGGTTTTACGGCCACGGACAGCAGTGTCTGTGAACTGGTCGGGTCCAATGATCAGCCCATTGAAATACTGGGCTATACAGATGGAGTCATTATCGCCCAATAAATGCCAAGAATTACACATAGTAATAAACCAATAATTATGAATTCTAAGCGGCAGCTGGTAAGGAAACAGGCTGCCTGGGATTTAAAACACGGCGCGAATTGCCGTGCAATTGAATTAGGTAAATAAATCTGGAGGAAAAAATGAAGAAGATCATTTTACTCATGTTAGTAAGTTTAACGTTTTTGGCCGCACAGGATGTAACGATCAAGTCTGCGGGTACCGATGCCGATGATGGCGTGGTGTTCAAGAACAGTAATGATTCAACCTTAGTGGATATTGATGGCACCGGTGTGGTGAACATCAAG
>ENA-ORDI01001532-ORDI01001532.1-marine-metagenome-genome-assembly--contig:-NODE-1532-length-12505-cov-2.915674_pt1 | contig 12505 bp, 13 predicted proteins | sample MGYA00248628_ERZ508525 | MGnify/ENA primary metagenome ERZ508525 (study PRJEB26195, sample SAMN05422138) | marine metagenome | isolation source: East of Porto Seguro, South Atlantic Ocean | place...
TCGATTAGTCGCAAGCACTAAAACGGGGACAGGACCCAAATCAAACACCTGACACCACGGAAAACCCGAAGAGAAAACTGTCATGATCACACAAAAGACTCGAAAACACACAGCATGGCTGCTGATAGGCGCACTGGCGATATTTTCGCTGGCCGCAATTGCGTGCAGCACGGACCCGGTACAGAGTTCTTCGACTAACGAAGAATCTCCGAACATTGGCGCACCGGCAGGCGTATTCGACGGCGCTGGTCCGAGTTCTGTTTCAGACGGCGGAATCGTCGCCAGCGGATACGATGCACCGGCAATCGAGCCGGTGAGCTCTTACGGCGTGCCTACTCTCTACGGAAGCCAGACGAGTGCGGTCAATACTGCCAATTCAGGCATCTGGGTGACCGGCCAGGCGACGCTCGAGATTCCAGCCGATATCGCACAGGTTTCGATTGGTGTCGAATCCCGTGAAGTCAACGTGGCGGACGCCCGCCAGAAGGCCGCCGAGGCCATGGACAACGTACTGGCAGCGATCACTGAACTCGGTATCGATGGCGATGACGTGGTCACCAGCTACTTCAACATTCAGCCGCAGACTATCTGGGTCGAGGTTTCAGACTCACTGGGTCGACACAGCGAACCCCGGATCACCGGCTACATTGTGAACAATACGGTCCAGGTGACCGTGCGCGACATCGACGTTCTAGGCACGGTAATCGACACCGCAGCAGCTACTGGCGGCGATCTAATCAGGATCAACTCGATCCAGTTCACCGTCGGCGATTCGTCGGTTTACGGTGAGCAGATTCGCCAGCTGGCGGCCGCCGATGCGCTGGCGAAGGCCGACCTGTATGCCCGTGTGATGGGCGTGACGCTTGGACCGCTGGTTTACCTGACCGAGCTCGGTAGCTCGGTGCCCATGGCAAAGACCAGTCCTGTGGCGATGGAAGTGGCTGCGATGGACATTGGATTTGCACGGACACCGATATCTGCCGGCGACGTGAACCTTTCGGTCACGGTGCAGGTCGTCTTCGCAATCGCTGGTTAGCCTTGCGGGCCAGGGAGATTTCGATTATCCGCTGACTCGACACACAACAACGGGCCTCGTCCAATTAGGCGAGGCCCGTTTGCGTTTCGTCCACACAAAAAACTATGACAGAGGGCTGAACGAGAACGGCAGGTACAGCTTGTTGCTCTGGGTAAGAGGCACCGGACCACCCGGAGCGGGCCAGATCTTCCTTGCAATCATGTCGGCTCGCACCTCAGCCCGTTGTTCTAATGATTTGTAAGCCCACATGTGAGCCCACCTGTTCAGGGTTCCCAACTCGGTGAACCACGCCCCAATAAAAGCCGAATGTTTCCGGCGTTCGTCGATAGCGTTAGACCATGCATCGATAACTTTCGGGATATCGCCCGTTGCGTACCTGTACGTCCGAAGCTCGTAAAACGGCCCCTGATCGCCGGTGATCGATTCGTCGTTGAACGGTGCGGGAAAGTAAATCTCCGTATTTTGGGCTGCCAGCAACTCCCCGGTAGGCGGTGGCCACGAATCTACACCCAGAACCTGGTCCCGCACCTCAGTCCGTTCCTGCAGATCCTGGTATGGCCAGATGTGCAGTGCCTGGTTGAGCTGTCCGAACTCGGAGTAGAAGTAACCGAAAAGCGGCGAGTGGTCCAGCCGTCCAGCAGCGAGTGAATTCTGCAGAATCGAATCGTACTGCGGCAGCGATCTCGGCTTCAGGTCATACGTCCGGAACTCATAGATCATTGTTTTTCCTTGCGCTGAACCCGGTCGCGAGATATTTCGACGTTGTCCGGGTGAATAAATGTCGCTTGTTGCAGGACGATACCACGATCTCTGGTGTTCGGGCGGACGGCCTCTGACGCTTCCAGGACCTGGTCGAGGGGCTGGTGTTTTGTACCGCTACGCTGGCGACGCCCCGCCCGTTTCGTCGAGGTCACGTTTACAATCGAGCACCGTTATATGACTGTTTGTGGATTCACGCGCGACGCCCGCACCGCCGGAGTTGCCAAGAGGAATATTCGCATGGTCCTCAGTGACCGTTCAATTAAACAAGCGATCGAGGCCGGGACGATCGTGATCGAACCGTATTCGCCGCGTGACGTTCAGCCCGCAAGTGTCGATTTTCACCTTGCGAACAAAATTCTCGTGTTTCGCAATTCGACTCTGCCCTATATCGACCTGAAAAAAGAAGTGCCCAACCTGACCGACGAAGTGACGATCGATGACGATGAGCCGTTCATGCTGCACCCGGGCGAATTCGTTCTTGGCAGCACCCTGGAAAGACTGACACTGCCAAACGATGTGGTGGCAAGGATCGAGGGCAAGAGTTCATTGGGCCGACTTGGACTGATGATCCACTCGACGGCCGGGTTCATCGATCCCGGGTGGTCCGGGAACCTGACACTGGAACTTGCGAACGTTTCACGATTACCGATCACCCTGTATTCAGGCATGCGCATTGGCCAGATTTCATTTCAAGAGCTGACAACCGAGGTCGACCGCCCGTACGGATCGAAAGAACTGAGCAGTAGATACCAGGGCCAGGAATCACCGACTGCGAGCCGGGCTCATCTCGACTTCGACAGCCACATCAAGCGGTCATAGACCGGCAGCACAGTATTGAGGTGTCGTGAGAATCAGACCGCTTGACCGAGCGATTGAACTGGCCGAACTGGCGAAGGGCGGAGTTGCGCCGCGTCCTCCGGTCGGCGCTGTCGTGGTACTTGACGGCGAGATCGTCGGTGAGGGTGCAACCGCCCCGCGGCCCGGCCAGCACGCCGAGACGATTGCCCTCGACCACGCGGGTGATCGTGCAAAAGGAGCAACGCTGTACTGCACGCTCGAACCGCATGCGTTTCAGGGGGCAGCTCCCCCCTGCACCGACGCCATAATCAGGGCCGGAATAACCAGGATCGTATCGCCGCTCGAAGATCCAAATCCGCGCGTTTCCGGGAACGGATTCCGGCAACTCAAGTCAGCGGGAATCGAAGTGGTGCGCGAATCGAGTGAAGAGCAGTTACGCAGTGCTGAGCTTCTTATCGATGGGTTCGCCCACTACCTGAAAACACGCCGTCCGCTCGTAACTCTGAAAATGGCCACGAGTCTTGACGGAAAGATCGCCACGCGCACGGGCGATTCGCAGTGGATTACCAACGCGGCATCGAGGGCACGCGTTCACGAGATGCGGCGGCAGGCCGATGCTGTCATTACAGGGATTGGCACCGTGCTCGCAGATGATCCCCGGCTTTCTGCACGCAATGTTGACGGCCATGCAACCGGTCGGCCGTTTCTGCGGGTCGTGGTCGATAGCACCGGTCGAATGCAACCCTATGTAGCGTTGTTGCGTGAGCCGGGTGAGGTCCTGTGGGTGGTTGGCGACGATGTGGATGTCCGGACCGGAAATTTGACCGACTCAGTTACGATATTGAAGTCGTCCCTGATAAACGGGAGAGTTGACCTCGCGGTCGTAATCGGGGAACTGGGGACCCGTGGTCTGCACAATGTAATGATTGAGGCAGGAGGCGAATTGGCCGGGGCGTTTGTGCAGAGTGGGTTCGTAGATAAGGTAGCGGCCTTTATCGCGCCGAAGATCATCGGCGACCGGTCGGCTCCCGGCCCTATAGCGGGCCCGCAACCGGGAATCGCGTCGATTGGCGATGCTCTGGCGCTCGAACAGGTCACCCACACGGTCATCGATGGCGATATTCTGGTTGAAGGATATGTTCATCAGGATCGGACGTAGCCTGGAATACTGGCCGTTCAGCCGCCAGGACCGCGCCTTCCAAAGATCAAACAATGTTTTCTGGAATCATCGAAGAGGTCGGAACCGTCCAATCGTTTGACGGAGCGACTCTTGTCGTGGTGGCGGACCGGGTTCTTGACGATCTGAAAGTGTCGGAGTCGATCATGGTCGCCGGTGCCTGTCTCACCGTGGTTAATACTTCTGGGACCACCTTCACGGTAGAAACCGTCCCCGAAACCCTGGACCGCACCAATTTCGGCGACCTGAAGCCCGGCACCCACGTAAACCTCGAACGGGCATTGCGCTACGGCGACCGGGTAGGCGGCCACATGGTGCAGGGCCATGTCGATGGCGTCGGAACGGTACGGTCGATTGTCGTCGATGGCAATTCCAGGGTGATCGTATTCGCGGCACCGGAGAATATAATTGAGAATGTTGTTGAGAAAGGGTTCATCGCAGTTGATGGCACCAGTCTCACGATAGTCGGCCGCAATGCGGACAGTTTCAGCGTTGCGATCATTCCGTTTACGTTCGATAAAACAACGTTCGGTGAACGGTCCGAGGGTTCCAGGGTGAATCTTGAAACGGATGTCACGGCAAAGTACGTAGCGAATTTAATTTCGCCGTATAGGGCAGAACTTGAGAAAGACGGCGCCCGAATCAATCCTAAATAACGCTAAATTAACCAATGACGAGTAACCCCAACATTCCTGACGCAGTCGAAGCCAGGGCAATCGAATCGGTCGAACGCGCCTTCCAGCACATAAAAAAGGGAGGGATCGCGATTCTCGTCGATGACGAGGACCGCGAAAACGAGGGCGACATGGTGATGGCCGCAGAGCAGGCCACAGCTGAAAATATCACCCTGATGACGATGGAAGCGCGGGGCCTGATTTGCACGCCGATGCTCGGGGCCGATCTCGACCGGCTCGAGTTGCCGATGCAGGTGCGCAAAAACACAGCGGAGTATCACACCGCTTTCACGGTTACGGTCGACGCCAAGTACGGCATAACGACCGGTATTTCTTCAGCCGACCGATCTCGAACTATTCAACTGCTGGCCAACGAAGAAGCAACACCGGCGAATTTCGTGCAGCCCGGTCACGTATTCCCCCTTCGCTACGAAGAGGGTGGTGTGTTGGTCAGGGCCGGCCACACCGAGGGGTCAATCGACCTTGTGAGGCTGGCGGGCATGCACCCGGCAGCAGTCGTCTGTGAAGTCCTGAACGACGACGGCACGATGGCGCGTCGACCCCAGCTTGAGAAGATCGCGAATAAACACGGCATGCCGATAGTCACTATCGCCGATGTCATCGCTTACCGAATGAGCCATGAGAAGCTTGTAGAACGGGTGGCTGAGGCCAGATTGCCGACCGAGCACGGTATTTTCACGGCCGTGGCATACAAGAGCTACGTCGACCCGGCCGAGCACATGGCGGTTCACATGGGTGAGATTGACGATTCGGAGCCCGTGATCGTCAGGGTCGAATCGGAATGCCTTACCGGACACGTTTTTGGCAGCACCCGATGTGATTGTGGCGAACAGGTGAACATGGCACTCAAGATCATCGGCGAGCAGGGCCGAGGAGTGCTGGTTTACATGCGTCAGGAAGGTCGCGGGATTGGTCTGCTGAACAAGTTGAAGGCTTACGAGTTGCAGGACCAGGGGCTCGATACCGTGGAGGCGAATCTAAAGCTGGGCTTCCCAATGGACCTGAGACGGTACGGGGTTGGGGCGCAGATTTTGCGCGACCTCGGAGTTCGCCGATTCAGGCTTCTTACGAATAACCCCAAGAAGGTCGTTGGACTCGAAGGGTTCGGACTCGAACTGGTCGAGCAGATTTCGCTTGCCGCTCCGGTGAATGCTGAAAACAGGTTTTATCTGAAGACCAAGGCAGAAAAGATGGGCCACTCGATGGATGTCGCCAACGGCTCAACTATCGAGACCCCCGAAGACTCGACTAAGGAATCGTCTTCGGACAGGACACCTGCACCGGGAACGACTAACTAGTGGCACCGCGAACGATCGATCGACAACTCGATGGCAAGGGGCTGGGCATCGGGGTGGTGGCGGCCCGGTTCAATGGCTACATCACGGACCAGATGCTCGAAGTCACTCTGAAGCGGCTTTTGACACTTAATGTTGGCCACAACGACGTTGTCGTGGTGCGAACACCTGGCGCATTCGAGCTATCTCTCGTCGCCCGACGGCTTGCTGATCGCGGCGACATCGACGCGGTGATTGCGATAGGTGCAGTTATTCGCGGAGAAACCGACCACTACGACCACGTGGCTTACGCAGCGTCGGAAGGCATCGCACGTGCGGGTGAGGATTCCGGCAAGCCGGTGATTTTCGGGGTGCTGACGACAGATAACACGGAACAGGCCGTTGCGCGAATCGGCCATGCTGGCGATTACGCCGAAGCCGCGGTCGAAATGGCGAACACGATGCGCCAGATCCACGAGTTGCCGTAGGGCTGTGCGATCGCGTGGTCTGGCGCTACGCAGTTCAGTTTCGAGTTGCAGTCCGCTTCGTGCTAGTCTGCCCGTATGCCTGACGGCGAAAAAGATGGCGGTCTGGAGCGCGTGATTTTCCACGTCGACCTCGACGCGTTTTTTGTTGAGGTCGAACGTCAGAACGACGCGACTCTGGTCGGGAAACCCGTTGTAATCGGTGGACTGACCCCCCGCGGGGTGGTCGCCACGGCGTCGTATGAGGCCCGCGAGTTTGGGGTGCACTCGGCGCAGGCGATGGCGGTGGCGCGCCGACTGTGTCCGCAGGCAATTTTCATGCGCGGCAGTCTCGACCTCTATCGCGAGGTGTCGAAAAAATTTATGGAAGTCCTGCGCAGTTATTCACCGGTTGTCGTTCCGGTTAGCGTCGACGAGGCGTACCTCGACATGACCGGGACCGAACGGCTGTACGGCATGCCGATGGAGGCAGCACGCACGATAAAGCGGATGGTACGCGACGAGTTGGGATTGCCAGCCTCGATCGGCATCGGACCCAGCAAGCTGGTTGCTAAAGTTTCGACAGAGCATGCCAAACCAGACGGCATTTTCCAGGTTCAACCGGACGAAGTCGAGGCGTTTTTTGCACCGCAGCCGGTGCGCAACCTCCCCGGTATCGGACCAAAGGCTGGCGAAGAGCTGGCGAGACTCCGTATTGCCACACTGGGCGAGCTGGCAAACGCGCCGGACGGCCCGCTGCGCCGGGCACTGGGGCCCAACAATGCCGATCATGTAAAGCGCCGGGCAAAAGGCATTGATAACGCGCCGTTACGGGAACGGACAAAGACCAAATCGATCAGTGCGGAGACCACGTTTGAGACCGATGTCTCGAGCAGATCTGAGCTGGAACGTGTTCTGAAACGACTGAGCGAGCGCGTTGGTACACGGCTGCGGAAATCGGGACAGTTGGCCAGGAACGCAAGCATCAAGCTTCGGTATGGCGATTTCACGACGATCACCCGTCAGCGTACTTTCCCGGTACCCGGCGATGGCGACCAGTTGATCTACGACGCGGCCCATGCGGTGCTCGTTACTGCGATGCGCCAGCGTGGGGACGCCATCAGGTTGCTGGGCGTCGGAGTTAGCGGCCTTGGCGAGCAGGCAGCACAGCTGTCGCTGTTGGAAGATAACCCGCTGGCCGATTCGGGGATGAGCGAGGTCATCGATTCGATACGGGATAGATTTGGATCGGGGTCTATCTCGAGGGGTTCTGTTTAGGATTCAACAAGGGACATCGCCCCGAAAATGCGTTCCGGGGCGATATCGCATACCGATTATCAGATCTAAGGCGCCTGCAGTAGCCCGGCTTTTCTGGCTGCCGCCAGTACAACGGGTCGCTGCTCGTCGGTCAAATCCTGAACCGGCGGGATGGGCCGACCGCAGTCGATGCCCAGTCGCTCAGACAGGATTAGCTTGGTCACAGCTGCCGGTGCTCCGAACATCCTGACGACATTCACAATTTCCACGACGCCATCTTGAAGCCGCTGGGCTGTTTCGATATCACCTCGCTCCCAGGCGTCGTAGAGTTCGGAGTAGTGCCAGGGCGCAACGGACAATGGCGCATCGACCGTGCCGACTGCACCCATCGTCAGTGCGGGAAGCGGCAGGAGCCCGCTCCCTGAATAACACTTCAACCCCATGTTGGCAAAGACGCGAATATCGCCGAAATTAAATGCTGAGTGCTTCAGGCCCATTACGTTGGGAACGTTCTCGACTATCTTTTCCATAAGAGGAGGAGTCGTTTCAACCTGGGTCAGTTGGGGCAGGTTGTAGACGAAGAAGGGGAGTCCGTCGGCTGCGTCGACAACGGCTTTGTAGTGGTCAATCACCATTTGATCGCTGGCCCTGAAAAAGAACGGGGGGACACAGCAGATGGCGTCACAGCCTGACTCTTTGGCGGCCCTGGCCCCTTTCATTGCGCTGTCGGTGCTGATCGCGCCGACGTGCATGATGGACAGGCCTTTACCGGAGATGGTTTCGCCGGCGATTCGGGCCGTGGTAGTACGCTGCTGGTCGTTCATAATCGGGCCCTCACCCGTCGACCCGGCCACCCAGAAACCGTTAACCCCATGGGCCAGGTTTTCTTCAAAGATCGCCCTGAGTGCCTCTTCGTTGATTCGACCGTCGGCGTGGACCGGGGTCGGGTTCGCCGGGAACACTCCCTTGAACTCGAGTTTTTTTCCTGATTCACTTGCTCGCTCGGCAGCGGTAGCGGTCGTCGCCATTCAATTTTCTCCCGAAGATGTTTTTGTTCAGGTTGGACAGTCATTTGGGCCAGATGCCTGATGGCGACAGTTTAGCTCGGAATTAGCCGGGGTGTTTTGGGGTTTTTGCCAGGTTAGGCGCAAGTGGAGAATTCCAGAGCATGGTCGATTATTCAGACGCGTCCTCTCGAATTCCGGCACATCTGTTGAGTTTTTGGGCGGCCCGGTAATAGTCGAACTCGAATCGCCTTGCTAGTATTAATTCCTGTTCGCAATTGCCGATTCGTCTAGCGGTAAGACACCAGACTCTGAATCTGGGAACCCAGGTTCGATCCCTGGATCGGCAGCCAAACTGAACCCAAACTGAAGAGACCACCCACCGAAAATGGGTGGTTTTTTTGATGCGGTCACGGATCTGGTCATGGAATGTTCAACTTGGTTAAGTTAGTGGCCCCATTTCAACTTTAAGAAGCGATGCTTCTGAATCCAATATTTTTGAAATGACCCCCTCAAACGTACCCGGTTGAAAAATCAGATACGGGCGTGACGAACTCTGGCGCGGCGCTAATCGATGACGGCGATTTCCTCCACTCATCGCCGTGCCTTAATTTCGGTTCTATTTAGCGATAAATAATGCCATCATCGCCAGTACTCGATTCGTGTATCGCTGTATAATTACGGAGCCAATTTTGCGATGCGTTGAATGTTCACACTAACCCGCGATCAGGGAGATCAATCGTGTCTGCAACGATCATTGTTGATGCTTTGTGGGGAGATTCTGGAAAAGGTAAAGCTTCTGCTTACATTGCACGACGAATTGATGCTTCCCTCGCCGTACGCGCCGGAATCGGAACTAACGCGGGAGCGAGCGTGGTGCTCGAAGATGACACTGTCATACGCGCAAGGCAACTACCCACAGCGTGGTTGAATAAAAACACAGAGGTGGGCGTGGGCTCCGGGGTCCTGGTCGATCCAACTGTGTTTCTCGATGAAATCGACCGGTTTGATATCGGGGACAGGGCATATGTGGATTCGCGGTGCGCTGTCATCACCAAGGAACACATTCGAAAAGAAATTGAAGACCAGCACCTTAATAAAAAGATCGGCTCGACGCTGACTGGAAACGGATATGCTCGCTCCGATTTTGTCCTCAGAACGGCCACCCAGGCGAAGGATGTACCTGAATTACAGCCTTACGTAACCGATGTCGCTCTTAAGATAAATGAAGCTTCGGCGCGAAGCCACACTATCGTCCAGGGATCGCAGGGAACAATGCTGTCCCTTGCGCTAAGCACGGACTATCCGTACACAACCTCTGATAACTGTACGTCTGCCGCTGCGATCGACGATGTCGGACTTAACTGGCAACTGGTCGGGCAAGTTTTGATGATTGTCAAGGCCATGCCCAGTCGGGTTGGTGCCGGGCCCCTTCCACATGAGATGGAACTTATCGATATTGAAAAACGAGGAATTGAAGAACGTGGCGTCGTCACGGGCCGTCCCCGGAGAAAAGCCGACCGTCCGGACCTGGACCTGCTGAAGTACTCTTCAATGCTCAATGGACCGACAGGAATCATCCTGACATTTTGCGATCACTACGATCCAGATATCATGGCCGTTTCGAGCCGGGACGGCATAACATCACCGCTGAAGAAGCTGATAGCCGATGTCGAGAGGGCGACCGGTGCCCCAGTCATAATGATCGACAACGGTAAAAGGCTTGACGACATCATCGAAATCGCCGAGATTCCAGAGCTGTTTAACCAATACTCGTACCGCGGCGTGAATATCGGCGCCTCGCATTAATATTGAGTCGAAGCGTGAAGGCCACGCGGTAACCTGACCCCGGGAAATTGCGTGGTTATGTGCCGATCGCCAGTAACTGCAAATCGTTTGTAATGTATTCGGCGAGTTCCTTTGCGCCGTTTTTGCCGGATAGACCTTTGGCCAGCCGCGCTGCCCCGCGGTTCAACTCGGAATTTGCGAGCAGATCTTGAACGGCTTGCGCCAGGGTTTGTTCAATTTCATTTGCAGAAACCACGTCACCCAACCCCAGTCGGGACATGCGTGATCTCTACTTGTTGCAACACGGCGATCGATTATCGCTCAGGGGGATCGAAAGTACGCGGGTTCCACACGAAACTGCTTCCATTATCGTCGTGTGTCCGCCATGACACACCACCAGATCGGCGGCTTTAATGTACTGCACGATATCGTCAGGGCAACCTAGAATTCTGATCGTCGCCGGCGGCATCTGTCGGGCAATCTCTTCTACCGTCTCGTCCAGACTGTCGATAGGAATATTTGGCCCTGTGGCAACGAGTAGGGTTACAGGGAGAGGTGACAATGTTCGAATCGCGCGTTTCAGCACTCCAACTCCGAGAGCAGTTCCGCCGCCGTGTCGGGTAACACGACCACACGTTTCTGCTTCGATCGATCTGGATACACCTGCGATCTGATCTCGGATGATGTCTTGGCCATACTGACGGCCAGCATATTTCGCGCCCCGCTCGCAACCGTTTATACGGTTCCGTATCACGTTTTGTTTCGACAAAACTCATTTCACGGTGCGAGGTCTAAACAACTCCAAATCAAGGTCACGTAAATGATCACAAAACGTGCGACAGTCGAAAATTTACATGTCGCTATTCATACTCGAAAACGGTATCTTATTGGGTGCTGTTAGTTCTTGATCGGAACTTGTTCGGGAGACCCTGAATCTGGTAACCCAGGTTCGATTCCCGGATCGGCAGCCAACGGGGCCCCATCGTCTAGTGGCCCAGGACACGGCCCTCTCAAGGCTGAAACAGGGGTTCAAATCCCCTTGGGGCTACCAAAAGTAACAAACTAAAGCGATCGGCGTTAATGCTGATCGTTTTTTGCTATGTGACCTGCCTCCCTTCAATACATCCAGTATCTGATCTTTCAACTGGATACGTTTGTGGGGGTCAGGTCACCTCCGAAACAGACCTCAAGATGAGTCGTCTGCACGTCAATCCCCGAACTGTTTCCGATTTTAGAACCCAATCTTGCGCTTGCCCAATTGTAACGTAAATGTGTCATATTTTCGTTTCACAGGCAGCAGAACACACGTTCGTAATATTTTGTCGAAATTTGGATGTTGTTCATATATATCTTAACTTGACAATATAACATGTTATAATGTATAATATGTAGATGCCCAGCGAATACACCCTAGTTGAACTTTCCAAAATATCCGGCGAGCCTGTCAGAAGGATTCGCAGTTATATCCAAGAAGGATTGTTACCAAGGCCACTGTCTGCTGGGCGTAACGCCACCTACCCGGCCCGATCGCTAAATCGCCTACAGGCGATTAAAAGCTTGCGTTCGTTGCAGGGATTTAGCATTGACGAGGTGCGCACCGTACTAGCGAATCTTGGCGAAAAAGAAATTGCTGGATTGGCGGCTGGGTCAGAACAAATTGCTGATAGTGCGAGAGGTTCTCAGCGACGAATCGCGAACCGACAGCTGAAAGGCCGTTCGAGAGCTGGCGAAGCGCTCAGGTACGTTCAACGGTTACGCAGAACTGGGACCAAGGAAGACCCTCTCGTATCTAACCAGTTGACGACGCACACAAATAGATCCGGCATGAGAGCGAGAGCGCTAAGTGTTGAGCCAGAAAGCCCTGCCGTTCTTGAGTCGCGACGCTCGTTGAATCTATCCGAGTCTGCGGAATTGGGCGATTCAGGATCTCAGGCCTCAGTACGGAAATTGGTAGCAAGACTTGATGAACTTATGCCATCAGATCGATTACGCCGAAGAGCCAAGTCCGAGGAATGGATGAGGGTACCAATAACACCCGATATGGAACTACACGTCAGAAAGGAATACGGGGACTACGACATGGCCGCCATTGAGCTGCTGGCGGATTACATAAGAGAAGCATTATCAGGAGGAATTTAATGAAAGACATCTCAGTGAGCGCCAAATTTGATCGAAACAAGATTCTCGCGAGTGAAAATCCAGACCGCTATCTTTTAGTCGACCTGGAGTCGGCATCACAGCGATCGCCGA
>ENA-ORDI01001535-ORDI01001535.1-marine-metagenome-genome-assembly--contig:-NODE-1535-length-12497-cov-22.338003_pt1 | contig 12497 bp, 23 predicted proteins | sample MGYA00248628_ERZ508525 | MGnify/ENA primary metagenome ERZ508525 (study PRJEB26195, sample SAMN05422138) | marine metagenome | isolation source: East of Porto Seguro, South Atlantic Ocean | place...
GTGAGCAGGATTATTGTACAGATTGCTATACAGAACTACATTACTATCTGACTGAATAAAATAGTAATAGCCTTTTAATCAAGTTTAAAGTTCACTTTTTTTATGAAGGCCATGATATTATCAGGCGGACGAGGTAAGAGATTGCGTCCAGTTACAGATACTATCCCAAAACCGTTGATTTTAATCAATAAAAGACCGTTAATCGAATGGAAAATTAACTATCTAAAAAAATTTGGAATTAAAGATATTATCATTTGCAGTGGTTATAAGGGAAAAAAGATTAAGAACTATCTTAGTAAAAAAAATAATTTTGGTTGTAATATAGAATACTCGGTAGAAACATCACCGCTTGGTACAGCAGGTGCAATTAAAAAAGCACTTAAAAATATTTTTGATGAATCGTTTATTGTGTTAAACGGTGACATAATTACAAACATCAATCTGAAAAAAATGATGAGTAAACCAAACAGCATTGCCGCAATTGAATTAAGAACAAATTATGGAACAATGAAAATTAAAAATAACAAAATTATCCAGTTCAATGAAAAAACTAATGTCGAAAATATTTGGATGAATGGGGGAATTTACCACTTGAGTATAGATATTGCTAAAATTTTACCAACAAAGGGCAGTCTAGAAAGTATAGTTTTCCCAAAACTAGCCAAAAAAAATTCATTAAACACGGTAAAATTTAAGAATGTTTTATGGCGTTCAATCGATTCTCATAAGGATATTGAGACGTGCACAAAGGAAATGATTCAAAAAAAATATACCAAATTTATTTCAAAAAGATGAATCAAAATGCGTTTGTCATATAGTTTGGGTTCATTATTAACTATTGAACAGGTTTTAGCATGTTCAAAAAAATTAAACAGATTTAAGCCCGATACAGTATGGATTCCTGAAACATGGGGAATGGAGAATTTTTCAATGCTTAGTTTGGCTAGTAAAGAAAATAACTTTTCAAGAATTGGTTCGTCTATAATTAACATCTATTCACGAAGTCCTAGCTTGATCGCGATGGGAGCTGTAACTGTTGATACAATTTCAAACAAACGTCTGATTTTAGGATTAGGTACAAGCAGTCAACCATTGGTTGAAGATTTTCACGGTGATAAATTTGAGAGACCGCTTAAACGAATGAAGGAGTATGTAGAGATTATTCGGTTAATTCTTAGCGGCAAGTCGATAAATTATTCTGGAGAAATTTTTTCATTGAAAAATTTTTCATTACTTATCAAACCACCTAGAAACACAATTCCAATTTATCTGGCTGCTGTTAACCAAAAAATGGTAGAACTTACGTGGAAAATTGCAGACGGTGTTATTTTTTATCTTAGGCCAAAAAGTGAGATTAAATCAACGCTTTCAAGGATGCAAAATCAAAAAAAGATTGATGCGTCACTGCAAATTATCACATGTGTCAATGAAGACTCTGAAAAAGCTATAATTCGTGCTAAAAAAACATTGGCGTTTTACGTTTCTGTTGGAAAAATTTATCGGGAATTTTTAGCAACAAATGGATTTGAAAATGAAACAAAAAATATCTATGAAGAATATGAAAAAAATGGTTTACAAAATAATCATGAACTGGTGCCTGAATCAATGGTAAATGAACTATGTATTGCTGGAACATCAAATGAATGTAGAAATCAATTGAAGCAATTTTGCGAAACGGGGATAGACTTACCGATCATACAGTTTAATCCAACAGATAATGTAGAAAATTCATTTGATTTAGTTACTTCAACATTTTCGGAGAGTTGTGATTGAAAAAAGTAGCCGTGGTTGGATACGGAAATACAAAATTTACAAAGGATGAATTACCAATTGAATCATTATTACTAGAATCCACAAAGCAAGTGTTTGACACTACAAAAAATTTATCACAAGATCTTATCGACGGTGTTATAGTTTCAACCAATGATAATTCTAAATATCTTGGTGCTATCTTGTCTGAACTGTCAGGCATCAAGCCAAAAATTTCTCATACAGTTGAACATCTATGCAGTTCTGGTGCCAATGCAGCAATTTCTGGATTTTCATATATTGCGTCAGGATTGGTCGATACTGTTTTAGTTACAGGCGCAGACAAAATTGGCAATCCAGGACAAATTTTAGAATGGGACAAATCTAGGGGGGAATTTGATCATCCAATTTACTGGGCATCAATGTTTACAAAAGCACACAAAAGACAATTTAGCACAACCGAGGAGGAATTAGCAATAGTGTCTGCTAAAAATCACAAGCAAGCAATGGATAATCCAAACGCATATTCACATAAACCATATACAATTTCTGAGATTATGAATTCGAAGAACGTTACTGATGATTTACGAATTTTAGATTGCTCTTATTCATGTTCGGGCAGTTCATCAATTCTTTTAACGTCTGAGGAAACTGCAAAAAAATTTACTGATGAACCAATATGGATTTCAGGCATTGGTCAAAAAACTAACTCTGCAAGTTTTATGAAAAATGAGTTAACAACATCATCTAGCAGTGTAATATCTGCAAATGATGCATATAAAATGGCTAAAATAACTTCACAAAAAATTGATATTGCAGAAATACATGATGCCTTTTCAGTTTGTGAATTAATGGCCGTAGAAGATCTTAGTTTAACAGAAAAAAATACCAGCGCATCGTATGTTAGAAATCTATTCAATACGGAAGACAGAAAAATAAATCCTAGGGGAGGATTAATTGGAGCAGGACATCCTTTGGGTGCGACAGGTATTTCCCAGATTGTAGAAATTACACAACAATTACAAAATAAGGCAAAAAAGAGACAAATTTCAAATGCTAAAAAGGGATTAGTTCACAATATGTCTGCAGCAGCTACATCTAGTACTGTTTTAATCCTAGAATCATGAATAAATTTGAAACTGAGTTAAAAATAGGAAATTTTGTTACCAGTGAATGTTCTCACTGTAATAGGATCGTATGGCCACCAAGTGATTATTGTGATAATTGTTTTAAAGCGGTTAACTGGCGGAAAGTTTCCCAAATTGGTACAATAATTGAATTATCAAAAAAGGAAAACGACGTTTTTTGTATTACAGAATTTGAAGATAAAATACGAGTTATGGGAAAATTAGATGCTGAAATTCATATGGCAAAACCCGGTCAAACTGTCAGACTGAGTAAATGTTTGCTTAATAACAAGAATAGTTTTTTCTTTAGTTTAGAAGAAATCAAAGAAATCTTAGAAAAATGACACAGCCAGTATGGACACTTACTGATAAGGAAAAAATCAAAAAGACTTTAGAATTAATTCAAGATTTTGAGAATTCGGGATCATCTAAACATTACAAAGCAAACGCACAGAAGATGAGAATAATGCTAGATGCAATTAAAAAAACCTTAGAATCTTAACTCGATTCTTTTCTAATAGACTTTGCAAACTCTTTGATTATTCTCATATCGCTTTCAAGCTCTTCGCCTGTGTTAATTAATTGGCATGACAAAAACGTTGATTGTCCTTTTTGTTTAGACGATTATGACTAGTATGACGATTAGAATTTAGGTTATTTTATTTTCTCAAAAGCATTTAGGTAGCTGTTTGAGTTTGTTTTGAGTTGATCTTTTATGTAAGATTCTGAAAAACCATGTACTTTCTTAACATGTTGCAAAATATCGCTACAAGTCGTTTTACAAGTTTTACACAAGTATTTCATATCTAGTATGATATATCACAGTATACATATCCATCTTTTTGTTTAGACGAATATGACTAATATGACTAATCATACCAGGAATTACTAGTCATGAGCTATAACCAATTATTTTTGATTGGGATTATCAGCACTACAATTATGATTGGTTTCTTGATAGGATATTACTAGATAATGTCAAATTTAGTTAATTTAATTTTGTAAACCGCACGCGTAGGGCGGAAAACTATTCATACTTCATAGTCTTTCTATTTTTTTATGTCTGAGAAATTAGAAATTCCTCAAATTATGGAAAATGCGACAAACGATATTTTTGGTATGTGTTCAATTTGTAATAAGGCTAAATGGACTCATACAAATGATGAGAAGGTCTCCTGTACTACGCAAATCATGGCAAACGATTTAAAAAATGAAATCAAAAAACTGAAAGAAGAATTAAGCAAAAATTAAGTTATCAATTGTTTACAATGTGTTTTTACATAACTCCAAATTTAGTAAATTTAATTTTGTAAATCCAAAACGCATGACGGAAAACATTTTTTTAATTTATTGATAAGAAAGATGAATGATTATGTGAATAATAATTGTTAATGCAACAATAGAGCCAATGAGTTTTTTTTTACTAAGTTTATCACAAATCATGAGTATTCTTTTATCTCGTTCTCTGATAAGGTCTTAATCATTCTCAAAGGATTTATCAGATCTTCAATTATTTCATAGAGTATTCCGTCTCCATCATCTAATTCAACAATTAATTTATCTCCTGATTTTACAACAACCGCTTTGATTTTTCCCATATCATTCATACCCATTTTACCGATGGCACGATAGTAGCCCTCGATTTTTTCCCTTCTTTCTTTCCAATCTGGGTCAAAGGTCATAACATTCTAAGATAATCCTTATCTAAAAATTTTAGCGTAAATCTGATGCGTAGAGGCTGAAAACCATTTTTTTAAGATTTATCTACCCTTGTATGCTTGTTGTTTTCTAATACGCCTAAGAAGTTAATACTCTTGTGATTTCTTTCAATTTTTCTTTAACCACAGTTGGTAACCCATATTCCATACCATCATCTCTTTGAATACTCTCAACTATTTCCAAAACTTTTTCGATTTTTTCCTTATCAGTAAGTGCCATAAATTTAGGTATCTTCTTGAGTATTATCTTTTTTCAAATAATACCAGCCATCCACAAATTTGTAGTGAGATTCCTTATGTTTTTGTATTAATTCCTCTGAATCAAGTTTCTTATGACAAACTGAGCAGGTGTAATTCAATCTAAATCTAAGAAGTTAATACTTTTTTGATTTTTTCATCATCCATCATAATATTATGAGATAATTCTCATTGATTAGTATTGAGATATGACCAGTTCTCGTCCATGTAGTACAGCAAGACCAACAAACAAACGAACCATTTTGTACATGCTGACCTATTTTATTTTTACAAAACAATTTTTGTAAGTGTTTGGGTTTGTTTTGAGTTGTAATTTCATAATAAATTCTGAAAATTTATGTACTTTTGTGATATGTTCTGTCATATCATTACAAACCGTTTTACAACTCTTACACATGTATTTCATACAGATCTTATTTATTTAACATAAACTTAGTTATAGTTTCCTTTTGATATTCAATTCCATGTTCTTCAGTACAATGTTTACCAAAATCATTCGTGACTGTATCAAGATCACCTTCACAAATAAAATCACAGTCAAAACCATAATCTCTACAAACCGCTTTTACCATTTTCAATGGTGAAAAATCACCAAATATCTATGTTTATCTTATATTATGTAACATAATTATTAGTCAAAATTGATGAACGAATCTAAGCCAGGTAGCCCACCAGATCCATTGTGTAGAATATGTCATAAACCACTTAGAGAGCATTCCTTTGAGCAGCAACAAGAATGTGCAAAAAAAATTCGGGAAAATGAGGAATAATATTTATCGTATGTTAAGTTAGGTTTTTTTAGCATTATTTTTAACAAAATTAGTTATAATTATGGTTGAAGATTCAAAGTCGGATAAGGATGGCAAGAAAGTCAAAAAGGAATCTGATCTGAAAAAATTTCTAAAAAAGAGATCTTTCATTTATCTTATGGCTACTGTTGTTTTTATTGTCTTTTTTGTTCCTGGTATGATTGAACCAAGTGACTTAGAAAAGAAACTTGCAGAAAATTTTGAGAGCAATGAACAAAAAATTGCTTGGGATATAATAAAATTGTATAAGGGTGCTGACGATAATGGCTCTAATTTATTTGATACAATAATAACACAAATTGAAAATGCATATTCTAATGAAAAAATACTTAAGCATAATGATACATTTTTAGAAATTTCTGTACAAGATATACAGGAACAAAAAGGTGTTGGGTTTTATGAGGTCAATTTTACTTTCCAGACATATGATGATGTTAGAAAGTATATTTGGAATGTAAATATTGAGACAGAAGAAATTATTCCAATTAATGACGGAGCCAGAAAGATGATAGATATTGTGGAATATTATGATTAATTTTAACCTTATAGGATGGCATGTTTATTAAAATATAATGACACTTCCTGCAAAACCAAAAAGGACTGTTTCATCACAAAAAAACATTTTGATAGGATGTGGTATTGGTGTAGCTGCAGCAATCATTATTTTAGTAATTTCTATGTCATTTCCTGTTTCTACTATAACGTCTGATAATTCAATTTTAGTTGATCCTACAAAAGAAACGCAGACTCTTTTTGTTATAGCTCGTGTAACAATACAAAACACAGGAAATCAACCATTAACAAATATCACAGTAGATTATGGTTATGGTGATAGGGATTTTATTCCAATCTTGAAACCTGGTGAAACTCTAATAATGTCACCACCAGAAGGAAATAGCTTACAATTTGTAAGAGTAACCGCAGATGGAAATATTGATGTATACAAAGCTTACAGAGAACCAATAGCGATGCCTGGGATGATGGGCTCTTAATTTACATATGACAAAACAAAATCAATACATACTGACGTATATTGAAATTTTTAACATCTGGTAAAGTTAAAGACATTTATGAAGTCGAGGATGGAAACCTATTATTTAAATTTAGTAACCGTGTTTCTGCATATGATGTAAAATTTAAGGATGAAATACCAAGAAAAGGTGAAGTTCTTTGCAAATTTGCTGAATATTGGTTTAAGAAACTTGACGTATCCAATCATTTTGTAGAAAGAAGATCAGACACGGAAATTGTAGTGAAAAAAATACATATGCTTCCAATAGAATGTATTGTTCGTGGTTATTTTTATGGAAGTTTGTTCTCACGCTGGGAAAATGGTAAAATTTCTTTAGATAAGGATACACCAACGGATCTAGCAGCACAATTACCTAAACCAATTTTTGATCCAACAACTAAATCTACGCATGATATTCCCCTTGATAAAGAGCAAGCAATTTCACAAGAACTTGTTACCAGTTGGGAATATGATTGGCTATCAGAAGAATCAATCAAAATCTATCAAAAAATGGTTACAATTGCAGATAATGCCGGTTTCATTCTTGCGGATCTAAAGTTAGAATTTGGGAAACTAAATGATGAAATCATTCTAGCTGACTCGATTGGTCCTGATGAATTTCGTCTCTGGCCTAAAAATACATACAAGATCGGGAAGACTCAAGAGGCATTCGATAAGCAACTTTTGCGTGATTGGTTGACAGAAAATGGTTATCAAAAGAAATTTGAGGATGCACGCTTAAGTGGTGAAGAGCCTATAGCACCATCTATTCCATCTGACTTAATTTCCAAAATGACTCAGCGATATGTGTCAGCATATGAGCGTATGACTGAAAAAAGCCTTTGACTTGAATTATTTTTATTTTTTAATCTACTACTAAAATTATAGTATTAATACTACAATAATAGTAGCATTAAGAAATTATTGCTAATGGTAAATAAACCCAAACACGATTCACTTTTAATGATAGATTAGTGCGTATGCTATGTCAATATTAATGGAGAAAGAAATATCGATTGATAGAATTATTGCAGCAAATTATGAACAGTTTAGAGCTCTTGAGGACCCAATTCGAGGAAAAATTGTACAAATGTTATATAAAAAAAAGTTAAATGTGGAACAAATTAATCGTCGTCTTAAAAAATTGGGTTATAAAAAAGCGGTTACAACAATTCGACATCATGTGGAAATCCTTAAAAATTCTAGCCTAGTTGAAATAGTGAAAATTGAGGAATCACGAGGTGCAATGACAAAATATTATGGCACTTCTGCTAAACTTTTAGATTTTACATTACCACCAGATTTTGATAAAAATTATTCAAAAATCATAGCAAAAACATCATTAAAACTTGGAAAAGTAGTCAATTCAATTTTAAAAAATTTTTCAAAAACTCGAAAAGTACACCAAATTAACTACAATAACTATATCACTGCAGAAATTATTAATCGAGCCATGACTAATCTATTAGAAAAAAAGTAACTATTTTATTTCTATAACTAATTTTCCAGTAGTTTTTGGATTTTGTAGTTTTTTTACCATTTTTCTTGGTATATCATCTGAGGCTTTATCACATTTTATAGCAATTGTTCTTGAGCAGGTAAATGCACTTTTGCGTAATACTATGTCATTTGGATGTTTTAGTGTTAATTTTTCTGATCCTTTGCCATGAATGGAAAAGGAATATTCATCAGCTACAATGGTAAACACAATCTCAGTATTCGGATTTTTTATTTTTTTTTTGAAATTTTCTGGTAGATCTAGGCATGCTAGATTGGATCCTATACCTATAATACAATCTCCATTAATGGTTAACTGAGAATCTTTTGTAATTTCTATTGTCTTTTTGTGTAATGAAAGTATGTTTACATGTCCCTTAAATGGAATCTCGATTTTCACATTGATCTAAAAAAATACTGGAATAAATACTCGATTTTTTTAACCAATTTATGGATCAGAAGGTTAAGAAACTATTTCAGGAAAAGAATCTTGTTTTTATTGCAACGATTAATTTGGATGGTTCTCCTCAACTTACCCCTGTTTGGGGCGATTATCAGGATGGTTGCATATTGTTGAATACCGCTGAAGGTCGAATTAAACATAGAAATGTATTACATGATTCGCGCGTTGCAGTATGTGTTGTGTCACATGATAATCCACTTGACATGATTACTATTAGAGGGAGTGTTATAGAAATTATACCAGATTATGATTACAATCATGCTGATAAATTGGCCAAAAAATACATGGGTATAGAAAAATATCCATTTAAAAGAATTAATGAAAAACGTATCATTTTCAAAATTAAGCCTAAGCATGTATACGTATTGCCTACAATTAACAAGAGCCAGGGGTAAGATTTATAATATTTCTAAATTCGAATTTAGAAATATCGCATAATAATGGAGCAAGTCAACTTGAATAAATTAAAAAAATAAAAAAAGGTTATTCAACGTAAAAGATTGATTACCTTCTTCGTCTCTTAGCGGCGGCCTTTCTCTTAGGGGCCTTTCTCTTAGGGGCCTTTCTCTTAGGGGCCTTTCTCTTAGGGGCCTTTCTCTTAGGGGCCTTTCTCTTAGCGCCGCCAGAACTCTTTCTTCGCCTTGATGCTGCACTACTTTTTGTCTTTTTAGCAGCAGCATTTCGTTTTCTTGTACGTGCTGCCTTTTTAGCAGCAGCACTACGTTTTGCTTTAGATGTTGCCATTAATTTTTCCGTCAAACATTATGTCTTATGTAGCTCTAGTCATGAATTTTTGCTTAATTACTGTCTTTTTTTGACAAAGTTTTCATCCCCGATCACGTTTTTTTATACAAAAAAGGGGGGTTGAATGTTTATTCCTGATAAAAAATAATGACCGGTTTGTAGATGGCCTAGCAGGGTCTTTTGAGTATTGGATCGTATATTTACGAACAAATGTTAAACCCCCCCTCTTTTTGGACAATTTTGAAAAAATCACTTGCTTCGTAATTCAATGATCTAATAGAGGGGTTTAGTTTCTAGGCACGATTAACAAAATATCAATTTAAAATACCATGTAGAGAAATTTCCTGGTTTTGTCACTCATTTCTATGATTTTGATTAAAGTTTTCGTAAAGATGGGTTGGTTTAATTGCTCTTTTTTATCTAATACAATGTAAACTCCTACCTTTTTTCTACCATCTTCATAAAAAAACTTGTTAACTGCCTTTATTGAATAACAAAAATCCGTTATTTTTTTCTCAAGGTTTTCTTTTTGTTTTTCATTTAGTTTCAAAAATCTCACCATTTGATTAGTTTTTAGTTGAACCTTTACCCCAATTACCAGGATATTCGACTGTTGCTTTGGTTCAAAAATTTCTAAATTGCCACTGTCTTGGCCTATATCTGTTATTATAATTTTGAAATTGTCTTCTTTTGTTTTTATTTCGTTAAACGAATAATTTTCATGAATTAACCAACGTTGAACGCTCTCGTATAACTTGTTCATAATTGAACGGTATAACAACTAAATCTATGCTTTACTATATCAATTTAGTTTATTTCTAAATTCAAATTTAGAAATATATGCTATAAATCATACGAGTCTTAAATATTTACACCAAATTGCTCTTCAGTAATTCCTGAAGTCAAAAATAGTAGATTAACAGTTATTCCTAGAACTCCAAGTATTATCCCAAGAAAAAGGCAATTCTTTGCCTTTCTACGATCATCATTTCTTAATGCAAAATATGCTACTATCCCCCCTATTAATCCTAAAAAAATTGGTACAAGATACCACCAATTACTTCTTTCTTTCTCAGGTTGCATAGTATCACTTTGTTATTTTTTTGGATTATTTTGAAGTTGTTTTTGTATTTGTTTTATTTCAATTTCTACTGTTTCAAGCGGGTTTTCTACTATGTTTCTTTTTATTGAGAACATTTTTGGCTTATCAAAATCATTGCTACAGTCTGGACATGCATAAACTAATGTTCGATATTCATTAGGTGCCTTTGGATTTGATAATCGTGGGTAGTAAACTAGCCTAGAACCACAATCAACACAGTATCGATTCGCTCTTTTAGTTCTGGCCATTGTAGACCTCCTGCATTATTACTAATATGCGATCAACTATTAGATCGTTACAGTCTAATTCCATACACCATTTAGTTCTAATCGATCAATATTTCTAAATTCGAATTTAGAAATATAGGCGCCGCCCGTCAGACTTGAACTGACGACCAACGGATTAACAGTCCGACGCTCTACCACGCTGAGCTAGGGCGGCACAAATTTTTACCTAGTCAAAAGCGATTTAATCCTTATGATCAACATAAGAAATGATATATTGTATTCTTTAACGTCGTTGTAGTTGATAAGATTCTACACCCACGTCTCATATCCTAGTCTTTAGATGATTTGTCAGGATTATCCAGATGGTTAGTAATTTCCTTAAGCAGATGTTCTTTATGTTCAGTAATCTGTTGATGAATTTCATAAAGCAGTTCGTGATGTAATCTTTGATTGTATTTTTTATAATATTCATTGGAGTATTCTTGTTCTTTAGATCCAATTATCCACCCTAAAATAAAATCAGTTTCATTTTTAGGATGCCACGATGCCATTATCATTGGATAATAAACTTCAAGGAAACCTTTCAAATCTGCCTTAATACCCTTAAGGTCGTTTTTCACATATTCAAGAAATTCTCTACTGGACATACTTCATCTTTCGTAATATTCAACCGGATAATCAAACTGTTTGTTATAATCAACGGCATTCCAAAACTTTTCGTCGTCAATGTCTTTCCCTTCAGATAACCAAACGTTTAGAATTTTTTGCATGAATAGTTTTGTCGTATCGTCTATTTCCGGTCTTTTACCTGTACGCTTTTCTATTTGATCCCGATTTTCTTTAAAGATCTTTAGAAGTTTTTTAAGCTCTTTACCATTTCTAATGGATTGTTTTTCTTTAAATTCAACGATTTTCCTCTCTTTAGATTTTCCAAATAATCGCATGGCAGAATTGAGGTATTTTGTACCTTTAAGTATAATCTCTCAATAATGATCCAAATCTATCATATCGCTTGGCGTTTTGTTTTTTTCTCGTCTTTTCTTGCCAATTAAGAAAATAATCGTACCAGCAACAAAAAATCCACAGCTTAGACAAGCAATTAATTCTATCATTCTATTGTATTATTCTTCGATTCCTTTTGATTTAGAATACCTGTAAATCCCATCTAGAAATACACGGTGATCTTTATTCTTCACTTTGGTTTTTAATTGAATATTTGCAGCTGTTTGTGAAACATCTGTCAGAACAGGTCCTGTTATTATGACATCATCTCCTTTTACAACAACCTTTGTGTTCCCTTTTATTATAGAAATTCTTGGTGCTCTTTCTCCTTGAAAATTTTTAATCAAAACTTTTTTAGCTTCTACTTTAACGGTGACAGGAAAATGGGAATAAACAATTTTCATTTTTATCGTAAATCCATCTACAACACCTATACAAAGTGTCTGGATTAATGATTTAGCTGTATTAAGTATGGCTTGATGTTTTTTTCGTTCACCTGTTTTCCTAAGAAGTATTTTGTTATCATTTATTTGAATAAGAACAGGAATTTTCTTGAAATTTTTATACACTTTACCCAATGGTCCTTGGACCTGCAACATACTGCCCTTTAAATTAACTTTAACATCTTTAGGTATTTGAATTTCTGTTGTGGATTTTTCTATTTGTTTAGTAGACATATCCTATCAAAAATCCTCCAATACCTTTATTCGCTGCTTCTTTATGTGACATCACACCCTGATTTGTGGTTACAAGTAACATTCCTCTGTTGTATGCTGGAAGAAATTGTTG
>ENA-ORDI01001536-ORDI01001536.1-marine-metagenome-genome-assembly--contig:-NODE-1536-length-12479-cov-4.534511_pt1 | contig 12479 bp, 11 predicted proteins | sample MGYA00248628_ERZ508525 | MGnify/ENA primary metagenome ERZ508525 (study PRJEB26195, sample SAMN05422138) | marine metagenome | isolation source: East of Porto Seguro, South Atlantic Ocean | place...
CTAACTTCTTTATTTTGAAAATCAGAAGAATCAAAGGATGCAACAGCTAACAACTTAACGATGGTATAACCCCGAGCTGTTTCCAAAGGTCCTACAACATCTCCTATTTCACTATTCATCAACGCACCAATGAGTGTATGACTGCGGCCAATGGAATTAAAACCTCTGGCTAATTTTTTCTTATCAGTAGCCACAAGCTCTAATCTTCTATCATCAGAAACAAGATCAGTGAATGAAGCTCCATTATCTACTTTAGATTTGATCTCTGTTGCTAAATCAAGAGCAGCTGTTTTTTGATTTTCTGATGTAACTTTTCTCGATACTTGATTTTTAACATCTTCTAATGGTTTTGTACCGGGGGGGATGATTGAATCCAAAACAGCAACAATATAAAAGTTATCATTTTCCAATTGGTCAGAAACAGAACCTATTTCAGTTTGATCATTAAACGCAAACTGAACAACATCACGTAGAAATCCAATCCCCGGAACCGAAATAGATAATGATTCTAAATGAATTGCTTTTTGTGCCTCAACTTTGTGAGTATCCAAAGCAGCTTCAAAACCATAATCTTCAGCATCGTAACTAAATCGAGTCGCTTGTCGTCTTAAAGATTCCCGTGTTTGAGAACCCATATTAATTTTTAAGAGAATATGAGACGCATTTAATTCGTCTTTACCATTCTTCTGACGCTTATCATGAACCTTAATGATATGATATCCAAAACGGCTTAATACCGGTCCAATAATATCTCCAGCATTTGCTGCAAAAGCTGCCTCTTCAAATTGCGGAACCATTTGACCTTTTCCAAACCAACCAAGATTTCCTCCACGGCCTGAATCTGGTGTTGCTTGATTGCCGGGATCTTCGGTTAATTGATTAGCCAACTTTGCAAAGTCCGAACCTGTATTTAAGTCCGTAATGATTTCCAAAGCTTCTTCTTTGACTCTGGCAGTATCCGTTTTAGCTGGACCTTTTCTCCAACTTATATAACGAATATTTCGCGTTTCATCTTTTGAAAATAATTCAAGATCAGCAAAATACGCTAGCTGAATTTCTTCTTCTGTTGGTTCAGCTAAATCATCCTTTAGTTTTAAACCGATAACATGTATTCCTTCAATTGTATAGGCAACATTTTCTTTAATATAGTTTTTACGTATTTCATTATTGGTTACAATAACACTGGAAGCAATGAATTGTCGAAGTTTATAATTTGGTACATATGTGTTTTTCATAAATTGTTCAATTTGAACCCATTCATTCCCCTGTGGATTATTAATTGCCTGTTCATACTTTGCTCTATCAAAAATACCATCTGTTAAAAAAGTAGGATCTTGTAATAGAAACGGGGGTGGATTATTGCGTAGGTGATATAAGACTTCATCGTCAGAGGCGATTAATTCCAGTTCATCAATTTTTTGATAGAGTAATATATCTTGAACATAATTATCCCATACTTCATTTCGAATATCATGCATTTGTCTTTCATCTAATTCCTGCTCATTCGAACGGTATTGCCCTATACGCTGGTTTACAGCACGCATAAATTCATCGGGTGTAATTCGAGTACCATCAACCACGCCTATTGCATCGGCAGGATTAACACGCCCGAAGATTTCGTCAATGATGTTAGCGCCACCGACTAAACCGCCGATGGTCATACTCAATAAGAATAAAATAAGAAGCATCCACAAAACAAAGTGCATGCGATTTCGCATTAATGTCATTAAAGCCATAATTTTCCTGTTTTCATAATTATTTAAATGTATAAAACGTATTATTTAGTTTTAGAAGCCGGCAAATTTAATTTTCTTAAGAAAGGAAACAAAGCACTACCGACATGAATTATAGCGCAGTAAACTTTATGGTGCAAATAGTAAAAGACGGTAACATCTTTGTATAACGTCATTTATTTATAAATTAAAAATTGATGAACAGTAAACATCCAACGAGTGAAATACATCCATTATTACAGGGCAATAGTGAATTTACAGCGCTATATCGCGAAGTTGTTTCCTGTAATTTGTGCCAAAGAATAGTTGATTTTAGAACTAGAATAGCAAATGAAAAGCGCAAACAGTTTATTGATTGGACATATTGGGGGAAAGGAGTCCCCGGTTATGGTGACATTAACGGGGAATTATTACTGGTAGGATTAGCGCCGGCAGCTCATGGGGGGAACCGCACAGCTCGAGTCTTCACAGGCGATAAGTCTGCAGATTTTTTAATTATGTGTTTGTACGAAGCCGGTTTGGCTAATCAACCCAATTCTGATTCATTGGACGATGGATTGGAACTGTTTAATACATTTATGACACCTGTTTTGAAATGCGTTCCACCTCAAGACAAACCAACGGCAGAGGAGTTGAAAAATTGTTCTTCATTTTTTAATCGAGAAATTGAATTGTTAAAAAATGTTAAAGTAATTTTAGCATTAGGTAAAATTGGATTCGATGGATGCCTAAAATATTATCGTCAGTTTTATGATTTTAAAATGAAAGATTATCCGTTTGGTCATGATGTATCTTATATTTTACCAAATGGAATAATTTTGAAAGGGTCGTATCATCCAAGCCCTAGAAATGTGAATACGGGTCGATTGAATAAAGAAATGATGCTAAAATTATTAAAGGAGTTACCCATTAATGGAACGTGATTTTCAAATTACTGTCTGGGGAGCTACCGGTTTTACCGGACAGATTGTTACAGAATACCTGCATAAAAATTATGGAAATGAAATTCGCTGGGCAATTGCCGGACGAAGTATTGAAAAACTACAATCCGTAAAAAACAAACTGCAGCTCAACGATTCAGTAGAATGTTTAGTTGGCGACAGCTTTGATGAAAAATCGTTGCAAACAATAACGTCCAGAACTGATGTAATTATATCAACAGTAGGTCCATATGCTCTTTATGGTAAAGCAATGGTTAATGTATGCGTAGAATCCAAAACTGATTATTGTGACCTCACAGGTGAAATTCCATTTGTGAAAAATTCTATTGATGCATTTCATGAAAAAGCAAAAGCGAATGAAGTAAAGATCGTTCACTCATGCGGGTATGATTCTATTCCATCTGATATTGGATGTTTACTTTTGCAGGAAAAGGCCGTGGAGAAATATGGAAAGCCAGCATCCAATGTGAAACTGTTTGTGATGGGTACTAAAGGGACGTTTAGCGGTGGTACGGTAGCCAGTATGATCAATCTTATGAAGGAAGCAAAAAATCCCGCAAAACGTAAAATTCAAAGTGATCCATATATTTTATGTAATGATGTGATTGATGGAATGCCTATTCAGAAAATTCAGAATTTTACCTGGTATGATCCCCGGATAGAAAAATGGACAGCTCCTTTTATAATGGCTCGGTTCAATTCACGAATTGTTTTCCGTACGAATGATCTTTCCAATTATCAATATGGAAGGGATTTTGTTTACGATGAAGGACTCGCAGTCGGTTATGGGATGAAAGGCAAATTTCGTGGAGCAATACTTATGGTAGCTATAGGCATTTTTATTAAACTAATGTCAATGTCATTCACTCGATCCCTTCTACAAAAAACAGTATTACCCAAACCGGGGGAAGGGCCATCCAGAGCAGATCGGGAAAGTGGTTATTTTAAGGTAAAAATTATTGGAGAAAATGAGGAAGGTGAGAATAGGACAACTGTGATTATATCGAATACGAATGATCCTGGTTATGGAAGTACATCAATTATGCTAGCTGAATCGGCATTGTGTTTAGCATTGGACAAAAATGATCTTCCCCATGAATATGGCGTTGTAACAACAGCGATGGCTATGGGTACGACAATAGCTGATCGTTTAAAAAAAGCGGGTTTCAATATTTCAGTATCTGATTAAATTCACGCCGCATTTTGATTCATCTAATGGGGCCATAGCTCAGTTGGGAGAGCGCCTGAATGGCATTCAGGAGGTCGTCGGTTCGATCCCGTCTGGCTCCACACATTAAAATGTCGCCATATTGATATTTATTATAAGATAAAAAAATATGAAAAATATATCCATCTTATTTTTCTATTTATTAGTAGTTGGTTGTGAAGTGGAAAATAATAATGACTTAAACTACGACTCAAACTGGGAAACATTACCAGCTCCAGTTGCGCCTGATTCCATGGTTAAGCATGATGATGTCTTTTTTGTGAATGAACAAAAAGGATGGCTCGTAACCAGGAATGGCCAGATATATAATACCCTCGATGGCGGCGAATCATGGAATCTCCAATTTGAAGATGATATTTATTGGCGCTGCGTTGGCTTCGCAGATGAACTACACGGCTGGGCAGGAAACAAGTTGGGCGATAACGGCAAACTTCTATACCAGACCACTGACGGCGGTGAAAATTGGTCAATGGTGAATAATATTCCCGAGCCGGTACCTCACGGTTTATGCGGTATTTTTGTTTATAATAGTAATATTATTAATGCCTGCGGCAGGATTTACGGACCGGGTGTTTTTATCCGCAGTGAAGATGGCGGAGCGAACTGGACTTCATTGGATTTGAATGATGTGGCAGAAATGCTCATTGACCTCTATTTCTGGGATGAGTTAAACGGCATTATTGTGGGCGGTACATCAGGCGGGTTTGATGATTCCCATGCTATTATATTGCGTACGGACGATGGCGGCATAAATTGGAATGTAATTTATGAAGGCAATCGGGATGGAGAATGGTGCTGGAAGATCTCTTTCCCCACGCCGGATATAGGATATGTATCCATACAAACCGGATTGTGGGGTATCGCCGTTGATGAATATTTTCTTAAAACAACTGACGGCGGAAATACATGGTCAGAGCATGTATTTTATACGGCTGGGCAAAGTGCAGAATTTGGTGGTTACTCTACTCAGGGTATCGGTTTTATAAATAAAGATATCGGCTGGATGGGCAGTTATGTTAAACAACCGACTCTGATGACTTTAGATGGAGGTGTAACATGGTCTGAATCAGATTTTGGTGCGCACGTTAACCGCATCAGGTTTTATCAAATAATCTGGGATATGCTTCCGGAAAAACTGTGTATAAGTATGCGTCTGATTAAAAGAATTTGTAATATATTTCCTGACGTCAGATTTATCAAATTTTTAGTGTAATACATATCCTAGGAAAATTAACTACATATATGCAAAGAATCCCGATTTTATTATTCGTTTCATTTATATCATTTAACTGCGCTTTTCTTAAAACAACGCAGGAAGCAAAACCCCATTTGAGCACCGAACTGTCAAACCCTCTTGAGCATGATACTTATCCGGAACTAACAGAACGTAACCGCCTGATGGGGCAACTATCCCCGGAGCGCACCTGTTATAAAGTAAGCAATTATGATCTGAACCTGGATATTGATGTGGAAAACAAAACCATTTCCGGATACAATATGATTACCGCATTAGCTATTAATGATTTTTCACAACTGCAAATTGATTTAGGCGAAGATATGAAAATTGATCGTATCGAATACGATGATAATATCTTGCAATACACACGAAATAAAGATGCCGTATTTGTTGAATTTCCAACTATGACTTTGGGAACAGAATTTTCATTTACTGTCCATTTTAATGGAACTCCCCGAGTAGCTCCGCGACCGCCCTGGGATGACGGCTTCGTTTGGGATAAGGACAAAGCCGGTCGAGATTTTATTGCTGTAACGAGCGAAGGATTGGGCGCCAGTCATTGGTGGCCATGTAAAGATCATATTTCCGATGAGCCAAATAGTATGTCCATCAATATAACGGTGCCCTCTGAATTAATGTGTATTTCCAGTGGCCAATTGAAAGAAATAAACGAATTGGAAAATGGCAAAACTGAATATCGATGGTTCGTGAATAATCCCATCAATAATTATAATATATCAGTGAATATTGGTCATTATGCTGTTATTAAAGATACGATTCATTCCCTTGGAGAAGTCAGAGATGCCACCTATTATGTTTTGGATTACAATGAAGAAGTGGCTCGTGAACATTTCAAGGAAGCCCGGACTGTAATACGAGCATTGGAGCATTATTTTGGACCCTATCAATGGTGGGACGATGGATATAAGTTAGTTCAAGCTCCTTACCTCGGAATGGAACATCAAACAGCGGTTACGTATGGTAACGGTTTTCGGAATTATGATAAATCAAAATCCAGAAATATTTATGGATTCATTGATTATATCACCCTCCATGAAACCGCACATGAATGGTGGGGGAACAGCATAACAGCCTGTGATCCGGCCGATGTATGGATACATGAAGGATTCGGCACATATTCTGAAGTTCTATATGTTGAATATTTAATGGGATATGATTTAAGTATCGATTTTCTATTACAAAAACGAAAGTACATCGGAAATAAAAAAGCTATTGTGGGGCCAAGGAATCAGAATTATTGGGGTTTCAGCGATGCGTATGCTAAAGGAGCCTGGATTATTCATACTCTCCGCAATGTCATTGATGACGATGAATTATTCTTTGCTACGCTAAAAGGGTTTGCAGTTGATAACGCAAAAGGGATTGTTTGTACCGAAGACGTACGAGATTATTTTTCCGATAAAACCGATATAGATTTTACCAAATTCTTTGATCAATATTTATTCAACCGTAAAGTACCCATTTTGGAATATGCACAGGAAAACGGTCTATTTTACTATCGCTGGGTTGGAGCCATTAATGAATTTGATATGCCGATAAATATTCTGGTCAATAAATCAGAAATACGTATATATCCAGAAAAAATTGCCCAAAGCATTGATATTCCTGAATATGCCACTGTAGAATTGAAAGACTGGGAATACTTAATTATTAAAAAAGAGAATAGTAGTTTATTACCCGGTTCTGTAATTAGCAGTAGTAATTAAATTTTTTGTTTGTGTAACTTTAATGTAAATCATGGATAACAGAAATGGACAGTAACAATTTTAAAGCACTTTTTCAAGTATTGAGCAGTGAGCAACAAATTCTTATGCGTACGGACCAGAAAGCGTTTACGCTCCTATCTATTTTGGGTGTATTCATGGTCTTTTTTATTATTCACTTTTTAAAGATCCAGATAAACTGGTTTACGTTTATTTTGGTCTTTGTGTATTTTCTTGCTGCGTTTATGGCGATCGTTTATTTGGTCCTTGTTATTGTTCCGAGAGTACGAGAGGACAAAATAAATGAAGATAATCCTGAAATAAATGCAACATTTTTTGGAGGTATTAGTCAATTTTCTACGGCTGAAGATTACGCCGATTATTTAGCAAAAATAGCCGCAGATGAAACAAAAACATACAATATGTTTACTACGCAAGTCTTTGCCTTAGGTAAGATAAATTACTATAAGAATAAAAATTTGAAGCTGGCCATTCTCTATTTTGCCTTAGCGATCATGTCCGAACTGTTAATCATAATGTCAATGGCCTGGGGCCGGGCTTTACCATTTCTGTTTCCAAATTAATGAAAAATATTTTCCTGATTTTAGCTGTCATTTGGCTTGGTTGTGCAACTCCAGGCCCAGGTCCCCAGGGACCTCCAGGTCCGCAAGGTGAGCCGGGTACCCTAGGAGAAAGAGGTCCCCAAGGATCTCCTGGCCCGGCTGGGCAAGTTGACCCTGCTTTAATTAAGAAATTAGAAGATGCTTTGAACAGCGAGCTATCCGCAGCAAATAAAGAAGTTGTTTCCGCTTCCGTCCATTTTTCATTTGGCATAGCACCGCCTGTCATGGGCTTTGCAGTAATGACGAATTACGGAAAAATTTATCAACTTAAAAATAAAAACGAAGTAACAATGGGGGATAGCTTCGAATTACTTGTACGTGTTGCAGAATATGATGATTTCGTTTCACTTTCATTTTTATCAGGTGCAGAAGGGCAAAAACATTTCTACTTGGCGATCACCGAGAGCGGGCTTTCCTTTGTGTCTGAAGACCTAAAAAACTGGTCATCCAAAGGTGATGTACCTTTAAAATGATCTTCAAAATCGCATTCCTTGCGGTCATTTTTTCATCCTTACTTTATTCCGGTCATCCCATAACAATTGATGGTTTGTTTGACGATTGGGCTGAAGTTGATGTAAGCTATTCAGATAGTCAGGGCGATGGCGCAGACGCCGATTTTGCAGATATCAAGATCACGTACGATAATGATTTTCTGTTCATCTATTTCAATGTCCATGATGGAGAATACTTAATGCAGGATTGGAATGAATTTCACTTGTACATCGATGCGGATAATGATACGACAACTGGTTATTTCATTAATGGTATAGGCGCTGAATTGGACTGGTTATTTGGTGATCGTTCGGGATCCTATTATATAATGGATGGCATCATTGATATATACCAAAATGATTTAACACTGCGCATGGCGCCAACCATTACCAATCATGAATTTGAAATTTGTATCTCCAGGAACAGTAATGTGCTCACTATGGATGGTACTCAAGTTTTAGTGGAAGGAAAAGTCATCCTGACAGATACGGGACAGAATGCTGATCAAATACCTGATGAAAATGGGGGTATTAGTTTTTCAATCGGTGAAGATTACATTGTGCCGCCTACACCTATAACATTTGATAAACGGGATGAAACGGATATCCGGCTGGTTACACATAATGTGTGGAGTTCGAGCCTGCTGGATCCAAATTATGAGGTGTATTTTCAGAGAATTTATCAAGCTCTGGACCCGGATATTGTGGCACTCCAGGAAATGTATGAGAATACAAACCAGCTGCACAGCTTATTCAATGACTGGTTTCCAGATGAGCAATGGTATGTCAGCAGTCAATTCCGTGATAATATCATTATATCAAAATATCCGGTTTTGGAGGAGGACTATTTCACTTCATCAGAACGAACCATGGTGGCGCTTCTGAATACGGATGATGAATTAGGCAGCGATCTCATTATCTTCAATTCACATTTAGCCTGCTGCGATAATGATGAAAGCCGGCAATATGATGCAGATGAATTTGTATCCAATTGGAGGGATTGGCGGGAAAATGATAACGGCCCTTTTACTTTAACGGAAGGCACTCCTTTTGTCTATGTGGGCGATTTCAATTTGGTAGGTTATCGGCAGCAGCTTACGACATTTACCGAAGGCGATATTGAAGATGAAAATACGTTTGGAGATGATTATAATCTAGATTGGGACAATACGTCTATTGCAGATTTATTTTCACGCCACTCTCATATCCGCATGGGCTATACCTGGCGCAGGGATAATAGTTCTTTCAGTCCGGGGAAACTGGATTATGTTTTATATACGGATAGTGTTTTGGATACCAGTAAGCATTTTGTGTTTAACACGTTAACAATGGATTCGGCTTCCCTGGCAGAATATGGTCTGGAAGCCATGGATAGTTACAATTCATCCGATCATTCTCCGCGAGTTTTAGATATTAAAATTCCTGCGGACGTTGAAATTGGTGAAGCAGTTGTCCCAAAGAATATTAAGATTTCAGCACCTTATCCAAATCCTTTTAATCCCCAAACAGCGATTCAAATTGAATTAAATGAAAATATGCATTTATATGCTGCAGTTTTTGATATCAATGGCCGTGTTGTTAAACAGCTTATCAATGGTTATTTGCAAAAGGGTAACCATGAGATCACATTTAATAATAAAGGACTAACCAGCGGTATATATTTTATTCGCATTGAAGGTGAGGGAATCCAGCATACATCAAAAGTTGTTCTGTTGAAATGATTGGAAATAAATCAAAAGTAGTTTTTTCAACAAATCCCAATTACCAGGAAAAGGGTGAAGGGAGAGTAGGCACGCTGGTAAATGAACAACAACAATTACGTGTATGGCGGAAGCGCCTGGGCGGGGGCAGGATAGTTACTTTAATAAAAGGGTTTATTGGCGCAGATGAAGATTTGCAATCTTTAGGAAAGTTATTAAAATCATCCTGCAGTTCGGGCGGTACAGTAAAAAATGGCGAGGTACTCATTCAAGGTGATCATAGAGATAAAATCGTAAACTTGCTTAATGATAAAGGATATAAAGCTAAAGCCAGCGGTGGTTAATAAGATGCTTCCGGTGTGAACAAAAAACTCTCTAAATTCAAATTATGCATATACTAAAAAATACGTTTTTTCTACTATTATGTTTCAACTCAATGAGTTGTGGAAAACCGGCAAAAACCGGTTATGTTACGCTGATGGTAACAGCAAATGTCCGCGCCCAGCTGGACCCCTGCGGCTGAAAAAAGAATCCCCTGGGCGGTCTGTCCAGGAAGTCAGTTATTGTTAATAATTACCGTGCTGAGCACAAAATCAATCCGGTAATACTAGATGCTGGTGATACCTTTTTTGCCTCAGCCGTATTAGCCCCTCAAAATGCCGAGGGAGATAAAAAGCAGGCAGAAGGAATATTACAAGGCTATGAAAAAATTGGCTGTGATGCCTTGAATATCGGTGGGTTTGATCTTGCAGCTGGAAAAGAATATTTACTGTCACTCGCCGAAGGATCAGCTATTCCATTTATTTCAGCAAACTTAACAGATACAGAAGATAATCTGCTTTTTCCTGCATACACAATTGTAGAGAATAATGGTTTTAAGGTTGGTGTTATCGGGGTAAGTGATCTTATTCCCGCGCATATTATTGATGTTAAAAAACGGCCATACTTTGAAACAGCAAACAAGGTGATTGCTGAAATTGAATCGCAGGTGGACTTTGTTGTTTTATTGGCCAATTTGCAGCGCAAACAGATCAAAGGTCTAGCTCAAAATTTTCCGGGAGCTGATTATATATTTATCAGCAGGGATACACAACGGTCGCGACCAGAATCAAAGCAGCCTGAAGGCGGGCCGTATATGTATTCCAGCGGCATTCAGGGCAAATATTTAACAATCGTGGAAATTTCATTGCAGGATCCAAGTTTACCCATCGTTGATATTTCCACGGCCAAGGGAAAAATTTCTTCAATTAACCGGCGGTTGAAGAAACTACAGGAAAAAGACCCAAACAGGACTATTGAAGAAATTTATGCTGATAAACCCAACGTGCTGAAACTGGTTGGTGATTATCGCCAGAAATTGGTCAAATACGAAACCATCATGGCAGATGCGGTCAATACAACCAATTATGAAAGTATCGCACTCAGCAAAAGTGTTGGTGAAGATGCTGAACTCCTCGCTTTTGTAGATGAAACACTTGCCACCTGCAACGCCCTCCGTAAAAAGACCATTAAAGCATCCAAGAATATCATCAAGCCAAAAAAAAGCCCCATCTTCAAAAAAACAAACAGCATAAACTGATATTATGCTTCGCGTTCCTCTGAACCAAATGCTGGCGATCATTATTGTATCGCTGGCTGTGGGTTTATTTACAAATATATTAAGATCAGACCGGATTCCAATCCTGGCTCAAGATTTGACACAAGCTGAAAATATTGATGAAGTTTCCGGCGAACCCGTCGCTGTAACATTGGCTCAAGCAAAAAGTTTGTTTGATAATGGTGTGGTGTTTGTTGATGCCCGCGATGATGAATATTTTGCTGACGGTCATATTCAAAACGCCTGGAACAGCGGTTTTTTCATGGAACTGATGTTCAAACTGGATTCGTTGCAATCTCGTGATGATGGAGTAGTCTTGTATTGCAGTGATGATGATTGTGGTTCAAGCGAGGAATTGGCTAATGATCTGTATAATGAAGGGTTTACAAAATTATTTGTGTTCGAAGGCGGCTGGCTGGAATGGAATGAATCTGGATATCCCGTAGAATGAAAAATGATCTAAAAAATATGCTGGTGTTGATTTGCCGGATTTTTCTTGGCTTCTTATTCATCTATGCCAGTCTGGAAAAGATTTTACAACCTGAAGAATTCGCCAAGCAGGTGGGATATTATAAAGCACTGCCTTTTGGTCTGGAAAATTTATTAGCAATTGTGTTACCCTGGACAGAATTAATCGTTGGCATTTGTTTATTGGCCGGTTTGTTTGTCGATGGCGCCGCATTATTGAGTATTATCATGATGCTGGTGTTTATCCTAGCCATTTCTCAGGCCATGCTGCGTGGAATTGATATTACCTGCGGTTGTTTTAAAGTCAGCGCCGACAGTGAAAAGCTAGGACTGCATACCATTATTCGGGATATCATTTTTCTTATTATGAGTTTCGTTGTTTTGAACCGACAGGAAAGAAAGTTTGAATACCTGCCAAAATACAATTGATAGGATGGTCATAAGACCGTAATTTTTTGACCCAAAATTGCGAGAGTAGCTCAGCTGGTAGAGCACCACCTTGCCAAGGTGGATGTCGCGAGTTCGAACCTCGTCTCTCGCTCGACAAAAATCCCCGCCCAGTAGCGGGGTTTTTTGTTTCCCCTACATCTTTGTAAAAAAGTGAGGGATGGGCTAAATAGCAGTTTTTTTGTTTGGGGGGTAGTGGTAGTTTTAAAAACGGCTGTTTGTGATGATTAAATGATGTTCTTACGTGATCCCAGTGCTTACCATGGGGAAAAAAATAAAAGACCATTTTT
>ENA-ORDI01001537-ORDI01001537.1-marine-metagenome-genome-assembly--contig:-NODE-1537-length-12478-cov-4.550843_pt1 | contig 12478 bp, 10 predicted proteins | sample MGYA00248628_ERZ508525 | MGnify/ENA primary metagenome ERZ508525 (study PRJEB26195, sample SAMN05422138) | marine metagenome | isolation source: East of Porto Seguro, South Atlantic Ocean | place...
ATCGTATCCAATTTCGCCAATGCACGATCTACTCCCGCACTTGTACCCAAGACATCATAAACCTTAGCCGGAGCAACTCCATCACAAATAAGGGCCCATTCTAAATTATTTATCGGCTTTTTTTCCAAGGCACGCTTGCCTGGAAAAGATTTTAGGTCAAAGATATCGCAAATACTGGACATCGGCCGGGAGACCAAATCTTTGCGATAACCAAAAGTCGTCGAATACACAATCTGAGGAATAAAACATTCGGAAACAATAAAATCTCCAAAATCCTCGGAAGCCGGAGTTCCGTCCGGAGCTGGCGCCAATGCATTATCATGATCGATTACATCAACTAAACCTTCATCACAAAGCCTCATTGCATCAGATGCAACTGCATCAACCAAATCCCAGGTGACATTACCTGCCTGGCTCATTGCACGTAATTTTGCGACTGCAGTACCGGCAGAATCATCATTGATGATTGTGATCCCCGGATTTAACTTCATATACGGGGCATGGTAAGCTTTCTGCTGGCTGGCAGTATAAGCACCACCCCACGAAACAACAACCAACTCGGTTGCCATTGCCTGACCGACAAAGCCGATCATTGCCATAACAGCAGTTGCCGCCATAGCTCGTATGAATTTTTTCATACTATCTCCTTTTTTACAATTAAACCCACAACGGGCTATTTTTCAGATATCCCTGAATTGGGACATCCTATAAAAAGATGCTGGAAGCTCGATACTGGAAACTGGAATCAATCCAATTTCCATCCTCACGAATTCAGCTTCTCATGATACAAGCACATCCAATGCGCGTGCATCTTCTGCTTTCCAGCCCACTTGAACCGTATCTCCCGGTTGCAATTGTGCGTGGTCCGCAGAGTTTGGTATCTTGACGATAAAATCGTCATGACCACAAACGTTCATACGGGAGCGAATATGATCTCCCAGATAAATCAATTCTTCAACTTTACCGGTTACTGTACTCGAACACTGTCCGCTTTCCGGATTAACTGTAACCCGCTCCGGACGTAATGAAATCATCGTGTCAAAACCGACTCCCTGAATGTTGACCGCAAGTGCCTTGAGTTTTTCTCCACCCGCTACCTCAACAGTACAAATATCTCCATCAAGACCGATGACTTTTCCAAAAAGAGTGTTATTCTCGCCAATGAACTGGGCCACAAACGCATTCTCCGGTTTTTCATATAAAACATCCGGTGCTGCTAATTGTTGAATTATTCCGTCATCAAATACCGCAATACGGTTCGACATCGTCAAAGCCTCACTTTGATCGTGTGTTACATAAACCACTGTAACTTCAAGGTTTTCATGAATATGTTTGATTTCATACTGCATTTGCTCACGCAGTTGTTTATCGAGTGCACCCAATGGTTCGTCCATCAAAACCAGTTTCGGTTCAAATACGAGTGCCCGTGCCACTGCAACACGCTGTTGCTGTCCTCCTGAAAGCTGCATCGGACGGCGATTACCAAATGCGCCCAACTGCACCATGTCCAGAACACTTTTGACACGGTCTTCAATATCACTTTTTGACATCTTTCTGACTTGAAGCGGAAACGCGAGATTTTCATTGACAGTCATGTGAGGAAACAAAGCATAGTTCTGAAAAACCATGCCGATATTACGTTTGTGCGGGGGAACGTTGTTGATGGAAGTACCATCCAAAATGATTTCACCGTGAGTCACGGTTTCAAAACCGGCCAACATCATCAGACAAGTTGTTTTGCCGGAACCAGATGGGCCCAGCATAGTCAGAAATTCACCTCTTTGCGCATCCAAATTCAAATCTTTGACAACAAGTGATTCGCCGTCATAACTTTTTTGGACACCCTGAAAACTGACGTAAGCTTCGCTTTTACTCATAAATTTATCTAAAGTTAATAGATACACAGAGTTGGAGTTATCATTTTGGAGTTTCGGTATTATAAAGTTCAATAGACAAATGTCAAACTCTTAAACTGTTATTTTAAATTAAATGACGTGGATATTGAGGCTCGAAGCCTAACAAAGCATTTGGTAGTTGAAAAAGTTTTTTAAATTCCAAATTGCGGTTGTTGATTACAAAACTTGTGATGAAAAATTATTTTTTGTAATTCTACTGTGTTTCAAAAACAGCTGGCATAATCAACCGGCATAACGTTTCAGGATTGAAAGAACTTGTCCGTAATAACCGCTTCCGAACAAATTAAGATGATTCAGCAAATGATAGAGTTGGTACAACGGTTCTCGCTCAGAGTAGTCCGGAAGGAGTGGGAATGCGGATTTGTATGCAGAATAAAAAGTTTTGGAGAATCCACCAAAAAGAGAAGTCATCGCCAAATCCGCTTCACGATGTCCGTAATAAACTGCCGGATCAATCAGCCACGGCTCTCCGGAAACATCAATCAAATAATTTCCGCACCATAAATCACCATGCAGCAGAGACGGTTTCTCTTCTGTACCGGAAAGCAATTCCGGAATTTTCATGATTAAAAGATCGAGCAAATCTCGCATTTCCGGAGTTGCATAACCGTTTTTTTCAGTCAGTTCTGCTTGAAACTGCAGCCGGTTTTCTGCATAAAAAGTTGCCCAATTTTCGGCTCCCGCAGAAGTTGGTGCATTTGATTGAGGGGAATCGCCTAAAAAGTTATCTGCATTAAATCCGAACTTATTTCCACGGAAACGGTGCAGTTCCGTAAATTGAAAACCCAGTTGTTCCATGCTGGAATCCGTACTTTCATTTCCTTCCTCAATCCATTCCAGCAGCAAAAAATCCGAATCTTTCGCCACAACTTCCGGAACCCTCACCGCAGAGGTTTTTGCCAATTCTTCCAGTCCTTGTGCCTCAGAATCAAACATGCCTGAATTTCCTCGACGTGCCATTTTGAGAAAAAACAATTTTCCGGAACTTAGTTCTAACTTCCGCGAATCCGCAATACAACCTCCGGAAACAGCGGTTGTTGATTTAAGTGGTTCAGCAAGAATTTTTTCCAGACGAATTTGTAAATCCGCATTCATTGTTATTTTGCCGTGACATATTCGAGCAAACCTTGACAGGCGTCTTCGAGAATATCCAACACATTTTCAAATCCCTGATTTCCTCCATAATATGGATCCGGAACCTCAGAGACTTGTGATGTACTACAAAAATCAGTCATACGCCGAATTTTATCAGTATAACTTTTCCTTTGGTCAAACCATTTTATTTGCAGATAATTATCGTCATCCATCGTAATTATCAAATCAAACGATTCAAAATCCTCATTTTCAAATGGACGAGAAATGCTGCTCAGTTCATAGCCTCGCAAACTCGCATGTTTTTGCATCCGTGCGTCCGCCGGTTTTCCGCGGTGATAATCAATTGTTCCGGCAGAGTCGCAAATGATTTTACTTTCCAGTCCTTTCTGCTTGACCAAAGCCTGCATTACTGCCTCAGCACTAGGAGAGCGGCAAATATTCCCCATACAAATAAAAAGAATTTTAGTCGGAATTTTGCTTGATAATGTCATTTTTCTTAAGTGTTATTTCGAAAATATTATACTTTCCCCGAAACGGAGTTCGGGGCTACCATTTGTTGCGTTCCCCGAAACGGAGTTCGGGGCTACCATTTGCCACTCTGAAACTTTGAAACTCTGAAACTTCCTTTTTTTGCCTTAGTGCCTTAATGCCTCTTTGAAACTTTGAAACTCTGAAACTTCCTTTTTTGCCTCAGTGCCTCATTTTATAATTCTGCACGAATTGCCCAAAGGTCCGGAAAAATTGGTTGAAAAAGTGTTTTTTTCAAATACTCTGCACCGAGCGAATCTCCGGTTCCGCGTTTTGTGCCGATTGTTCGCTCCACCATTTTAACATGACGGTAACGCCATTCCTGTAAACCCTCATCAAAATCAACCAGTAATTCACACAAATGCGCCAACATTGGAGCATTTTTATAAACTTCAATCAACTGCAACTGAACTTCATCAGAAGCAACATCTGCTTGTGTCACATCACGCTGCAGAATACTTGCTGGAATCTTAATTCCATTTTGCGACAGGCAGTTCAAAAATGCATCCCACAAACTTGGTTCTGCGAGACGTCGTTCCAAACGGACACGTCCTGTTGAACCTTGCTCGTGATATTCCATCATTTTCGGTCGTTTGTGTCCGAGCAAAAACTCCATTTCTCTGAACTGTACAGACTGAAAACCACTTGATGATTCCAAAAATTTACGGAAAGACAAAAATTCTGCCGGCGTCATTGTTTCCAATACATCCAGTTGCGAGACTAAAGTTTTGAAAATTTTCAGCACCCGACTTAAAGTATGCTGCGCGCGTACAAGTTCATTTTTGCGTAGCATTTTTGTCAGATAATCGAGTTCGTGCAAAATTTCCTTGAACCAAAGTTCATAAACTTGATGAATAAGAATGAAGAGCATTTCATCATGTTCTGGTCCAGTGGAGCGGCATTGTTGAAGATTCAGCAGTTCATCAATTTTAAGATAACTGGAATAGGTATGAGGCATTATTTCCTTTTTAGACAAGTATCTGACAATTCGGCAATAGCTGGGAAAGGCTATCTTAACCCAGTCGAATCTGTATTTCAATAAATTAGCAGAATGCCGATTTTCAAAATTAAATGTATTTATCATCAATTTGGCAAATTTGCTTGTAATTCTCCGGAAACATGATATTTTTACTTACCTTTGTTTTGATTGAAACGACGTCAAATTTGAAAATATAACTCAATTTGATTCTTTCTTAAGGGTTTAACTGGAGAATGGTCTACGGTTGCCTTCAATCAAAAATCACATTTTTCTTTTTGATAAGGAGAAGTATGAATAAAAAGAACATCCTCAAAAATCTCGCACTGCTGACTGTTGGAGCGTTGATCATTCCGGCTTATGCCGCAGCTGAGATTAAGATGGGAATCATTTTGGGCTTTACCGGTCCAATCGAATCCCTGACGCCGGATATGGGAAATGCCGCAGAGTTGGCTTTCAAAGAAGCTTCGGATTCAGGTCAACTGCTCGGTGGACAAAAGATCAGTGTTGTCCGTGCAGATTCAACATGCATCGACGCAGCGGCTGCTACTGCCGCGGCAGAGAGACTGATCACCTCCGATAAAGTAGTAGCAATCATGGGTGCAGACTGTTCCGGAGTAACAACAGCAATTGCAAATAATGTTGCTATTCCAAATGGAGTGACCATGATTTCTCCTTCTGCAACTTCACCGGCTTTGAGCACTATTGCGGATAACGGTTATTTCTTCCGTACTGCTCCTTCTGACGCACGTCAGGGACAAGTGCTGGCACAAATCACAATTGAGCGTGGTATCAATGAAGTTGCTGTCACTTTCACTAACAATGATTACGGCAAGGGCTTGTCTGATTCATTCATAGGTGCATACAAAGGCTTAGGCGGAAAAGTGAGTGCGGTTGTTCCTCATGACGAAGGCAAAGCAGATTACTCTGCTGAAGTCGGCACTCTGGATGCTTCCGGAGCAAGCGTGCTTGCTGTCTTTGGTTATGTCGATCAGGGTGGACGTCACATTATCCAGGGATCCATAGATTCCGGTGCTTTCGACAAGTTCATTCTGGCCGATGGAATGTATGGTGATTCTTTGTTGAAAAACGTTGATGGCGATCTTTCCGGAACCTTCGGAACGGTTCCAGGAACTGATTCAAAAGGCGCGGATAACTTTGCTGTGCTGGCAAAAGCTGCGGGAATCAAAGTCGGTGGACCTTTCACCGGCGAGGCCTATGACGCGGCAGCGCTGCTCGTGCTGGCCATGCAGTCGGGTGGTTCCACTGACCGTGCGGCACTCGCTTCCAATGTACTGGCAGTCGCCAACACACCAGGTGAAAAAATCATGCCCGGTGAATTAGGTAAAGCCCTGCGAATACTCGCAAGCGGTGGAGCTGTCGATTATGTTGGTGCAACCAATGTTGAGTTGATCGGCGGAGGAGAGGCTTCAGGTTCTTATAAAGAATTTGAAATTAAAGGTAAAGTTTTCACTACTGTTCGCTTTCACTAATTCTACCTTCCAGAATATCCCCAGTCCGGTCAATATTAACCGAATCGGGGACTTCAAGCGTGTGTTGTGTTATAGTTGCAAATTATTAAAATTTTCGGCTTAATGAGCCGGGAAAGCAGATACCAGTGGTTGGTATCTGTTTATCACATGAAAACCTTTTTTGTGTCGGTTTTCTAATTTTTTCATACTTGTTTATAAGGAGTATAAAAATGTACAAAAATATTTTAAAACTTTCTGCGGGACTTCTATTGGCCGCAGGAATGACTGCTGGTCCGGCAATGGCTGGAGGAGAAGCAGAAGTGCTGCATTGGTGGACTTCCGGTGGAGAAGCCAAAGCACTCAAAGTCCTTAAGGACGATTTCGCCAAAAATGGCGGAACCTGGAAAGACATGCCGGTTGCAGGTGGCGGAGGTGATGCCGCTATGGTTACGTTGAAGGCACGGATAGTCTCCGGTGATCCTCCAACAGCAGCACAAATAAAGGGGCCGACCATCCAGGAATATGATGATGAAGGGGTAGTCGGACCTTATAACATTCATGCGGTAGCGTCGGCGGAGAACTGGGATGCGCTGCTCAGTCCGCAGGTTGCAAATCACATGAAGTGTGACGGATTCACCAAGTATTGCGCCGCTCCGGTAAACATCCACCGCATCGACTGGTTCTGGGCGAACAAAAAGGTCCTGGACGCAAATGGACTGAAGATGCCAACCTCCTGGGACGAATTTAATGCCGCAGCCAAGAAACTGAAAGCTGCAGGAATCATCCCACTGGCCCACGGCGGACAGCCCTGGCAGGATGCTACCGTATTTGAAGCAGTAGCTTTGGGAATTGGTGGTAACGAATTTTACCAGAAGGCAATCGTCGACCTTGACATGAATGCCCTGGGTAGTTCGACAATGGTCGAAGTCTTCGACCAGATGCGAATCCTGCAGGGATTCACAGATGAAGGTATGCCTGGACGTGACTGGAACGTGGCAACCGGTATGGTCATGAATGGCAAAGCAGCCTTCCAGATCATGGGTGACTGGGCCAAAGGTGAATTCGCTAATGCCGGATTGAAGCCGGGAGAAGATTACTACTGCCTGCCTACACCGTCAAATCATGGCTACCTCTACAATGTCGACAGTTTCATTTTCTTTTCGGTGAAAGGTAAAAATAAAATCGAAGGACAGAAACTGCTTGCGAGTTTGATGATGGGGAAAAACTTCCAAAAAGTTTTTAACCTCTACAAGGGCTCGATTCCCGCTCGTCTTGACGTGCCGATGGATGAGTTCGACTTGTGTGCCAAGGGTTCTGCAGCGGATTTGAATTATTCCGCAATGACAGGTGGTTTGCTGCCGAGTTTTGCTCATGGAATGGCTCTTAAACTTGCACAGAAAGGTGCGATTCAGGACGTTGTCACCGAGCATTTCAACTCAGATATGTCTTCTCAGGAAGCCGCCAGCAGACTGGTGCGCGCTGTAAAAGACTCCTTATAATCCTGCCTCTTTACGGAGCCCTTATTCAAAGGGCTCCGTTACACAGACTATTCAAAACTATTTTAAGTGTTCGACTGGCTGCAGAAAAACCTACCCAGAATTGTAATCGCTCCATCATTTGGAGTTATACTGTGGTTTGTTTACGGATTCATTATCTGGACATTTTATATTTCATTTACAAAGTCCAAGATGCTTCCACGTTATGAATTTTGGGGTATCAATCAGCATTTCCGGCTCTGGTCACATATGCGCTGGTCCAATGCAGTTGAGAACCTGTTAATTTTCACTATCCTCTTTGTCGGTATCTGCATCCTGATTGGAATCATTCTGTCCATATTACTGGATCAAAAAATACGAGCAGAAGGTTTTTTACGGACAGTCTATCTTTACCCTATGGCATTATCCTTCATTGTAACCGGAACTGCCTGGAAGTGGATTTTAAACCCAACTATGGGTATACAAAAACTTTTCCGGGACTGGGGTTTTACAGACTTTACCTTCGACTGGCTGGTTAACCGGGATATGTCTATTTACACTATCGTGATTGCAGCGGTCTGGCAGTCTTCCGGTTTCGTGATGGCCCTCTTTCTGGCCGGACTGCGTTCAATAGACGATGAGATCATCAAGGCTGCCAAAATTGACGGTGCCGGTCTTTACAGCATTTACATCACTATTATTCTACCAATGTTGCGCCCGGTATTCATGAGTTCAATTGTCATTCTGCTGCATATATCAATTAAGAGCTACGATCTGGTAATTGCTCTGACAGCAGGCGGACCTGGCACATCTTCTGACATGCCTGCATTGTTCATGACTCAAATGGCTTTTCACCGCAGTGAAATCGGTCTTGCTTCAGCAAGTGCAGTGATGATGTTCCTCACTGTACTTGCCATCGTTGTTCCATATTTGTATTCAGAACTGAGGAGGCAGGATGCCGGCCGCTGATCCTCAGCAGATGGAAGCAGTTGAACGTTCATCCGCCCGGAAACGGACTTTTTTCCGCTGGCTGCTGTTTTTGCTGCTTGGATTATTTGCCATCTATTATCTGGCACCCATGTACGTCATGATTGTCACCTCACTCAAAACCATGGAAGAAATCAGGCAGGGCAACCTGATGACTTTACCAAATGAAATTATGTTTGATTCATGGAAGACCGCCTGGAGCGGTCGCGGCTATGCGGCAGGGGATGTTTTTCTGCGACCGTTTTTCTGGAACTCAATAAAAATGGTTGTACCCGCAGTTTTCATTTCTACCTTTCTGGGAGCACTTAATGGATATGCTCTGACAAAATGGCGTTTTAAAGGAGATAATCTGATATTCCTGTTGTTTCTATTTGGTTGTTTTATCCCTTATCAGGCAATCCTGTTGCCGATGGCCAGAACTCTTGGAATACTGGGAATTGCAAATTCTATCACCGGCCTGGTGGTTGTTCACACTGTTTACGGTCTCAGTTTTACTACAATGTTTTTCCGAAATTACTACATTTCTATTCCGGACGAAATGATCAAGGCAGCCAGAATTGACGGTGCCGGTTTTTTCAAAATATTCTTCAAGGTTCTCCTGCCAATTTCGGCGCCGATCATTGTCGTTACAGTTATCTGGCAGTTCACGGGTATATGGAACGATTTTCTCTTTGGCTCGTCGTTCTCCTTTGGAGAAGCCGCACCCATTCAGGTAGCCCTCAATAATATGGTTCTCACCAGCACCAGTGTCAAAGAGTACAATGTGGACATGGCGGCAGCATTTATTGCAGGAATACCAACCCTGCTCGTTTATGTTTTTGCCGGAAAATACTTCATCAGAGGACTCACCGCCGGTTCAGTAAAAGGATAACCGTGACAACATTCAATTTCAGCAAGCTGACCAGTATTTAAGGAAAACGATGGCAACTTTGAAAGTCAGTAATTTGACAAAAAATTTCGGAAGCACACTAGTTCTGAAGCAAATCAATCTGGATGTGAGTGATGGAGAATTCATCGTCCTGCTTGGTCCTTCAGGATGCGGAAAGTCCACTCTGCTCAACATTATTGCCGGACTCGAAAGTGTTGACGAAGGGGAAATCCTAATTGATGATTATGTGGTCAACCGAGTTGAACCAAAGGACCGTAACATTGCCATGGTCTTCCAGTCTTATGCTTTATATCCTGCTATGACTGTCCGTGACAATGTCATTTTCGGGCTGAAACAACGTAAAGTATCAAAAGAGCAGATCGAAAAATCACTCCAGCATTTTTCAAAAATGCTGCAGATTGACCAACTTTTAGACCGTAAACCGGCTCAACTTTCAGGTGGTCAGCGCCAGCGTGTGGCGATGGGACGCGCCCTTGTGCGTGAACCGCACATTTTCCTTTTCGATGAACCACTTTCGAATCTTGATGCCAAGCTGCGTGTAGAAATGCGTCACGAAATCAACAAACTGCATGAACAATTGGGGACGACCATGATTTACGTAACCCACGATCAAGTTGAGGCCATGAGTCTTGCCACACGGATTGCAGTGATGAACGAAGGAATCATCCAGCAGATTGGGACTCCACAGAAAATTTATGACCAGCCAAACAGCGTTTTTGTTGCAGATTTTATCGGTTCTCCTGCAATTAACCTGATTCAAGGAACCGTTTCGAAAGATGGCGCTGCACTCAGTTTTATTCCGGATCAGCAAAAGGACGGCGACAAAATCCCGCTCAGCGGTTATTCATTTGAAACTGAACCAGGTGAAGGACAGAAAATAATTATTGGTTTTCGTCCGGAACACATCCGCCTACCGGATACTTCCCTGAAGTCACAGATGCAGGTTGAACTAAAACCGATACTGATTGAACTGACCGGTTATGAAAAGGAGATAACCTTTGAATTTCATGGAAATGAAATCACCGGACGTCTTCCGCGCCATGTCGATGCTGAACTTGGAAAGTCCATAACATTCAGCCTGGACCTGTCCGAAATATCAATCTTTGACAGCGCAAGCACCATGCGCATTTGACACCTCAGTCAGGGTGGATAAAATAAGACTTGGATTTTCTTCCTGTATCAGTTCAGCAATATTGCTGTTCCTGTTGATTTCACAGCCAATTTCCAGCTACAATCCGGAAATTATTGAAAATTACGGGACACTGACACTAAGCCTCAACCGCATTCCGTGGTCTTTGATCCACTGACCGGAATAAGAATTCCTAAGACTTGAATACATGAGTATTGACACGACAAACATTCCGGAGCAGATTCGCACACTGAAACGTCGTGTACGGGAACAATGTCCTGATATGAAGGAACACTTCAGGGAACTCGAGTCGTTGCTTGCCAAAGAAATATCCACCATCGAAGCCGCTAACATAAGTGGTGAATCCGTTATACCGGAAATCGCCTTTTCTGATATCACTAAGAATCGAGTAGATAATACGACGATTGAAGCTGTCAAACGCCGCGGTGCCGTGGTGGTTCGTGGGGTTTTTACACAGGAAAAAGCATCCGGATGGTATGGAGAACTTGAGAGCTATCTTGATAACAATGGCTATTACGAGCAGGATAACCCGGAACTGGATCACTATTTCAGCGACCTGAAGTCCGACAGACCTCAAATATGTGCTGTGTACTGGTCCAAGCCCCAGGTGGAAGCACGGCAAAGTCCGAAGCTGGCTCAGGCAAGGTCTTTCCTGAATCGGCTCTGGAATTATCAGGATAACGAAACACTGCATTTTGATCCTGATCGTGAATGCACCTACGTGGACCGTGTCCGCATGAGGCAACCCGGAGATACCTCACTGGGACTTTCACCTCACATTGACGGCGGATCCATCGAGCGCTGGCTGGGAGACAACTATCAGCAGGTGTACCGCTCGTTGTTCAGCAGCAATTGGCAGGATTTCAATCCGTTTAACGGGGCATTTCGGCCTGAGGTGGAAGGTGTTGACTCTCCTGCGGTTTGCCGGGCATTTCGGACATGGCAGGGCTGGACGGCACTGACTCCGCAAGGTCCGGGAGACGGAACCCTGCAGCTCATTCCCACCACTCTATGCATTGCCTATGTGCTTTTGCGTCCATTTCAGGAGGATGTTCCAGAAGACATGCTTTGTGGAGCCGCCGAAGGCCGCGCTCAAGCCATCACCACTGAGTGGCATTCTCTCCTTTTACGAGGACTGGTTTCGGTTCCAAAAGTGAATCCGGGAGATACGGTGTGGTGGAATCCTGATGTGGTCCATGCCGTGGAACACGAACACCGGGGTTCCGGTGTCAGCAGCGTCCTCTATATCGGCTCAGCTCCCTGGTGTGAGAGAAATTTACGCTATCTGGAGCGCCAGAAACTGCCGTTTCTGGAAGGACGCAGCGCCCCGGATTTTGCGTCGGAGGATTTTGAGGTATCCTACCCCAACCGAGCCACATTGGATGACCTTACTGAATTAGGCAAGCAGCAAATGGGCTTTGTCCAGTAGAGTTAGGGCTTGCGCTCGCGCAAAATAGGACTTAGAATCTATCAAGGTTTCCGTTCATCAAAAATTGCTTTTTCAGGAATTCAGACTTTCCCTCAAATAAAACATTAATAATCATATACATGGATACCTTCAACTATCCGCATTACCCTGATTTAAAAAATCGAACTGTATTGATTACAGGAGGAGGATCCGGAATTGGCGCGGCTTTCGTGGAGGCTTTTGTTGGTCAGGGAAGTAAGGTGGCTTTTTTTGACATACAGGAAGAAGTTTCCAATGAACTTGTACGGAAACTGGCGTCCGGTGGCCCGGAACCACTTTTTATAAAATGCGACCTGACCGATATCAAAGCCCTGAAGAAATCAGTAGCAGAAGTCGAAAACAAACTGGGTGCGGTCCGTGTACTGGTCAACAACGCAGCCAGCGATGAGCGGCATGAACCGGAAGATGTTACTCCGGAATACTGGGAACAGCGGTTGCGGGTGAATTTCAGTCACCATTTCTTCGCGGCACAGGCTGTTAAGTCTGGAATGGCCAAAGCTGGAGGCGGCGCAATCATCAACA
>ENA-ORDI01001540-ORDI01001540.1-marine-metagenome-genome-assembly--contig:-NODE-1540-length-12464-cov-3.402438_pt1 | contig 12464 bp, 14 predicted proteins | sample MGYA00248628_ERZ508525 | MGnify/ENA primary metagenome ERZ508525 (study PRJEB26195, sample SAMN05422138) | marine metagenome | isolation source: East of Porto Seguro, South Atlantic Ocean | place...
GGGGTAATTTTCCTCTAAATCCCAACTCCGGGCAGACTCCTCCTGCAAAACTCATGGGGAGCCAGCCATGGCGAGACTTTCCAACTGAACTTGGCGGGCATGACCGCCCCTTCCTGGGGCCGGTGCCCGGGCATGGCGGGGGGGGTCCGTTTAAAACGCAGGCCGGGCTTTAAGCGGCGTCGCTGACGCGCACGCCGGCGCCTTCCAGCAGCATCACCTTGTTCAACAGCTTGACGCAGGCGTAGATCGCCTCGATGGCGGGGGCCGGCGTCTCCGTCATTTTTCCCAGTTCCAGGATGGCGCCGATCAGGGCTTCGGTTTCCAGGGACCGGCCGGCTTCCACGTCCTGCAGCATCGAGGTCTTGTGGGCGCCGACGCTTTCGGCGCTGGCGATCCGTTTTTCGATGGTGTGGCGGAAGGTGATGCCGAGCTTCTCGGCGATGGCCTGGGCCTCGGCCATCATGGTCTCGGCCAGCTTGCGGGTTTCCCGGAACTGGCAGATGTTGACCAGAGTTGCATGGGTCAAGGCGCTGATCGGATTGAACGACAGGTTGCCCCAGGCCTTGAGCCAGATTTCGGAGCGGATGTCGTCAAGAATCCGGGACCGGAACCCGGCATTGACTAAAAGGTCGTAAAGTTTCCGGACCCGTTTCGATTCCGACCCGTCCAGTTCGCCGATGGGGAAGCGGTCGTCTTCGACGTCGTGGATGACCCCGGGAGCGCTGACCGCGCCGGCCGGATAGACGACGCAGCCGATGATTCTGTCGGCGTCGATGTTCTTGCCCAGCACCCCGTCAGGATCGAGGGATTCGATCGGCCGGGCGTCGAACTCGCCGCCGTGGTTGTGGAAATACCACCACGGGATTCCATTCTGCACCGTGACGATCATGGTGTCGGGCCCGGTGATCTTGGGGATCTGCTTGGCCACCTGTTCCAGGTAATGCGCCTTCAAGCTCAGGATTATCAGGTCCTGAACGCCGGCGTCCTCGACCTTGTCCGTGGCCTTGGCGACCTCGGCCACGTATTCGGTGCTGTCCTGCCAAATTAGTTTCAGCCCGTTTTCCTGGATCGCCTGGAGGTGCGCCCCCTGGTCGATGACCGTGACTTCCTCGCCGCTCAGCGCCAGCTTGATGCCCATCAGGCCGCCGATGGCGCCGGCGCCGACAACACAAATCTTCATAACTCCCTCCCAAGCCGGTTACAGTATTGCAGATTTTACTCGAAAACGTTGGACAGTGTGCCGATCCCGTCGATGGTCACCTCGACGGTATTGCTCTCTTCCTTCATCGAGCCGACGCCGATGGAGGTGCCGCAGCAAATCACGTCGCCCGCCATCAACGTCATGTCATGGGATATCAGGCTAACCAGCCGGAGGGGCTGAAAGATCATGTCGCTGATCGGGTAATTCTGTCGTTCGTCGCCGTTGAGCACCGTTTTCACCACCAACGCCGCCGGGTCGAGCCCGGTGGCGATGACCGGGCCGTAGACGCCGAAGGTGTCGAAGCTTTTGGACCGCACCCATTGGGCGAAGGTCTTGTCCTTGCTGATCAGCTCGACGGCAGTGACATCGTTGATGCAGGTATAGCCAAAGATATAGTCCGGGGCCTCGGCCTCGGATACCTCCTTGCATTCCTGGCCGATGACGATGCCGAGTTCGCCCTCGTAGACAACCTTGCCGTCGTAGGACTGGGGCCGGCGGACGACCTCGTCGGGGCCGAGAAAGGAATTGTTGCCCTTGAGCAGGTACAGCGGCTCTTCGGGCTCCGGCATGTCCATCTTGGCGGCCAGGGCGTGGAAGTTATTCCACAGTGCGATCATCTTGGTCGGCTCGCAAGGCGCCAGCAGCTTCACGTCGGCGAGAAGAAGCGTCTCGCCCGTCGCCTTGGCCCCGGCGAACATGTCGCCTTGGTGAATGGTGATGGTGTCGCCGTCCATGGTGCCAAAACCCACCGACCCGGCGTCGTTGAACCGCCCCCAAAGCGTCATCGGGTGACCCCCCCTCCCAAGGTTGTCAGGCGCTGTTCATCACCTTTAGCCATTGTAACACTGGTATACCACGGGGCAGATCAAATTTATTTGATCGAAACCCTCATTCATCGGGTTTTCGGCCGCGCCTATTGACAGCGGCCGGTTTCGAGCCATTTTTATGAGTGACGCCGGTGGCGCCTGTTGCGGCCACCAAGGGGCGTCTGATGGGGCGCCGAAGGTTATGGGCCCTAAACAAGCGTACTCGCTCAAATCGAAGAGGAGCACGACCATGTCGCGTATGTCAGTCTTCAACAGCCCGTTGCTGCTGGGTTTCGAACATTTCGAGCGGATTCTGGACCGGGCGTCCAAGGCATCGGCCGAGGGTTACCCACCCTACAACATTGAGCAATTCGGTGAAAACGCCCTCCGCATCACGCTTGCCGTGGCCGGGTTTTCCATGGGCGACCTGAACGTGTCCGTGGAAGACAACCAACTCGTCATCCGCGGCCGCCTGGAAGACGCGGTCGGGGACGGAGACGGGGACGAAAACCGGGTTTGCCTGCACCGGGGCATTGCCTCGAGACAGTTCCACCGCAGCTTCGTGCTTGCCGAGGGCATCGAGGTCCAGGGCGCGACCATGGACAACGGGCTTTTGTACATCAAACTTGAGCGAATCGTGCCGGAGCCGGAGGTCCGCACCATCAAAATCGAAAGCGGTCCTTCCGGGAGCAAAGGCAAGAGCCCGAAAACCATCGACGTCAAGGCGGATTGAAGGAGGCCGATATGAACAAGGATTCCTTGAAAACTGGAAAACTCGACGCCGCGCCCGTGATGTCGGCCCATGATTTCGCCCACTGGGGGGCGGAACACGTCGCCTACATCAAGCCGGTCGAGGTCAACGGCGTGATGGCCTTTGGCGTTTTCGCCGCCAACGGCCAACAGTTGGGATTGATGGAAACCCCGGACCTGGCCCGGGCGGCGGCGATCCAGAACGATCTTGATCCCCTCAGCGTGCACTAAGGGCCGGCGATAAACCCCCATTGAGCCCCAGGCTCGGGCGGCTTCAGGCGGCGCGGTCTTCCTGGGATTCGGTTAAAATAGCGAACAGAGCCTCGGCGCTGTCGGTGCCGCGCAGCTTGTCGCAAATGCCATTATTGCGGAGTAGCCGCGAGATGCGGGCCAGGGCCTTGAGGTGGTCGGCGCCGGCATTTTCCGGTGCCAGCAGGACAAAAATCAAATCCACCGGACGTTCGTCGATGGCGTGAAAATCGATCGGCTGTTCGAGCCGGGCAAACAGGCCGTGAAGGCGGTCCAAGCTCGCCAACTTGCCGTGAGGAATGGCGATGCCGTTGCCGACGCCAGTGGTGCCCAGCCGCTCGCGTTCCATCAGGACGTCGAAAATCGCCCTTTCATGCAGGCCCGATACCTCGGCCGCGCGCTTGGCGAGGTCCTGCAGTGCCTGTTTCTTGCTCGTCGCTTTCAGGTCGGCAACGACGCCTTCCGGGACGAGAAGATCGTTGATCTCCATGGCCGTTCCTCACTCTCACTTTATCTTCGGGACCGAAACGCCGGTACCCGTTATTGGCTTACAATTTACTTGTCTTCGTCTTCGCTCGGGTCGATCCAGCCGATGTTGCCGTCTTTGCGGCGGTAAACCACGTTGAGCCGCCTGGTGGCGCTGTGGCGGAACATCATCACCGGGGCATCGGCCAAATCCATCCGCATGACTGCTTCCGAAACCGAAAGCGTGGCGATATGGACCGGCATCTCGGCGATGATCGCCGGGGAGTCGTCGGCGGCGACTTCTTCGTCTTCGGCGACGGGTTGGATGACATATTGCTGGGCCGGCAGCACGTCTTCGCCATGGCCCTTGTGATGGCTGTTGAGGCGCCTTTTATAGCGCCTCAGTTGCTTGGAAATGCGCTCCAGCGCGCCGTCGAAGGCGGCATAGGGGTCGTTCGATTCCGAGCCCCCTTGGACCACCATGCCGCGGGGGCCGGGGTGGACGGAAATGTCGGCACGAAGGCTGCGGCCTTCCCTGGAAAAAACGACGCTGGCATCGATTGCGCGCATGAAATACTTGGTGACGGCGCTGCTTAGATGGTCTTCGACGTGCCCCTTGAGGGCATCGCCGACATCCAAATTCCTGCCTTTAACGGAAATATCCATGATCCGGTTGAATAAGGATCCTTAAGTCAACGGGCCGTCTCAAAGTTAACGGACCGTTTCACCCTGCAAAACCAAGGGGCCTTTGGCGCTCATATCCCAAGGTACGGAGTCGCTCTCACCTGAAACTGAAGGCTTTCATTCCGTATCCCATGCCGGTGAAGGCCGGGACGTTAGTTCCCAAGGTATAGAGAGTCAATACACCTGATTTTTTTGATTTTCCACCTTGTATTTACGGTTTTTTTAGCTAGGAGCCGATTTGTCCCGGCGCCGCTGAACGGACGACGGAATCCTCATGGATTCTCGGTATTTGGCCACTGTGCGGCGGGCGATTTCGATTCCTTCCGATTTCAGGTTTTCGACGATTTTGTCGTCGGAGAGAATTTTTTTTGGCTCTTCTTCGTCAATTAGGGCCTTGATGCGGTGGCGGACCGATTCGGAAGAAAGGACGCCGCCGCCGGTGGCCGCGATCGCCGGGGTGAAGAAATATTTGAGTTCATAGATGCCCCTGGGCGTTGCCATGTATTTGTTCGAGGTCACGCGGCTGACCGTGCTTTCGTGCATCTCGATGGCCTCGGCGATATCGCGCAGCACCAGGGGTATAAGGTGTTGCACTCCCTTGGCGAAAAAGGCGCTCTGCTGCTGGACCAGCTCGCTGGCGACTTTGAGGATAGTGGTGGCGCGTTGATGCAGGGACTTGACCAGCCAGTTCGCCGACTGGAACTGCTCGGTGATATACTGCTTTTCCTTTTTCGATCGCGTCTGGCTGCTGACATGGGCATAGTAGTGGTTGTTGACCAGCACTTTGGGCAGCGAATCCGTATTCAGTTCGATGATCCAGCCGCCGCCCGGTGCCGGGCGCATTAGCACGTCAGGGGTGATCGGCTGGGCGATGGAGTGATCGAAGGCGAGCGCCGGCTTGGGATCCAGCGCCTTGATCTCGTCGATCATGTCGGCTACGTCCTCGGCGTCGGCGCCGCAGGCCTTGGCCAGGCCCTTGATGTCCCGCTTGCCCAATAGTTCCAGGTTGTCCAAAAAAGCCTTCATGCACGGATCGAGCCGGTCCTTATCCGCCAGTTGCAGGCTTAGGCATTCAGACAGGCTGCGGGCGAAGATGCCGGGCGGGTCGAACTGTTGGACCTTGGCCAGGGTCGCCTCGACCCGGTCGACGGTGCAGTCCAGTATCTCGGCTACCGTTTCCAGTTCGCCCGAGATGTAGCCGGCCTCGTCCAGCATGTCGATCAGGTGGAACCCGATCAGCCGGTCCACCGGATCGTCCAGTTCCATGGTCAACTGGCCGTTAAGGTGATCGCGGAGCGACGCTTTTTGCGAAAGGGTTTCTTCCAAATCGGGCGCCAGGGTATCGAAACCGCCACTGCCGAGACCGGCGTCGGCGAACTGTGGTGCTACGAGCCCGCCATCGGCGGAGCCGTCGTCGGAATAGAGGTTGTCGTAATCGACATCGCGTGCATCGTCTTCGATCTCGGCCGGCTGGATGGCGTCGAAATCGATGGATTCCAGGGATTCCGTTTCGTCGGCGCTTGGGGGGGGGTCTGCGCTTTCGGAGGGGCCGTCGTCCCGGTCGCGGTGGTCTTCCTCGTCACGCTCGAGCATGGGGTTTTTCTCGAGCTCCTGTTCGACGTATTCGGCCAGTTCCAGGTTCGAGAGCTGCAGCAGCTTGATCGCCTGCTGCAGTTGCGGCGTCATGACCAGCGACTGGCTTTGGCGCAGTTCGAGGCGAGGGGTCAGCGCCATGGCCGGCCCCGGCCCCGTTTATGAAGGTTAAAGGTTAAACCGGTCACCCAGGTAAACCCGCCTGACATCCTTGTTGCCGACGATCTCGGAAGGCACTCCTTCCATCAACATCATGCCGTTGTGAATAATGTAGGCGCGATCGATGATATCCAACGTCTCGCGGACGTTATGGTCGGTGATCAGCACCCCGATGCCGCGGTCCTTCAGGTGTGCCACTAGGTCGCGAATGTCGCCGACGGCAATCGGATCAATGCCGGCAAACGGTTCGTCCAGGAGCACGAAATGGGGGTTGGACGCCAATGCGCGGGCGATTTCGACCCGGCGGCGCTCCCCGCCCGACAGCGCCAGGGCTGGCGTTCGGCGCAGATGGGTGATGGAAAACTCAGCCAAAAGCGCCTCCAGGATGGCTTCGCGGCGGTTGCGGTTTTTTTCCACCACTTCCAAGACGGCGCGGATGTTGTTCTCGACGCTGAGCCCCCTGAAGATCGATGCTTCCTGGGGCAAGTACCCGATACCGAGCCGCGCCCGTCGGTACATGGGCAGGTCCGAAATATCCTCGCCGTCGAGGATGATGGTTCCGTAATCCGGCGGCATCAGGCCGGTGATCATGTAGAAACAGGTCGTCTTGCCGGCCCCGTTGGGACCGAGAAGGCCGACCACCTCGCCCCGCTGCAGGGATATGGTAACGCCCCGGACCACGGGCCGTTTCTTGAACCGCTTGCCCAAGTTCTTGGCCAACAGTCCCCGGTTATGGGCGACCAGGCGCGGACCGGCCTGGGCGGTTTCGGGGACGGTTCGGGGGGCGGTTGCGAGGGCGGCTTTCCGGGGCGCCTTGGGCGTTCCGGGGGGCGCTCCGGCGGCGAGCGTTTCTTCCGCCCGCCCCTTAAACGGTCCGGGGGACGTTCCGGGGGGTCGGGGCGGGGGTGGCGTTTTTTTTATGTCATCGGTCATGAAATCGGAACCATCGGTTTCCTGCTTTCGGTTTCTTGTAAGCCTATTTTTGGACTTTCGGCCCGGCTATCGGCTGAACTTTTTTTTGCTCTTTCCTTTTCGGCCTCAACACGCCCCGGGCACGTTTTCCGGCGCCGGCAACGGTGGCTGGGCAACTATACAATTTACTGACTCCCTCATTCAAATTTATCTCTGCGCTACAACCCCTTAACACGTTTTGCCCACGTACAAGCTTAACCGATCCGGTCAACGTCGCGATACCGCTTTCAACATTGTAAACGGCTCGGTCCGACGTCACGGTATCCGTATCGGTGACGATCTTGACGCGGTCGAAGGCATCGATGCGGTAAAGCTTGTTTTCGCCTTGCTTGTCGACGCGGAAATAGGCGGCCAGCACATCGGCATGCAGACGTTTTTTTTCACGCACGGCGAGGGCGTTGCCGCGGGCCACCGCCATCTGCTTGTTTTCCCAATATTCGATCTGCCTGTCGGCGAAAATTTCGTCGGTGGCGGTGACCAGCCGCACCCGGCCCCCGGACAGCACCATGACCCCTTTGTCGATCTGATAGATGGCCTTTTTGCCGTAGGCCGTTTCCTGCGCGGTTTTGATCCGCACCTTGCCATAGGCGTCCAGGCGCCAGATATCGGTACTGCCGTCGGGATTTTTCCGGTAGTACGCACGCAGTTCATCGCCGAATACCGTGACCTCTCCGCGCACCGCCCGGGCATTGCCGCGGGACAGAAAGACCAGGTTCTCCTGCTGCCATTCGATGCCGTCGTCGGCGTAAATCTCGATCGGCAAATCGGAAGCGCCGCCGCCGAAATTGAGGCTTTGGGCAAAGGCGACGCCTTCAAAACCGCCCCCGAAACCGATAGAGAAGCCGCCTGAGAAAACCGCCGCCGTCCACAGGCCGAGAACCAGGCTTCGGGCCGCCGTGCGCGGCCGAAACAACCGTCGGGTAATGAACCGAAAAATCGTCATTTAAGTATCTTTCCGCCCTTCGGATAGATTACCAGTTTCGACTTGCCGGTGAAGATGATGGTCTTGCCTTTGTCGATAAGGTAGAAGCCTTCGCCGCTCAGATCGCCGAACGACCCCTGTCCGTGAACGGGGACGGTTCCCCGGGCGGCGCCTTTTTCCAGTTCGATGATGGCCCGCGAAGTGCGGAATTCAAAACCGGAATCGTGAAACAGGTTGACCGCGCTCTCCAGGTCCAGGGTTTTCTCCGTTCGCCGGAAAATGCCGGTTTCGGCCGTCAGCACCAGCCAGGTGCCGTCTTTCAACGTAATGTCCGCCTTCGGCATTTCCAGTTCCACGTTCGACAATTCGCCGCTCAGCTTGCGGGCAAGGTCGGCGGTGATGGAAAAGGCCTGGTTATCTTTGTCGAAGCCGACATAACGGGGATTGACCATGGAGGGGTCTTCGGTCTGAACCGCGGTAAAGGCGGCAAAGCTTAGGCGGAACTTCAAATCTTCCGTTTTCAGATAGGGCCACGCCAGAACCAGCCCGATCAACACCAACGCCACCGTCGGCAACAGAAACTTCATCATCTGGACGAAGCGGCTATACCATTTCAGATGTTTCGGCCAAACCTTGTTTTCCATCACCGAGCGGCGGCGAACCCGGGCCGTGGGTTGGGGGGCCAGGGGGAAACCGGCGGTGGTCTCAAGCGTGCTCATAATCCGTTACCAGCCCCCCCGGGGGCTTCATGCTACGCCGGCGCGCAGGCAATCGTGGATATGAAGGATGCCGACGGCACGCCCACCTTCGACGACGAAAACGTTGGTGATGGAATTGGCGTTCATGAACCCCACCGCTTCGCTGGCCAGCATCTCGGGCCCAATGGTCTTGGCCTCCTTGGTCATGATGTCATTGACGTTTTGCGATAGCAGCTCGGGGCTCATGTGACGGCGAAGGTCGCCGTCGGTAATCACCCCTTCAAGCTTTCCCTTGGCATCGACGATGCCGACGCAACCGAAGCTCTTGGCCGTCATTTCGATCAGCGCGTCGGCCATGGATATCCCGGGGCCGACCAGCGGCAATTTCTCGTCCGTGTGCATGATGTCGGTGACCTTGAGCAGCCGGCGGCCCAGTTTTCCCCCCGGATGCAGGACGTGGAATTGGTCGGGCGAGAAGCCCTTGCGTTCCAGAAACGCCACGGCAATGGCGTCGCCGAGCGCCATCATCACCGTCGTCGACGTCGTCGGCGCCAGGCCCATCGGGCAGGCTTCCTCGCTTTGCGGCAACACCAGGGAAACATCCGCCGCTTCAGCCAACGCGCTATCGGCGCCGCCGGTGACGGCAATCAGCGGTATTTCAAAACGCTTGGCATAGGCCACTAGGTCAGCCAGTTCCGTGGTTTCGCCGGAATTCGACAACGCGAACACCGCGTCACCCTTGGCGATCATGCCCAGATCCCCGTGCGACGCCTCGGCCGGATGCACGAACAGCGCCGGGGTGCCGGTGGACGACAGGGTGGAGGCGATCTTGTGGGCGACGTGCCCGCTTTTGCCTATGCCGGTGACGACGATGCGCCCGGTGACGGTGGCCATCACGTCGAGGACCCGGCAGAACGGCTCGCCCAGGCTTTTGGCCAGGGAGTCCAAAGCCGCGGCTTCAATGCCGAGCACCCTTTTAGCGGAGGAAATATCGGCCTCCGTAGTGGCGTCTTGGCGCCCGGCGGAACTTGATTTTGGCATAGCCGGAGATGAACTCATGTCGAACCGCTATCCAATTCTTCCCGTCATGTTATTGTCTTGGTGCGGAGCCGGGCTTGGCGGAACAAGCCTCGGTTTTCGTCGTCCGCCAGGGGACCACCCCCCTCGCCCGGCCGCCGGGCCAGGAAAAAGCGTTACCAATACCCGAGGTTTAAGCCAAAAGAGCGAAAAAAAACCTTAACTCCCAGCGCACTTAAACTCGCCGGGAGTATGCACTTCAAGCCCGGAAAAATCAACAAAACCCGAAGGTTATGGTTATTTCGCCGGCCTTTAGTGAGTGAAAACGTCCTCGTCGCGCCAACCGGCAAGATCCAATTCGACCCGGGTCTTCAGGAAACCGAAGCAGGCTTCGGCCAATTCCTGGCGGTTTTCGCGCGCCAGCATGGCGTCCAGCCTGGCCCTGATTTCATGCAGGTAAAGCACGTCGGCGGCGGCGTAATTGATTTGCTCGGGCGTCAACGTCTCCGCCGCCCAGTCAGACGACTGCTGTTCCTTGGACAGCTCCACGCCCAGGAATTCCTTGCATACGTCCTTGAGGCCGTGGCGGTCGGTATAGGTACGAACCAGGATCGAGGCGATCTTGGTGCAATAGACCGGCTCACACCAAACGCTGAGGTATGTCTGGATCGCCGCCATGTCGAAACGGGCGTAATGGAAGATCTTGGTGACCGCCTTATCGGTGATCAGCGCCTTCAGGTTCGGGGCATCGAACCCCCCCTCGGAGAACTGCACCAGATGGCAGTTGCCGTCCCCGGCCGACACCTGGACCAGGCACAGCCGGTCGCGTCCCAGTTTCAGGCCCCGGGTTTCCGTATCCACGGCGACGATGTCGCCCAGATCCAGCCCGTCCGGCAGGTCGTTCTTGTGGACCTCGATGGATTTGGCTTTCGGTTTCAACGGCTCCGGGCTCCTTGTTCCTTGGCCTTTGGCTCCGGTGGCCCCAAGGCGGGCCGTGGGAGGCGGAAATAATGGTGCCCAGGAGAAGACTCGAACTTCCACGACCTTGCGGCCACAGGTACCTGAAACCTGCGCGTCTACCAATTCCGCCACCTGGGCGCCGGGAAATGGTTGCGTCAAAGGGTGTTGACGGGGACAGTCGTTAATCCGCCCGGACGGGTATGTCAACCGCCATTCACCACCGGGGTTGACGAGGTTCGGGCGGACATTGTAAGCCGGTATCCATGCGCCGGTGAGGTTCCGGCCCCGCCTTTTCCGGGACCGGCGCCAGCCATAACAGGAGCGGCCCCTTGGATCAGTCCGTAGTAACCGTTTTCGGCGGCTCCGGTTTTTTGGGCCGTCATCTTGTCAAGCGGCTGGCCGACGCCGGCCGGCGCGTCCGTGTCGCCATCCGCGACGTCGAGGCCGCCAATTTCCTCAAAATCGCCGGCGACGTCGGTCAGATCGTGCCCTGGCCCGCCGACATCACAAACCCGACGCAGGTTGCGGCCGCCATTGAAGGCGCCGATCAAGTGGTCAACCTGGTCGGCATCCTCTACCAGCGCGGACGGCGCACTTTTCAACGTATCCACGTCGAAGGCGCCGCCAATGTCGCCGTCGCCGCGGCCGCGGCCGGGGTCCGGGCGCTGGTCCATGTTTCCGCCCTCGGCGCCGACGAGCAATCGCCGGCCCTGTACGGGCGCACCAAGGCGGCCGGCGAAGCAGCGGTCCGCCAAGCCTTGCCCGCCGCCATCATCATCCGCCCGAGCGTCATCTTCGGCCCGGAGGACAATTTCTTCAACCTGTTCGCCGTCTTGTCGCGGCTGACGCCGGTGCTGCCTGTGTTCGGGTGTCCGTTGTGGCCCAGGATCACGCTGTTTCCCGAAGGCGGCCTTGTCGACATCGACCTCTACGGCGACGGCGGTACCAAATTCCAGCCGGTTTACGTCGGCGACGTCGCCGAAGCGATCATGCGAATCCTGGCCCGGCCCGGGGATTGCGCCTCCAAGACCTATGAGCTCGGCGGGCCGGCGGTCTACAGCTTCAAGGAGATCATGGAGTTGCTGCTAAGCGAAACGGGACGCAAGCGCTTCCTGGTGCCGATTCCGTTCGGCCTGGCCAAATTCGACGCCTGGTTCTTGGAATTGTGGCCGAAACCGCTCCTGACCCGCGACCAGGTCTGCCTTCTCATGCGCGACAACGTGGTAACACCTGGCGCCGACGGGTTCGGGGACCTCGGCATCGATCCGGTGACCGCGGAATCGATCCTGCCGACGTACCTCAGCCGCTTCAGGCCGCCGGTCGGCCAGGGCTACACCCCCGCCTGAGCGGGGAACCCTGTTCAAGATTATTAACCGGGCGGCAGGCCGCTGGCGTTGTCGGCGTCCCCGGCGTTGGCGGCGCTGACGATCAGTTCGCCGAATTCGCGCAGGAACATGGAGCCCTTGACGGTGCGCTGGATGAATACGCTGCGGCGGTCGGCCTCGCCGGTCTTGCGCCGCGCCAGGCTGAGCTCGCTCAACCGGTTGACGGCGCGGGTGATGGCCGGCTTCGATACCTTCAGGGACTGGGCCAGCCCGCGCACCGTGTGTGGCGGCGGCGTCAGGTAGACGCTCAACAGCAGCGCCATCTGCCGGGCCGACAGGTCTGGCGCTTCCAGCCGGACGCTGGAGACGAGGGCGCGGCGCCAGATATCGAGTGCCTTCAGGTCGGTGAATTGCGGGTCCATTTCCGTTCCTTAATAGGTCAATTCCCGGTTTCCGGGTTTCGCCGAATCGTTTCGATAGCGGAATTTCTAACCAATCCGAACCGCCGCCGGGAGAAGTTCCTAGTTAATCATTTCCGGCTCGTCGATCCCCAGCAGCTCGGCCGTGGTCTTGCCTTCGGTGATTTGTTTCAGGGTATCCAGTTCCTGGGCCAGCTTTTCCTTCGACGCCGCCAGCATGTCCTCGGCCCATTCCAGCGGCACC